>ERZ773061.80-NODE-80-length-39360-cov-12.792495_pt1 | contig 39360 bp, 54 predicted proteins | sample MGYA00580627_ERZ773061 | MGnify/ENA primary metagenome ERZ773061 (study PRJEB29015, sample SAMEA2738119) | human oral metagenome | biome: human oral; feature: human-associated habitat; material: saliva | place: China | collected 2223 ...
ACCCAGAAACCCGCCCGATCACGCGCCCCGGGGCGCCCAGGCGGGCGCAGCCCACAGGCCACAAGCCAGACACGCCACACGCCCGCCCTCCGCCCGATCACGCGCGCAGGCGCCCCACCCCAAGAAAACAAAAAGGGTGGGGCCGCCCGACCCGAGAGCAACCCCAACCCCACGCGCAGGCACCGCCACCGAAGCAAAACGCGCGGCCAGGCAGGCGGCCAACCAATCGCCTAATACAGTGACGTGAACAAGCCTGACCTGTCCTCCCACGTCACCGGCAAACCATCCTCACCATGCGACCACACGGGCACCACCTTCACGTAATCGTCCAACCCCATCTCAAAGCAGATGCGTTCCAACGTGTTCATCGTGCGCCGCCTCAAGCACACCCACACGACGCTCTCAAACATGCTCCTACCCCCCGCATCCGAATAGGCGGCCAGACTCTCGCGGAACGACGCGGGCTTATGCCCCAACTCCACCTCCACCGCAATACTACGCGCGCTCCCGTCCTCGGCGCGCAAACGTGGCACCACAAGGTCAGGCAGGTGGAAAGAAATCGCATCCAACTGCGGGTCACGCAACGGAATAAACATATGCTCGTTACCAGCCCGCAACTCCGGAGACAACACGCCCGAAGCCGCGCCACCAGCAGCAGCCCACTCGCCAAAAGCGTCAACGCGCGCCGCGCCCAACACGCGCGCAACCTCCTCCCTCCTAGCCGTCGCCTTCCCCAACAAGTAATACTTACTACGGTTCATCTCACGCTCAGTCACAAACCCGCAACCAACACTCAAACCGCCACTAACAGGGTCCACGCGGCCACGCAGAGGCCACTCGTCCGCGCCCAGCACGTTCAACGTGCCGCCCCACACGCACGCCGCCACATGATTCACCACCATACTATGCATCAACATGTGCGTACTAAACTTCGCTGGCGTCACATGCTCATGCTTCAAGTCGCCGCCCATCATAAGAAGCGACGGCGCAGACAGCACCCAGCCGCCGCCATAAATCGCCTCCACGTGACCGGCCGCAGCCATCCTAGCAAGCCACCGCTCACCCGCCGCCACCCGGTCGGAACCCAGTATGTTTGCCACCACGCCAGGAGACACAACCCTCATCCGGCGGATAAGACGCAACACAACAGCGTCAGCGTCGGACACGGACTGTTTCTTACCGCCGCCCGTCTCAGCCCACCACGAGCCGCCACGACGCACCCTGCCGACAGCGCGACGACGACGCACCTTCTCGGCCTTACTCAACCCACCAGAAGCAGATGAGCCAGAACCACCAGCGCAAGAAGCAGAGGAGCCGCCCCCAGAAGAAGAACCCGAACCGGTGAGAGGCGCACCACCCCCAGCCAGCCCAGACGAGGAAGAGTCAACAGAACCGTCAACCACGCGGCCACCCTCAACAGCAACCACACCACTACCCGGCGCACCCTCACCCTCCGGGGCGACAGCAACCGCGTCACGCCACCCCCCAGAACCGCCACGCAACACATCCTCCACATTCAACCCACGCAAACGCTCCAACAACACGCCAGGACCACCAGCATCCCACCGCAACTCAGCCTCACCCTCAGCCCGAAGCTCACGCTCACGACGCAACGCAGCAAGAGCACGCTCACCACGAGGCTCACGATAAAACGACTCCGGCACACTCCACCCCCCGGCGGCAGGAACCTTACCCCTGTCACCCGTCACAACAGCCTCACCAAACGGCAACTCAACCTCCACACAATCACTCACCTGAGACGCAGCAACCCCAGCAAACAAGGGAGCGCCCTCACCAAGAACAAGAACACCATCACCATCAACGCCAACGCCCGTAGGGGCAGGACCACCACACTCCACCCACGACGCTCGCTCACGCCCACGCTTATCAACCCACCCCACAATCACACCACCATCACCAACACACGCGAACCCCAGACAGCCGCCAGCAAACACCGGCAACACCCCCACGCAACCAGAAACCCCCAAGCCACCAGCAACAGAACGCGAAGCCACCCCCGCAGGCAAACGCACCCCCGCACCCCACGCAGCTTTCACACCCACACACGCACACAAACCACCCAACACGCGCAACGTCAACCCAGCAGACAAACGCCCCTCCACAGCCGCATCAACCGACTGCGCGTCCACAACAGGCCACCACACGCCACCAACACGACGAACCCCAGGACAACCCACCGCCCACACAGGCGACACACACGTCCACGCCACCCCATCCCCATCACGCGCCACACCCTCAGCCGTAAACCCAGACTCAATCAAAGAATCAACAAACGGATTAGAACCACGAAAACGCTCAACACCACACACAACAAACCCCAACCAAAACGAACCAACACGAACCCAAAAAGCCCGCAACCACAACAACCCAAAAATATCAAAAAACCAGAAAACACACCAAACACCCCCAAAAAACACCCAAACACCCAAAACCCACCAGCCCAAAAAAGCCCACAAACACCCGCAAACACGCCCACAAACACACTCAACCCACGCCGACACGCGTGGGCTAAGCGTGTCCGACCTTCTCTCGCGCTGTCCTCCCCTTGCGGGCGCAGGCGCACACGGCGCAAACCACGTTGTTTGCGCGCTTCTTGTGTGCTTGCTTCTGCGTGCCCGCGTCGTGTGTCTGCGCTTCGTTCTGGCCGGTCGCCCTGCTGCCACGGGTTCCCGCGCTCACACGTCTTGCTTGCCCACGCGCTGTGGCGTGGGCGCTCTTGTGTTTGCGTGGGGGTGGCAGCGGGGCTTGTTGTGGGCGTGTTTGCTCGGTGGGTGGCTGGGGTTTGGTGTGTTCGCTGTGGTGTTTGCGTTTCTTGGTGTTGGCGCTTGGGTGGGTGCGCGTGGTTCGCTTTGCTTTGGCCGCCCTGCTTTGTCGCTTGCTTGGCGCTCACATGCCGCGTGTGGGCGCGTTGGCGTGGGCGGTGGTTCTGTGTGCCGGGTGGGGCGGCAAGGTGGGGCGGGACAACGTTGTCCCGCCCCACACAGCGTGGTGGTGCTGTCCCCCCCCGTTGCGTGGCGTGGGGAGAGAAGGGTGAAGGGTGGGGTGCTCACGGGGTGGTGAACACGCCTCTCTCTTGTGATCGCCTACATGGAAACGGGTAACCCGCCCTGTTGGTGCTGAACAAGGAGGGGGAGCCTCCGGCCGGGCAATTGTTGGCCTGGCTGGGGGCGGCGGGTGGCGGGTGGTGGCGCGCTCACCCTGTTTGGTGCATACGATCCCCGTCCTGTTGGTGTGAGGGGAGATAGCCTCGTCGTGCTGGGCTGGCTGGGCTGGCTCTCTGTCCGGGTGCTTGTTGGTTTGGGCGGGGGTGGTGGTTGCGTTCCTGGTGGTGACGCTCCCTCCTTCCTTTGGGTGCGTGGGGTGATGCTGGGGGCGTGGCGCTTTCCCCTTGGTGGTTTGGGTTGGTTAGTGTTGGGGTTTGGGTTGGTGGTGGGGGTTTGGGTTGGTAGCGTTGGGGTTTGGGTTGGTAGCGTTGGGGTTTGGGTTGGTTAGTGTGGTTGGTGGTGTGTGGTGGTGGTTGTTGGGGTTGGGTGTTTTTTGTTTTGTTTTGTTTGTTGTTTTTTGGTGTGTTTTTGTTGTGGTTTGTTTGTTTTGGGGTTGGTTGGTGGGTTGGTGGTGGGGTTGTTGGTTGTGTGGGGTTGTCCGTGGGTGCGTGTTGTTGTTTGGTGGGTGGTTGGTGTGTGGTTGGGTGTTTGGGTTGGGGTGTGGGTTGTTTGGGTGTTGGGTGGTGGTGTGGGTTGTGGTTTGCCGTTGGGTGTTCCGCAGGGTGTGTGTTGGTAGTGTTGGGGGAATGGCATGGGGTGGGGTGCTTGTTGCCAGGTGGTTTGTACGTGGTTGGTGCAGTTGTTGGTGGCGTTTCCGCCTCCGGTGCAGTGGGTGTGTGGGTGTGGGTGGGGTTGGTTTTGGTTGGGGTTGGTGTTGGTGCATGGTGGTGGGTCTTGTTGGAGGTTGTTTGGGTTTGCGTGTTTTTTGTTGAGGGCGGCTGCTGCTTGTGCGGCGGTTTGGGGTTTGCCGATTTGTAGCCATTCATGGTAGTTGAGGCCGCAGGCGGTGTGGAGTGTTCCGTTGATGGCTGTGGCTGTGCGGACGGTTGGCGTGTGGTTGGGGTTGGTTGTGAGTGTTGCGGCTGCGTGCATGTGGGTGTTTGTTTGTTGTTGGGGTGTTTGCTTGTGTGGGGGTGTGGTGTGGTGCCAGTGTTCGTAGGGGCCTTGGAGGAGGATGAGCGGCTGGGTGTGGGGTGTGGGGAGCCAGTTGTTGGGTGGTGTTGTTTCTGGTGGTGTGTGTTGTTGCCAGTTGGTGAGGTAGCCGATGGTGTCTGTTGGTGTGGTGAAGGGGGTTGTGAGTGTCCAGGGTGCGGCTAGTGTGAGGAGGGCGTGGAGTTGTGCTGGTGTGGTGTTGGTGTAGTTTCCGTAGATGATGGTGGGGGTTCCGGTGTTGCTGGTGGTGTGCGATAGTGTCCCGGTGCCGCCTGTGTGGGTGATGGCGGTTGGGGAAGGGTGTTCTGGGTGGTGTTGTTTCCAGTGGTGGGTGGCGGTGGTGTTTGCGAGTAGGCGTGTGCCTGGCGTGGGCGTGTGTGTTTCGTGGTTGGTGCCTGATGTGAGTGGCGCGTGTGTGGGTTGGTTGGTGTTGGTTGGTGTGGCTGGGGCGGGTGTTGGTGTGTTCTGGTTGGTGTGCGTGTTTTGGTGGTTTCGGATGCTCATGTGTTCTTGCCTCTTTCTTTTTCCTGGTTTTGCTTTCTTGTCTTGTATTGTTTGGTTAATAACGGGTTGTCTTGGGTTTTGGTGTGTGGGGTGGGTTTTGGGGTGTTTGTTTTCTTGTGCTGATCGTCCCACGGTTTTTGTGTTTGGTGTATTGTCTGTTGGCTCGGGTGGTTGCTGTTGGCCCGTGTGGTTGTTTGGTGATTTTGGGTGGTGGTTGGCTCGTGTTTGTTTTGTGTGCGCGTTCCTTGGTGGTTGGTGTGTGCGCGTTCCTTGGTGGTTGGTCTTGTTGCTGGGCGGGGTTGGTGGTGTGCCTCGGTGGGTTGTTGGGTTGTTATTCTTTGTTTGTTGGCTCGTGCGTGTGTGCGAAAGTGTGTGGGGAGTGTGGTTGCGGGTGTCTGGTGAGCGTGGTTGTTTGGGTGGCGGGTTGCCTGTGTGGCTGGGTGACGTGGTTGCTTCGGGTGGCGCGAGCGTGGGGTTTGATGTGGGTGGGTGTGTGTTTACGTTTGGTGGTGTGAGTGTTCCTGGGTCTGGTTCTTCGCCTGACGTGCTTGTGTCTGGCGAGGCTGGGTCTTGTTCTGTGTCTGGTTCTGGCGTGTCCTCGGTTGTTGCTGTGTCGTCTGGTTCTTCTTCTTCTGGTGTGCGGGTGTGTGTTCCGTGTGCTGTTCGCGTGTTTGGTGATTCGTGGTGTTCTTTGGTGTTGCGGCGGTGGGTGCGGGCGGCTGGGGTTGATGGGGCGAAAGTTGATACGTTGCTCGGGTCCGGGCCTGGTTCTGGTTCTGTCCGGTCTGTAGCGTCTGGTGGCGCGGCTTCGTCGCGTGTGGGTGCGGTGTCGTCTGGTTTGGTCTCTTCCTCGCCCTCTCCTGTTTCCGGCGGTTCTGCGTCTTTGCGTTCGGCGTCTGCTGGTGGTGGGCGTGTTGGCGTGGGGTTTGGTGCGCGTGTGTGTGATTGGGGCGCTCGGGTGGGTGTTGGTGTCGGGGTGGTGTCTGGTGGTGGCGTGGTTGCGCGTCTGTGGGCGGGGGTTGTGGGGCGTGTGCGCGCTTTGGTTTCTGGTGTTGGCGCGTGGGGGTTGGTGTTGGCTGGCCTGGTTGGTGTGGTGGTGTTGGTGAGTGTGCTCGTGTTGGTGGGGTAGTGTGGGCTTCGTGTTCCTGGCGTGTGCGCGTGTGCGCGGGTTAGGTTGCCCCGCGTGTCTTGTTGTTTCGTGTGGGTGTAGAAAAAGCGGGGAGAGAACCTGCCTGGTTGGTTCTCTCCCCGCTTTTTCTTTTGTGGAGCGAATGACGGGACTCGAACCCGCTACCTTCACCTTGGGAGGGTGACGCTCAGCCTGTTGAGCTTCATTCGCAGTGCGCTCCCCGGCCGCTCGCTTGCGTTTGCTTCTTGCGCGCTGTTCGCACGCGTTCGATTGTTTTGCTTGCGTTGGGGGTGGAGCGGATGACGGGGTTTGAACCCGCGACCTTCACCTTGGCAAGGTGACGCTCTGCCATCTGAGCTACATCCGCGTGTTGCGCCACCTCGTTTTGCTTGTGGCTTTTGCTTGCCTGGGCGCGCGAGGTTGGCGCTTGTATCTATTCATCTCGCCTACAAGTGTAGGTGGTGTGCGGGTGTTTCGTCAACCCCACGTTGCTGTAATATCGGTCACTCGTTATCGTCGTTGTCGGTGGTTGTGCGGCGTAAGAGGTCCGCGAGGTTGCTGACTGCGTATTGGAGAGACGTGGCGGTGTCGGGGATGTTGCGGTTGAAGTCGTAGATGGGGAAGTAGACGTATTTGCTGTCGGTGTCGGTGCTGTCCCAGAGGTTGCCGATTTGTTTTGGGTTGGCGTTTAGGCGCGTGAGGTTGGTTCCGATTTCTGCGAGGTACTGTTGGAGTGCTGGGTTTTCTTCGCCGTAGTCTTTGTCCCACCAGTCCTCGCTTGTGAGGTGTGGTGTGAGGGGGCCGTCGAGGGGGATGGCGACGGCCGCGTAATCTTCGCGCCCGTAGATGTCCAGGATGTCTTGCTGTTGGCTGGGGGTGAGGTTGTTCCATGCGGTTTCGATGACGGTCATGATGGTGAGTCCTGCCGCGCGTTCGGTGAGTTTTGTAGCGTATTCGATAGCCCAGTTGCGGTTGTTGCTGTTGTTCATGGTTTGTGCTTTTCTTTTTCTTGTTTCTTGCTTGTGTTTGTTTGGCGTGAGCGCGCCACGCGCGGGGTTACTTGGTGGCGGTGTTGCTGCCTGCGCCCCGGTGTACGGTGAGGGTGAAGCCGGTGCCGTAGTAGCCGTTTTCGTCGTATCCTTGCATGGTTGCGAGGGGTAGCTGGGTGGGGTTTCCGTCTACCATGACAAACAGCGTGTAGTCCGTTTCATAGTAGCGTTCGTCGTCGTGGGTTGTTTCGACGCGTGCGTTCATGATTCTAGCGTTTCGTCCGCCGCGTTGGAATACGTGCTTGACGTATGTTACCCCGTTTCCGCAGCTACATCCCCAGCTTCCGATGAGTTCTAGGGTGGTGCCGTTGTCGAGCGTGATGGTAGCTGACGCTTCGTCACTGCTGACGGTGATGTCCGTGACGTAGCGGCCTTTGAGTAGTGCCGCGTATTCTTCCGGGGTGCTGTCCTGGTTGAGGATGGTCATGTTGTTGGCGGTCATGGCGTGCTCTCCTTTTGTCTTTCTTGGTGTGGTGGCGTGGCGCGCTCGTTCGTCGCTGCTGTTTACGCGCGCGTGGCTGCACCCCGGCGCACGGTGAGTGTGAAGCCTGTGCCGTATGAGCCGGGTCCGTCGTCGCCTCGCAGGGTGGCGAGGGGGAGCTGTGTCTGGTTTCCGTCTATCATGACGAAGATTGTGTATATCTCGTAGCCGTCCGCGTAGTTGTCGTCTTGCGCGTATTCGACGTGGACGTTCATGATGCGGGCGGTGTGGTTTCCGCGCTTGTAGGCGTTTTCGAGATGATACCAGCCGTTCACGCATCCCATGCAGCCTTCGTTGCCTTCGATGGTGAGCGTGTCGCCGTTGTCGAGGGTGAGGGTGGTGGTTCGTACTTCGTCGTCGCCGATGGTAATGTTGGTGACGTAGCGGCCTCGTAGAATCTTTGCGTATTCTTCCGGGGTGCTGTCCTGGTTGAGGGTGACGATGTTGGTGTTCATGGTTGGTTTCTTCTTTTTCTCGCCTGCTGGCTCTTATGTCCGCGCGTGGGGGTTGGTGCGCTTAGTGCGGGCGCTGTTAGTAGTTGTTGAAGTAGCAGCCGCAGGGTTTGCAGCCCGCGCGGGAGCCTTCGTTCGTGGGAGCACTCGCAGTCCCAGTCTGCGGGGCAGCAGTAGCATGTTGTCTCGTCCATAGCTCTTGTTGTAGCATCACACCCCGCGTGTGTCTACATGTGTGGACACGCGCGGGTTGGGGTGTTTTGCCGGTGGAGTGAGGTTGGTTGGTTGGTCCCCGCGCGGCTGGGTGTTTGTTTGTCCGCGAGCGCGGGGCGGGTGTTTGTGGGCGACTGGGTGGGGCGGTGTCGTGCTTGGTGCTTTGTGGGCGCGGGATAGGGATGGTGTGCCCCCTGGTGAGCGTGTGGGTCGTATCCCGCGAGCGCGCGTGTTTACGTGAGGTTTGCGGGTGGGTTTGGGATGTGGAGGGTGTGGCCTTCGCCCAGGAGTTGTTCGGCCTCGTTTGCGGTGATGATGCGACCACAGATGGGCGGCCACTGTCGCGCGTATTTTCCGCCCGCGCATACGGCAAGGAGTTGGGCGGCGAGCTGGGGTGCGGATACTGGCCTCGTCATGTGTTCGCTGTCTGGGCTGGTGTAGCCGAGTGTGGTGTCCTCGGCGGCGGGTCCGATAGCGACTGCGCAGCGGTGGGTTTCGAGCGCGAGTGTGGCGGCGATGTTGCTGACGGTGTGGTCGCCGAGGTATGGTTCTCCTGTGGCGGTGGGTTCGCCTTTGCCGTCACTGCGCTCGCCTACGCCGTCGCTCGCTCCTGCGCCTGCTTCTGTGTTCGCGCCTGTTCCTACGTTCTGTTGCTTGTTCAGGTAGTGGGCGTATTGGTCCCAGGAGGCGAGTACGGCGTCGTATAGTTCTTCGGGTGCGGCGGTGTCGTGGAACGTGAGGGCGCTGCCGGGGATGGGTGGCGTGTCTGCGCCCGCCCCCGTGGTGGTGTCGCTCACGCCGTGCCTGATTGTCGCGCCTGTGGCGGTGGCGGTGTTGCCGTGGTGTGCGATGGTTTCGAGTGTTGCTTTCACGCCTGGGTTTCCCGTGAGTGGGGCGAGTGTTTCGCGTGCTGCGTGGAGCCTGTGGGCGTGGAGGGCAATATCTTCGCCGGTCTCAACGTAGAGGAGGTGGGTGCCGCCGACGGTGAATGTGCCGGTGGGTGTGGTGAACTCGATCATTGTTTGGGGCGTGTGGGTGGGGTAGCAGGCGGTGACGCGTGTGGGGTTGCCGTTTTCGTCGGGAATGTAGTCGCCTTCTTTCAGGTCGCCGAACTTGACTCGTTTCCAGGTGCGGCCCGCCCGGTCGGTGATGTACCTGCTGGTATCGCCCGCGTGGCGGCTGTCGGTGGTGTTGTTCGTGTTTGTGGTCACTTGTGTTCCCCTTTTCCCTCTCGTTTTTTCGTTTGCCTGCGTGCTGTGTCTGCTTGTTTTTCTGTCGCGTTCTGGGTGTTCCCTGTTTGGCGCGTGTTTTTCTTATCTGTGTGTGAATAGCAAAAAGCGGGGCACCTGCCAGGGGTTTGCGTTTCCTGGCAGGTGCCCTGCGTGTGCGCAGCGTTTTCTTCTGCGCGCCTTGGCAGTGTTAGTTGGTGGCGGCGATGGTTTCGGCCATGTGGTCCAGTGCGATCTGGTGCATGTTGCGGGCGGTGTCGAGGTCGCCCTTCGTGTAGTAGAGGGGACGGTAGGAGGTGCCTTCTTCGGGGTCTGCGCCGTCCCACAGTTCACCCATGTACTGTGCGTCACCGTCAATGTCGTCCAGGAGGGTTTCGAGACTATTCAGGTATTCGGCGGCAGCGGCGTTATCTTCGCCAATATCCTCGTGCCATTCGTCGGTGACGAGGCGGGCGCTGGTGCCGCCCATGCTGATGGCGACGGCCACGGTGCCGTAGTCGCCGACATTGGTGGTGAAGTCGGCCCGCTGCTCGTCCGTGAGGGCGCTCCACGCGTCGGTGAGCGCGGTCATTACCGCGAGGTTTGCGGCTCGGGAGGCGAGTAGCGAGGCGGCGTCTGCGATCTTGTTGATCTTGTTGGTGTTCATGGTTGGGTTTCCTTTTCTCTGGCGGTTGGCGTGTTTTCTTGTGTTGGTTTTAGTGTAGCACAACTGTGGGCGCGTGTGCTCGCTCAGTCGCGTGAAAGGCGGCGTTGAGCGCTGCGGGGTGTGTCACGCGTGCCCGGTGTTGCGTGGGCGGCGGGGCTTGTTGGTTGCCTGTGTGGGCGTGGGTGGCTTGCGTTTTCTTGGCGTTGCGGGCGGCTATTGGCGTGTTGTGGGTGAGGGGTTTCCTCCGCCACTTTTTTGTTTGCCGCGTGTTTCTGGTTTGTTTTCCGGGGGTGCGGCGGCGAGCGGGGTTTTGTTTGCCGTGTTTTTGCGTGAAGGGTGCGGTCGATTGTGGCTGTGAAGTGGCATGTGAATGGTGAGGGTAAGCCGGGGAAGTGTAGTGCGAGGAAGGGTCAGTGTCCGTTTGGTGCGGATGCGCCGCATTACGGGACGCGGCGTGAGGCGCAGGCGGCTGCTGAGGAGTTGATTGCGCGCGAGGCGGCTGGTTTCGGCGGCGGCGTGGCGGGGTTGCGTGAGGCTTTTGGTGGCGTGGATGGTTTGCGCGTGGATGCTGCGGGCCGTTTTTACTGGTGTGACGGGGAGGCGGCTGAGTGCGTGAGCGGCGCTGATGTTGCCCGGTGGGATGGTGGCGGCGACAGTATGGTTGACATTATTGACGGCGGTGACAGTCATGCGTTGAACGCGGATGGTGGCCACGCTCGTGTGCTGTCTGGTGTGAATGGTGGTGTCGTTGGCGGCCGTTTCAGGGGTGTCAGCGTGTGTGGGTGCCGGTTGGATGAGGTGACGGGTGACGCGCGGCTGAATGATGTGGGCGACTACAGGTGCGAGGATGCTTCTGCTCCGGTGTCTCGCATCAATGTTATGTCCGGTAATGCTCGCGTGTTGCGTTTGGCGGCTGGCTGTCACGTTGGTTCGGTGACGGGCCGCAGTAAGGTTATGAAGGTTAATGGTAGTGTTGGCGTGGTGTCTGGTAGTGGTGTTGTCGCTTCTGTGCTCGCGGGTGGCCGCGTGGGGGCGGTCGTTGATGATGGTAGTATGAGTCATGTGGAGGGCGATGGCGCTACCGTCTGTGTGGTTGGTGGCGGCCAGAGTGGTGCGGCGCGTGACGGTGTTGTGCGCAGCGTTGCTGGTGGCGCCCTGGTGGAGACTGTGTTGGGGCGCGGCGAAGTTGTCGAGGTGGGTGATGGCGGCGTGGTTGACTCGGTTGACGGTGAGGGTAATGTGCGGCGCGTGTTGGCTGGCGGCCTGGTGGATGCGGTGGTTGGTCATGCTTCAGTTGACGATAATGGGGGTGTGATTGGGTTTCTTGGTTCGCCGGTGATGCCGCCCACCCGCGATGATGGTGTGCGGGGCGCGCGGCTGGTTCGCAATCGTGATGGCGGGCGCGTGGAGGTTGTGCGCTGCGGTGGGCGTGTGGAGGGTGCGGCTGCTCGTGTGGAGAATATGAGCGGGCGCGCTGATGCGTGGGCTGAGATTGGCGTGGTCGATTATTTCGCGACTGCGCGGCGTGAGAGAGGCAATCCGGTGGTGGGTCGCTTGGGGCCGTATTCGCGTGTACATTTTGAGTCTCATAATGCGCGTGAGGTGTTGGCGTGCATTGGGCGCGTGGACGTGGGCGCGCTTGAGGCTGGTTTGGTTGATGTGACGTATGGTTCTCGTCGTGAGAGCCTGTTGCCGTTGCTTCGTGAGCGCGGGGGCGTGGTGGAGTAGCGCACTCGCGGCGGCGCGGCGTGGGGTGGGCGCGGGAGTCGCTGCTTGCCTGCGAGCGCGGGGTAAGGTTGGATTGCTGGCGTGTGTGCGCCTGTGGTTTTTCTTGCCCCGACCCGCGCCGTGTTTTTGTTTACATTCTGCGTGCTACTGTTGCCGCGCGCGTGGCAGGGGCGGGTTGCTATTTGTGTGTGAGTGGGTGAACGGGTTTGTTCGCCCTCTTGTTCTTTGTTGTTTGTTTGCGCGCTTTTCGGTGGGGCGCGTGGGCGTTCTTTTTTGTGTTTGTGGGGTGTTTTCTTGGTGGCTGGTTTTCATGTGGGCGTGCGTGGTCGGGCTGCTGGCCGGGTTGTGCGGTGTAGTGCGAAGGCGGGGGCGTGTCGGCTCACGGGTGCGGATGGTGAGCCAACCCCGCATTTCGCGTCCGTATCTGAGGGTGAACGGTGGCTTGCTGAGCGGGAGTCCGCGCAGCGTGGCGGGTTCACTGCTGCCGGTACCATTGCCCCCGGTTCAACCGGCGTTGTTTCCGGTGCAGTTGGTGATGGTCGCGGTATTGCGTGGGATGACGCTCGCGCGTGTGTGGGGACGGTGAGTGCGCCTAATGGCACGTTGGTTGTTGGTCCGTCGGCTGATTCTGGTGCGCCTGCGCGTCTTGTGCGTGGCCTTGTGGGGGCGGGGCCGTTTGGGAGCATGTGGCGTGTGCCTGCGGGTGGGCGCGCGTATGGTGATGATGTGAGTGTGCGTGGCCTGACGGTGGTGGAGGACGCGCGTGACGTGTTGTTCCAGCATGTGACTGGTGGCGCTCTGGCGGGTGAGGCGCGCGGGTGTAGGTTTGAGAGCGTGTATGCTGGCGGCATGGTGGGGGAAGCGAAACATTGTTTTATTGGGAGTGTTGGGGGTGGTGAGGTGTCGCCTGGCGTGCAGGGTGGCGGTAGCGTGAGCGTTGTGACGGACGGTAGTGCGGTGGGCCTCGTGGCTGGTGACGAGTATGGCAAGGCTCATGTGGGGCGCGTGGAGGGCGGGTCGCATGTGAGTGCCGTGTTGGCTTTCGGCAGCGTGGATTCGGTGTCTGGTGGTTCGCGTGTGGACCTTGTCGAGGGCGCGGACAGTGAAGGCGTGGCTGTTGTTGGCGTGGTGGACGTGGATAGTCGTGTGGGCGTGTTGGGTGAGTATGCTCGTGTTGGGTTCGCTGTGGAGGCGGATAGTGTGTCTGACTCGAAGGGTGCTGCGCGGCTTCTTGACGCCCGGTTGCGGCGTGAGAGTAGCGACGGTTACGGTGGCGGCGGGTTGCGTGTGAGTGAGGGCGTGCGGCGGTCACTGTATTCTGGTGAGGGCGTGAGTGTGGCGCTGTCGGTGGTGGCGCGTGATGGGTCGAGCGTGGTGTTGGATGATGAGGGTGTGCGTCGCGTGTTGCGTGGGCGGCCTGTCGCCTCTGAGTGGGATGTTGATTCGGTGTTGGGGTCGTTTGAGTCGTCGTTTGATCGTAGTGCTGGCGAGTGGATGGCGGGTGCTGGCGAGGTGGCGAACCCGCCGTCTGGTTGGGACGATGAGCTAACGCCTTTTGTGGGCGATGACGATGAGTGAGTGAATGGGCGGCGCGCGAACGCGCTGGTAGTTGCTCGCCTTGTGGGCGCGGGGTTGTGCGCCGTGGTGGCGAGTGTCCCGCCGCCGCTGGGTTTTTCCTTGTTGCGCTGTCTTGTGTTTGTGGCGTTGCGGGTGCCCGCATCGTCGCGTGGAGTGCGCCCCGGCCGCGAGCGCGGTGGGGCCGCGGGCTGTTTGCGCCAGCGGTGCGGTAGCGCACTGTGTGTATGTGTGAGCGGGTGGTAGTGGGCGCGTCCCGCTGCGTCCGTGGGTTGGCGTGTCTTTTTGCGCGCCCCCTGTTTGCCGCGTGGCGTGGTTTTAGTGTGGGGTTGTGCCCCGGCGAACGGTGTTGCCGCGATATTTACGCGGTAACGTGTTTTTTATAGGAGAGGAGAGTTCCTTGGGTGTTGTGAAGAGTAGGCGCGCTGTGCGTACTGGTTTCGCGTTCTTGGCTGCTGCGGCGGCTGTGTCCGGTGTTGGCGCTGGCGCGTCGGTGGCTGCGCCTGGCGTGGCTCCGGCGTATGCTCAGGCGCAGGGCGCGGATGGTGCGGTGAGTTCGCCCGCGAGCGGCTACGAGGCGGCGGTGGCGCGTGAGCGTGGGCGCGTGGCTGACAAGATTGTCTCGTTGCTGGGGGATCGGTTTACGGGTGAGCAGGATACGCTTGTTGGCGACGTGTCGGTGTTGTTTCGTGGCGCGGCCGATAATGGCGCGGTGTTGACGTTTGGTAAGGGTATGGATCGCGCGGGGGTTCGCGCGTATATTGTGGGGTCTGATGTGACTCCTGTGGGGTATGTGGTCGAGTCTTTGACTGCTGCTCCAGGCTCGGGTGGGGGTGTGTTGACTGCTTCTTTGGTGCGCGATAAGAGCGTGACCGTGGGCGAGTTCACGTCGCTTGACTTTATTAAGGACGCTGCCCGGCGTGAGCGTGTGCGCCAGACAGTGTTTGGTAACGCGGACCTTGCGTCGCGCCTGGATGCGGGGTCGTTGTCTACGACTGGTTCGACGCAGTTTCTTCGCGTTGGTTTGTCTCCTGCGTCGGCTGTTGGTAGCGCGGCGTTGATGCCGGTGACTTCTGTTGCTGACGCTGTGCGCTCTATTATGGGTGACGGGTCTACTCAGGAGATTACGTCGCTGAAACTGGAAACAGTGGATGGGCGTGAGTATTTCCGTTTTGAGACTGTCGATGTGGCTCCAGACACGGGCAGTGTTGACGTGGAGGGTTTTGCGCCGCGTTTTTTGACTGCCGACCAGGTGGAGGCTATCAAGGGTGGCTTGGTGCGAGCTAAGGCGTTGGCGGCCGATAATAAGAGTCTGGCTGGCGCGTCCCAGGTGACGCTTATCGATGGTGGTCGCGCGCTGGCTAATGAGAACGTGGATGCGGGCACGAGTGTTCGCGCCTTGTTGGAGAAGGCTGACGAGTATGCGGGCGCGGCTGCTAAGACTGGCCGTCGGGTCAGTGGCGTGCAGGTCAGTGGTAGTGCTGTGCGCGTGGAGACGGTTTCTGACCCGGCGAGCGCGGCTGCTCCTAATAAGGCGTTCCGGGCTGAGGTGGAGCGTTTGTACAAGAACGTTCTACCGATTAAGGACGGGGTTGTTACCAAGCAGATTCCATACGATGTTGTGGACGCTGACACGCGTGAGGTTCTTCCCGGCGGCGCTGGCGTGATTGCGAAGTCTACGGACGGTAGCGGGAACGCGACGTTGGATAAGTTTGTGTGGTGGATGTCTGAGGCTCACCGCGTGGCGGCTAACCTGGATGGCGTGAAGTCTGTGGCGGGTATCGAGTATGATGCCGCGTCTGGCACGATGCACATTCTCGTGTCTAAGACGAAGGCTCCTGTGTTGGACGCGGACACGCCGGAGCCGTCCCCTGAGCCGTCTCCTAACCCGGAGCCGACACCGCAGCCTGAGCCTTCCCCTGAGCCGTCTCCTAACCCGGAGCCGCAGCCGGAACCACAGCCTGAGCCTCAGCCGGTCCCGGACCCGACACTGGACGAGAAGTACCAGAACGACCCGGCGGTGCGCGAGTTGTTCAACTTGTATGCGAAGGCGGTTGCTCGCGTCCAGGCTGCTAACGGTGGAGCGCTGCCGTCGCCTGCCGTGTCGCTTGTGAACCAGGCGGGTGCATCTGTTGCGCCCGCGCAGTCTGTGGTTGCGCCCGCCTCGTCTGTTGGCGAGTTTTTCGACCACCTGCGCTCTGCTGTGCCGGAGGGTTGGAAGATTGATTTCAGCAAGAACAACCCCGTGGAGCTTTCTGAGGACGGTAAGACTGTTCTTGTTCACGTGGTGCAGGGTGAGGGTGACGCGGACGACTATGATCAGGATATTAGTCAGGCTCACCAGTTGGAGGCGTCCACGGGTAACCGTGATGGTAAGGATGGTTCGACGGGCGTGGCTCCTGGTGAGGTGACGGCGGCTGGTGTGCGCGGCGGTGTTGCTGGCGGCGCTGGTTCTTTGCCGGTGACGGGGGCGAGCGTGTTGACGGGCGTTGGCGCGGGCGTGTTCCTCCTTGCTGGTGGTGTGGCTGCTGGCGCTGCGCGCCTGGCGTCTCGTAGGCGCGCGTGAGTTGGCTGGCTGCTAGTGGCGTAGCGTTGTGGCTGCTGGTTGGCGCATAGCTTGCTGGTGGCCGTCCGTGTGGGGCGCGTGGTCTGGGGTTTTCCAGGTGCCACGCGCCCCGCGTTTCTTTTGGTGCGTGTGGCGGTCTCGTCCGCGTAGCGGGCTGCCTACGATACGCGTGCGAGCGTTTTGCCTGCGCACGTTTTTCGTTTGTTCTGTTTGAGCGTGCGCCGCTCGCCGCCTGGGTGTATGATGGTGGCGTGCCTCGGGGAGGCGGGCTTCCCGTTGGGCTGGACTGTGAAGGAGTTAGTCATGAGTATTATTCCTGCGCTTGTAACGATGCAGGTTCTCAAACAGCAGGGGCGTTGGCCTGGCGCTGGCGGCGTTTATGGGGGTTACCCTGTTTCTTCTTGTTACGAGGCTCCTGCCCGGCCCGTGGTCGCAGGCGCGCGTATTGCGCCCGTCTCTTATGCGCCGTCGGCGCGTGGGGGCAGCTCGGCGTCTGGGCGCGACTATCAGCCGCTTGATGGACTTTCACTGTTGGCGCTGCTTTTTGGTCTCCTGTCTCTTGTTGCGGGTGTTGGGTTTCTCGCCGTGTGCATGTATGCTCACCTGTGGGCGCTGTGTGTCCTGCCTGGCGTTTTGCTTGCGAACGCGGTGTATTTGCTTTATTTTTCTTGTAGGAAATAACCTTCGGTTGCCGGCGCCTTGACTTGATCGTCCAGGTCGGCGCGCCAGTTCTCGCAGTTTTGGCGGGAGCGCGTATAATGGGCGCGTTGGGGATGGTAGGGTTATCTTCTCCTGTTCCGCGTAGTCTTTTGGAGGTTTCTTATGCACTACAATCCTTCTACTTACAACAGCGGCATTATTCCTGCCCTTGTAACGATGCAGGTACTCAAACAGCAGGGTCGCTGGCCTGGCGCTGGCGGAGTTTACGGCGGCTATCCTGTTTCACGGGTTGACGCTCGACGACGTTATGAGAGCGTGCGCGCCTCGCATGAGGATGAGTCTTATCGGCGCGTGGCTAAGGAGGACTGCTCGGATGAGGAGGTGCGCCACCTGGCGGTTCTCGCGGGCGTCACGGCTCTTATTCTGGGTGTGGGGACGTTCGCACTGTGTGCGTGCAGCCGCCACTGGGAAATTATTTTCATGCCGTGCGTGTTGGTCGCCGCTGGTGTTGCCGTGCTTTATGCTGCTTGGCGTATGGGACGCTCCTGACCGCTGAGATGTCGCGGGGCGCGTGGTGGGCTTGTGTTGTTGCCTGCTGTCGCGCGTCGCCTGTTTTGGTGTACAATGAGGGTGTTCGGGGAGGGGCGGCCCTCCTTGCCTGGTCGCGATTTGGAGTTGTTATCGTGAGTAAAAAGCTGTCATACCATCTTTTGCCTATTTCTTTGTCTGCTCAGGTGTTGGAGTGGAACGGGATGTGGCCGGGATCGCGGGTTACCAGCGTCGAGAGCGATGGTGACGATGTTAGTTGCGTCCCGATGGTCGTTCTGAGTGTTGTTGCGGCGATTTTGGGGGCGGTGGCTATTGTCGCTGGTATTCGTATCCGCAACTGGGCATTGTGCGCGACAGTTGGTGCCATCCTGGCCGTTAACGGCGGTCTTTTGTATTGGGGTTTCAAGAAGTAGGGGCGCGTGAGCGTCTTTTGTGGCTTGTTTGGTTGAGAGGTGAAGTGTTGTGGGCGTCGGTCCTGCGTTAGTGGCTCTTCGGATGTTGGGTTATCGTGGTCCTTGGCCGTATGGTCGTGGGTTTGATGCCGCTGAGGATGGCGAGGCCGATCTCGGTCTTGCGTATTTTATGGGCGTTGTTTCCTTGGTGTTGTGTGTGGTTGCCTTCGCTTTGGGTGTTTATGTTCGTAGTTGGGTTCTTTGCGCGTTTATTGGCGCTTTCATGGCCGTGACGGTGTTTTTGTTGTTTCTTGTCGGTAAAGGCGAGCGTTCTTAGCGGCTGTTGGTGGCTATCCTCGTTTGATCGCGAGCGCCATGCGCGTGGGTGGTGGGGTGCGACCGCTGGTAACTGTTGTGTGCTGCCACTCATCCTTGCGTGTTTTGACCTCCGCTTTGTCATGCCTACCCCTCTGATTCGCTGTACGCGCTTCTGACGCGTTTTCAGGCGCTTACCCTCCCCTGTGTGCGTTTCGTGCCTGTTTGGCTGTTAGAGAGCCGTATAGCGAGCGAGAGAGGGATGCGTGGCCGCGTGGCGACGTGTTAATGGCGTTAGTTGCACGTTTGGTGGTGTCACTTTTACCGCGCGCGAGCATATAGTGAACGCCCCGGCCAGTTGTAGGCTGGGCGTTCTTTCGTGCGCTATCCGCTCTTACGCGGGTTCGTTCACTCCTCCTACGGGCGGCGAAACGAGGGGATGATGCGCGTACTGTCGGCGGTGACGCTTACGTTGCCGCGCTTGAGACGGAAGTCCGGGTGTTCTGCTTTCCGACTGTAGCGTGTGGTGTTGTTGGTGAGGAGCGTGGGGCGCAGATCGTCCTCGAACATAATGTACAGCGAAATGGTTTCAGTTGTTTCCTCGTCGTCTCCGTAATAGGTGGGTTCCTGGTGCGTCTCGGTCTTTTCAGCCCATGCGGCGGTGGTCTTCTGGCTGTTGTCGATGGCGTCTCGTGCGCGTAGCGTGATGCCGCCGCCGGTTCCGGTTTTCTTGGCGCGAGTTTCGCCGAGGATGTCGTGTGTGCGGGTTTCGTGGCGGATTGTCACGGTGTCGCCATCCGCGATGGTGAGTGTGATGGTGCCGCCGCTTGCGGAGGTTTTCGCGATTGTGGTTCCGGCGAACATGCTGGCGAGCGTCTGTGCTGCCTCGTTGTTGGCGTCTCGGTTCATGGTGTTCATGGGGCGTGTTTCCTTTTCTGTGTGGGTGTGCGGTTTTGTTGTAGTACGCAGGCGCGTGTGTTGTCTACGCGCGTGAGGAGCTGCACGCTCATGTGGGAACGCCCCAGCTTTTGTTTGGCTGGGGCGTTCTTTTATGTTGGCGCGTCTTACGCCCGCTCTGGTGAGCTGCGCGCCTGTTTAGCGCCGGGGGCGCTCATATTCGGGGTCGATGTGCGCGCTGTCGGCGTGAACGGTGACCTCGCCGCGCGTGAGACGGAAGTCCGGGGACATTGATCGCCACGTGTATTCGGTTTCGTTGCTTGTGAGGCGCGTGGGGCGCAGGTCGCCCTCAAACATCACCCACAGCTCAATGGTTTCAGTTGTTTCACCGGGCGTTTCGTCGTACTCGTCGTAGGGGGTGTGCGGCTGGTATGACTCGCGCTTTTCGACCCATGCGGTGACGAGGCTCTGTCCGTTTTTGATCGCTTCTGCCGCTCGGGACGAGATACCACCGCTAACGTATTTGCGCTCTTCCCTGATGTAGCCGCGCGCCGACGCGAGGTCTAGCTCCTTGGTTTCGTGGCGGACGGCGATGGTGTCGCCGCCTGTGAGGGTGAGGGCGATGGTTCCGCCGTTGATCGAGTAGTCCTCGATGGTGGCTCCGGCGAACATGTTGGCGAGCGTCTGTGCTGCCTCGTTGTTTGCGTCGGTGTTCATGGTGTTGGCGTCGGCGTTCATGGTGTTTCCTCTTGTTTCTTTTTGTGGTGGGGTTTGTTCTGGTTGTAGCGTATCACGCACAGCCTGTCCGCGTCTACAAGTGTGGACGTGTTGGGTTGGTGTAGTGCGTCACGTTGAGTGTGGGCGCTTGTTTGCGTACGAGTGTGACGTGAGCGTTTACGTGTGGTATCGTGTGTGCGATTGGTTCTACTAATGTGAAGGAAGTGCATCATGTTTCAGGCGATTTTTTCTCTTGTTGCGACGACGCTGAACGCGTAGTGGTTATCAATGAGGTAGGCAAGGGGCGGGACAAGTGGTCGAACATGTGGCTGGCCCTGTTTCTTTTCTCCCTGTCGGCCAGCGCGGCGTACTTGGTGCGCGCTGTCATGTTGATGGGGTGACAGCGCGCTGCGTGCGTGCTCTCGCGCCTCGCGCGTACTCTCCGCGACCGCTAGTTCTTTGCGTGGTCGTGTGACAGTGCTCGTTTTTGTGTCTGGCCGCGCGTTTCCCCACCGTCTGCGCGTGGCCGCGTGACTGTCCGCCTCTCGCGCTCCCGTGGATGGGTCTGTACGCGCCTCTCGCGCATTTTCGTACCCTCGATACACTCGCGCCCCTCCTGTGGCCTTACGGGCCGTGAGAGGGGCGTTTGTGTGCTTCTCTATGCCTGTCCGCGTGTGCGGTTTCGTGTTAGAGTCCGAGTTGGGCGAGGGTGGGCTTTCCTGGCGCGTTCAGCGTCGCCGGGGTGATGTCTGGCCGGTCGCCGGGGAAATCGACTGGGACGATCTGAACGCCTTCTTCGATTTCAGGGAAGAGTTGCACCCACCAGATGCATCCTTCCCATTCGCGCCAACATTCGAGCGTTGTTTCTCCGTATTCGCCGATTTCGTCTGTGAGTGCGGCGTAGTCGCCGAGTGTGACGGCGGTCTGGACGCTCAGGCCGGGGAGGTTAGTGAGCGCTTGGCAGATGAGTTCGATATTGAACCACTCGTCGCCGCGTCCAGTTTTCTTGATCTCCGCGTTGATGGCCTCTATCATGTTCACGCTTGTTCTCCTTGGTGTTTTATTGTCTGCGTTTAGTTCTAGTATATCATGGATATGGCGCGCGGGCTTGTTAGAGTCCGAGGTCGGCGAGGGCGGGTTCCTCGTCAATATCGTCGTAGGCGTCAACGATCAGGCGTTCTGCTTCGGTCATGTAGGGTGGTTCGTCGCTGCCGGGCGCGTCTACTTCGCGGATGAGGGGTTCGCTGGTTCCGGGAGCCTCGTCAAATGTGACGTGCCAGACGCGGCCCTCCCATTCGCGCCAGCATACGGTGGTGACATACTGCTCAACATCGTCGTTGGTGTACCACGTTTCGGTGACGATGGCGCGCGGAACCGTGTAGTCGTAGAGGCGGATGGCTGTGTCGGCGCTTGCCTGTGGGTGGCGTGCGAGCCAGTTGCAGGCTGCTTCGATGTTGAACCAGCGTGGGTCGCGCCCGGTTTTGTTGACGGCGCTCATGACGCGGTTTTTGATGTCTGGTGTGATGGTGGCCGGGTAGGAGGTGTGCTTGTCGGTAAGGTTACTCATGATACTTTTCCTTTCTTGGTCGCGTCGCTTATAGTATAGCGCGTGCGTGTGGTGCGCGCCCACTGTTACGCGTGTCCAGATTGTGTTGCGCGTCGCCTGCGTGTCATGTAGAATGATTGTTGTCCGTGAGAAACCGGTTGTTAGGCAAGTGGAAAGGGTCAGAAATGTCGTACAATCCTATTTTTGATGCGATGCGTCAGGCGCGCGAGGACGCGAACGCGGCGCACGGTCGTGTTGATGAGGATGGTGAGGGGTTTGCGTTTGGTATGGGGCTGCTTGCTGGCACCTTTGCTCTCGTGTTTTCGTGTATCGCTGCGAAGTGTGGAGGTTTGTTCCCGTGGATTGTGACTGCTATTCTTGCCGTCTTGTCTGTGGGGTCGTTCTCCTACTCGTTCCACCTTTTTAAGAGTGGGTATGTAGATGACGCTGATGGCGACGATCCCGACAAGCGTTAGCGTGCGCTGTGGGTAAGGATGTAAACCATCGCGCTAAACAGCGCGGTGGCTTCCTTGTTTGTTGACACTCATAGGGCATGTTTCCGCCCCGCCGCCGTAAGCACGAGTTGGTGGCAGGTGTCATGTCTGTCCCTCTTTTTGCTCTGGCGGGTAACCTGTTTATGCTTCCCGCAAGAAGGGTGATTGGCGCGCGTATGCGTTCATGTTGCGCGGTGAGAGCTTCCGCGTATAATGGTTACTGGTGGAGCGTGAGGCGCCGAAGCGTTGAAGGAGTAGTAACAATGTCGAGTTCGAGCATCATCCCGATCCTTGTCAGTCAGAGGATGATTCGCGACAGTGCTCGTCGTCAGGCGACGCTTGCTGACGAGTACTGTGAGGAGACGCAAGCGGCGCGAGCGTGTGACGATGAGGATTCTGCCGGTAATCTTTTTGGCATGGGTCTTTTCGCGGTCGGGTTCGGATGCGCTGCTGTACGGGATAGTGGGTGGTTCCCCTGGGTTGGGGTCGCTGTTTTCGCCCTTTTGTCGGGGTTGATGTTTTTGCCTCTTACCGCCTTTTTAAGGGCGAAGGTGAAGATGGCTCTGAGGATAGCGGTTCTGAGAGTTAGCGCTCCGTGGGATGGTGAGTGAAGGCCCTGCGCCCAGCGGCGTGGGGTTTTCTGTTGCCCGCGCCCCGGTTCCACGTGCGCGCTTCCCGTGCGCGTGGGGCGCGTTTTCTGGTGGCTATTGTGGTGGTGTTGGTGTGTTCGCGCGTATCTTGTGATGAGCTTTTCTACCCCGCGCGCGGGCTTGTTTTCTTATGGTGGTGTGGAGGTTTTCTGGTGGCTGTGAAGTGGCATGTAAACGGCGAGAAGAAGCCGGGGAAGTGTAGTGCGAGGAAGGGGCAGTGTCCGTTTGGTGCGGATGCGCCGCATTACGGGTCGAAGCGTGAGGCGCAGGCTGCGGCTGAGGAGCTGATTGCGCGCGAGGCGGCTGGTTTTGGAGGGGAAGCAAAAGCGTCTGCGCTCACCGAGTGCGAGGATGGTTCGGGTCTTGCCGTGGACGCGGCGGGCCGCTGGTATCGTGACGGCGCGCTGGTGGAGAACATGGTGGAGGCCGTGGGCGATTCGGGTGAGCCGGTAATGCTCACGGACGATGAGTTCTGTGGGTCGGTGGTTAGTAACGCGGAAACGGATGTGCGTATTCATGCTGGCCGCATTAACGATCTTGTGAACGTGGGCTGCGACGCTAATCACGGTGATGGTATGAACATGTCGATGATCGGCGGTGACGTGACCGTTGAGCGGGCGTTTGGTGTGAGCGTCGGTTACGTGGGCGACGACGCGCATATCGGTTTGTTGACGGGGCATAGGGGTCCTGGTGACGATAGTCCGTTTGGTGTCTTGTCGCAGGTGGATGACATGCGTGACCGTGCGGTGATTGATACGGTGTCTGGCGATACGCGCATTTTCGGTATGATGCACGAGTCTCGTGTTGGCGTGGTTGATGGCGGGGCGAGCGTGGATGAGATGAGCGGCGAGTCGCGCATTGACGTGGTGGCCTCTGGCGGTGGCGTGGATTACATGCTGGGTGACGCGAGTGTAGGTAAGGTGCGTGGGCGCGCTAGTATGATGCGTGACAGGTCGCATGTTGATTACGTCATGGATGGCGGCTTTGTTGAGGAAGTACATGATGACGCCTCTGTCGATTCCGTTACTTTTCGTGGGCGCGTGAAGGGCGTTTACGAGGGTGGGCGGGTTGCTCTTGTTGACGCTGGCGGCGTCGTGGAACACGTGTCGGGTAGCGCGCGCGTAGGCTCCGTGGATTCTGGCGGTCGCGTTAATAAGGTTGATGGTAAGGGCGCTGCTGTGATGAATGTGGGGTCTGGTGGCCGCGTGGGCGCTGTGACTGATGGTGGCGTGGTCGTTGACGTGGGCATCTCTGACGCAACCGAGCCGTGCGTGGTGGAGTCGGTGGACTCGTCCAGTAAGGTGAGTTTGCTTGACTGCTGGGCTGATGTGACGTATGAGTGTGGGGAGAGTAACGTGTCTGCGGCTCGTGCTCGCGAGTTTGTGGTGAAGCGGCTGAGCGACGACGCGACGGGCATTGGCGGCGAGTGTTTGGCGCGTGCGAACGGTGACAACCCGTTTGAGCGCTCGAATGTGCGCCTGCGTGTGCGTGACGCGCAGGGGCGTGTCGTTGATGTTCCTGACGTGGATGGGGTGTTGTCTGCGTTGACTGAGGTTGATGACGATGAGCGTGAGTTGATGTGGGAGAGCATGATGGGTTCCACGGATAGCAAGTAAGCAGGGCTGGGTTACCTGGGTTTGTTATACTCGCGCGGTTTTCTCGCGTTCACGCTCTGGTTGTGGCGCGCTGTAGGTAGAGTGATGCCCCGCACGCGTGATCTGTTTGTGCTCGCAGCGTGCGGGGCTTCTCCCTATCGTGCGCGTGATTCGCTTGTGGGTTACCACTCGTCCTCGTCGAAGGCGATGAGGTAGAATCCGGTCCACTCGCCGTATGGCTCGTAGTCGAATGTGGCTTCGGCGAGGAGGCGCGGCTCGTCCTCATTTTCGCATTGTACGTAGAGGCGCTGCGTGTATGTTCCTGGCGCATCTTCGTGGTCGATCCATGCGCGCTCGATGATGCCTGCGCCCTCGTAGGCGGTCTTGTTCACATGGTAGACCCGGTTGCGCCCGCTGTCCGTGAGCGCGACGGCGGTGCCGTCCGTGAACGTAATGTGGTGGCTTTTTGCGTACGGGTCGTTTGAGAGTCGTTTCCCGACGAAGTGCTGATCGAAAAACCTTTCGTGTGCTCCTGACCAGTCCCAGGCGCTCAGTTCGTACAATGGTTCGTTGCGGTTCATGTTGCTACATTCCTTTTGCTTCTGGTTGCCATTTTGTGTTTCGTCTACGTTGACGGCGGTTGCGTTCCCGTAGTGGTCGAAAGTGCAGATGTCGTGTTCCTGCGTGTCCCCGTTTTCGTCGGTGACGGTGACGACGAGCGTGGTGATCACATAGTGGCCGTACTTGCTTTCTTCCGTGTGAAAGCGTGCGCTGTGGATGTTTTGCTCGAACGCTCGCATGGTTTCGTCTCGGTTGACGATGCCACGGCTGCTGTTGGTGATGGTGAGTGTGCGTCCGCCTGCGAGGTGCAGCGTGTTGTCGGTGCATCCGACGATTCGCTGGCCTGCGAGGAGGTTGTTGATCTGCTGGTCTGCGAGCTGGTTGGCGCGGTTGGTGATGATGGTGAGTTGCATGACTGGTGTCCTTTTATCGTGTTGTCTGGTTCTTATTGTAGCATATTCTCCCGCGCGCGGGGCGGTTGTTGCGCGGTCGGCGTACGTGTGGTTCTGGTCATGGGGCGTGTGGTGTAGTGCTCGGGCGCGGGCGAGCGCGAACGTGTGTGGCCGCGAGCGCGGGGGGAAGCAAAACGTTGTGTTGGTGGTCGTAGCTGGGGCGTGTGGGTCGTGTAAGGGAGCGGGGAGGGACGTGGGCTACTTGCGCGCCCATGCGTCCCTCCCCGTGTGTTTGCCCGCGCGAGTTTGTTTCGCTGCGCGCGTGCTCTCAGGTGTTTACTTGTGTGGCAGTCGGATGGTTGTGTGGGTGGCTGCGGCTTCTCCGTTGACCGTCTCGTCGCCGCGTGTGATGGTGAGGCCGTGGTGTGCGGTGCGTCCGCTGTAGACGCTGGTGTAGAGGGCGACGGGTGTTGGGTGGCCTTGGATGGTGGCGTGGAGTGTGTAGGCGCTGGTTTCGCGCCTGTTTCGCCTGGTGGTGCCGTTCGCGGTGTCTGTTTCGCCTGTTCCCTCTCCGGTGTCTACGCCCGCGTCCGCTTGTTCGATCATGGGTTGTGGCGCGAGCGCGTATCCTGGTTGTTCGCGGGTGTCTTGTGCGCGCGTGCGGGTGACCCATGCGTGGGTGATGGGTCCGAGGGTTTGGTCGGTGCCCAGGGTGATGGTGGTGGCGTGTCCGCCCTCTGTGCCGGTATTTCCTCGCTTGTGGTTGTTGAGGGTTGCGTGGATGGTGACAGTGCGGTTGCTGTCCGCGTCGCCCGTGCTCTCGCTTTGGTCCGCGCTTGCGACTGCGCCCGCGAGCGCTCCTGTGCCCTCGTCCGCGAGTGTGCCTCCTGTGAGGGTGAGCACGCCGTTTGTGGCGGCAACGATGGTTTCGCCGACCAGCATGTCGGCGAGCGCCTGTTGCTCGCGCCCCACCCATTCGTTGATCTGGCTCTGTGTGAGGGCGGTGCGGATGGTGGCGAGGGTCTTGCGCTGGTCGCGCGTGGTGGCGAAGGTGCCGGTTGTGATGTTGGCGTAGCCTGTGCGGATGGTGGCGGGTATGGTTTCGCCTTGGTAGAAGAGGATGAGGGCGAGGCTGGTGATGGTGCCTGCGTGGCCCACGTTGGTGTGGAGGTGTGCGCGCTCGATGATGCGCCTGTCGGCTTTCGCGCGCATCGGCTGAATACCTGCGTCTTGGTTGCTGTCGTTTGCGCTCGTCGTGTGGGCGGTTACACCAGCGGTGTCGCCGCCGAGTGTGATGGTGAGGTGGGTGCCGTCGCTGAGTGTGATGACGTGTCCGTTGTCGCTCTTCACGTAGCAGCCGTGGAAGAGCTTGTAGAGGTCGGCGGCGAGCTGGTCTGTGTCGCTGACGGTGTATTGTGTGGCGCGCGCTGGTCCAAAGCCGTGTTCGATGTCGTTCCACGTGTTCATTGTTGGTTTCTGTTCCTTTCGGTTGCTTCCTGTTTATTCTTTTTCGTGTACGCCGGTTGCGCGTTGTCCACTGCGCGCGTGTGGATGGCGTCTCTTTTCACGCGCGTTTTCCTGTTCGTCATGGTATCATGGCAGTGTTGTTGCTGGCAAAGCATGATTGTAGGAGGTTATTGTGGACGGTTTCGTGCTTGGTGAGAGCGTGAGCAGTAGCGAGGCTGCTGAGGCGGCTGCGTTTGCGGTGATGTCACCTGTCATCGTCGAGATGAGCGATGAGGAGTTTGAGGAGTTTATGGCCATCGTAGAGGGCGACCCGGCGGCCGATAAGCGTCTTGAGCGCTTGTTTAAGCGGCCTTCTCCGGTTGGCCGCCACGTGGAGCTTAGCGAGTAGGCTGCGCGTCGTCGCGTGGGTGTCTGCTGCGGGTTTATGAGGAAAGAGAGTTTGTATGTCGCCGCTTGCTGTGACTGTGGGGGCTGACCCTTCCGCTGTTGTTGACGCGCTGCACTCTGTCGGCTGGTATGGCGTGAACGTGTACCATCGTCTTGCGTGTTCTGGCGGGTGCTATAACGCGCTTTCGGAATCGCCTGATGGCGCTGCTGATGGGTACTGCGACACCTGCGGTTTGCGCCCTGTTGTGGAGGTGTCGCTGTGCGCTCAGCCGGGTATGGTTGACGGTGATGTGTCGGCGTGTGTGGAGGAGGGTGACGTGCTGGTGTTTGAGAGCGACCCGAGCGTGTCTCCTGTTTTGTTTGCGGTTTCTCGACCAATGTGGGAGCGCGCCTTGGTGTCATCTCGCGAGTGGCGTGAGTTCGTAGTGGCGGCTGGCCGGTGCGGCTGCCAGCGTCGGCGCGTGGAGGTCGCCACGGTGGCGGCTCGCGAGTTGTTGCGTGGTGGCCGCGCGTGAGAGGTATTACGCTGGTTCAGCGTGCGAGCTTGTGTGAGGGGAGGTGTACGATTGTGATTGTTGACGATGTGAATGAGTCGTCCGATGAGGCTGATGTGGAGGCGTTTCATGGTATGCGCCCGTCGTTTATCGTCCAGATGAGCGACGAAGAGCATGAGGAGTTTATGCGCATTGTGGAGAGCGAGCCGGTGGCGGATGAGCGCTTGGCTCGCCTGTTTGAGCGCCCGTCGCCATTTGGGCAGCATATCGAACTGGACTCGTAGGCGGCTCGCGGCCTTACGTGCGCGCGATTGGTTTGTTCCCGACTGAGCGCGGCGAAGCTTGTTGCGCCTATTGTGAGTGCGTGTGGGTGGCGCGTGTGAGCGTGTGGCGGTTCTGTCACAGTGTTTGCGCGCGCCGCCCGTTTTTGTGTGCTAGAATGATGGTGCTCAGACGACAACGAAGCGCATAAGCGGCCTCTCATATGGCGGCGCGCGTGCGACTGAGGATAAGGAAGTGCAACATGGCTACCAACAGCAAGACGGAAGATACCGCCTGGTGGACTTTTGATGCAGGGTGGAATGTTCACGTCGCCAACAGGGAGGCGCTGCTGCGTGAGGCCGACCGACTACTGGACGGACGGGACTTGTCGCGCGAGTTCATGAACGAGTGTGTACACTTGTTTATGATGACACTCTGCTCTCATTGGGGGCGTGTGCCATCGGTTGAGTTGGGGAACACGCTGGAAGCGGCGGTGCGTGAACAGGCGCGTATGTTGTTCGCTGGTGAGCTGTCTGGTTCGACGCCTGACGGGTATGATCTGCGTAAGCGCGAGGATGCGCGCGTGTGGCTTTCGGGTGCGCTGACGCGTGTCGCCGGTTCGCTCATGGACCGTGCTCGCCTGATTGGGTCGGCAGTGGAGCCGGAGGCTGCTGCTATCGAGTGGGCTGTTGGACGGGTGATGGTGGCGCAGTTCGCTCGTGTTGCTCAGCGCGTGTGAAAGACTACGAAGAGATTAGCCCGTGGAAGATAATGAGAAGAAGCTCGCGTGGGTTGTTGACGAGGGCGGCAACGTTCACGCAAGTAGTGAGACGCCGCTGCTGCGCGAGGCCGATAGCTTGATGAGAGATGAGGATGTGTCCAGTTCCTTGCTTTCATCTTTCGAGAACGCGTTTTTGGTTCTCTCGCTGAGGCTGGCTATCTTCCGAAGGACGAGTATCGGAACATGTTGCGTCTAGCTGCGCGCTCTCATGTTTTGAGGCTGTTTGGGGACGAGACGCCGCCAGTGGATGCGCTTGGTGACGATGGGGCGATGCGTAGGTTCCTTGCTGACGCTTTGACGCGTAGTGTCCAGTCTCTTGTTGACGCTGCGCGCCGGATTGGCAGGAGTAGGGATTCGGAGGCTGCGGCTTTCCGGTGGGTGAAGGGCAGACTTGCGAAAACACGGTATGCTCGGTTTGTGTCGCGCATGTGATGTGTTGCGTTTCTGTTTGATCGCTGGTTTGGAAGGGTAAGGTAGGCTCTATGCAGATGATTGATTGTCACACCGGCGACGAGCGGGACGTTGACTTGGCCGATTTGGCGCAAGGTGACGTGTTCTACGATAAAGGTGGCACGTATATGCGTTCTCAAACGGTGAATGGCCACCCGCGTATCGTGTCTGATATGGGCCTTATGTGCACTATTGAGGAGATTGAGCACGCGTTCAAGATGAACGGGCACGTCCCGAAGTTGGTGCGTTGTCAGGGAGTGCGGGGCTGCTGTTGAGTTGGTTTGGCTTCTTCAACACTCTTGTGCTACGATAATTGCAATGCTAGTAAGTGAACGGGAATGTTTGGAGGTGATGTCGCCAGATGGGTTGCTATGAAGCTGTGAAGGTGAGGCTTGACCCTACACCGAGGCAGGAGCGCCTCATGGCGAGTCATGCCGGGGCTGCTCGTTTCGCTTACAACGCTGGTCTCGCTCACGTGAAAGAAGCTATAGACAACGGTGAGCCTGCCGACTGGTCGCATTATGGGTTGCTCCGTTGGTGGAACGCGAATAAGGATGAGCTTGCCGTCAACAAGATCACGGGTGAGGCGTGGTGGAGCCAGAACAGTAAAGAAGCCTATAGCATGGGGCTGCGTAGCCTGGCTCAGGGTTTCTCGAACTGGTCTAAGTCCCGTAAAGGCCAACGCAAGGGCAAGCGGGTTGGGTTCCCCAAGTTCAAGTCGAAAAACAATGTTGCGAGGTTCGCGTATTCCACCAACTTCACCGCCCCCACGGCCAGTGACCCTTACGGGTTAAGGCTCTCCTGTATTGGCCGCGTACATTGCATGGAGAACGTGTATGAGCGGGTTGCTGGCGCGCATCTTGTTCGCGTGAGTGTGTCGCGCCGTGCGGGTTGTTGGTATGCGAGTTTAACCGTGGAGCGCGAGTCTGCTGCGTCCGTCTCGGTTTCGGCACCGAAGGGTGGCGCGGTTGGTGTTGACCTCGGGGTGAAAAACCTCGCCACTCTGTCGGATGGGACGGTTATCCCTAATCCTCGCGCACTCAACGCGAAGCTGAGGACGCTGCGGAAGGCTCAGCAAGCGCTGAGCCGCAAGATCAAGGGAAGCACCCGTCGTGAGAAAGCTAAAGCTCGTGTCGCTCGCCTATACGCCCGCGTAGCGGACGTGCGGGCCGATGCGATGAACAAGGCCACAACCATGATCGCTGAGACGTACAGTGTCGTGTGCATCGAGGACTTGAATGTCGCGGGCATGGTGAAAAACCATAGTCTCGCCCGTAGCCTGTCGGACGCTGCGCTGGGGGAGTTTCGTCGTCAGTTGGAGTATAAGACTGCGCGTTCTGGTGCTGTGTTGTGTGTGGTTGACCGCTGGTACCGTAGTAGCAAGACCTGCTCAGGATGTGGGGAAGTGAAAGCCAAGCTCTCCCTGTCCGAGCGAACCTACCGCTGTGAGAGTTGCGGTCTTGTTTTGGACCGTGACTTGAACGCGGCAATCAACATTTGTGTCGCCGGGAGTGCCCCGGAGACGTTAAACGCGCGTGGAGAGGATGTAAGACGTTCCGACCTGGTGTCTGGCGACGCTGACCTCTGTGAAGCGCGAACCAAGCAGTCACCTACTGGTGGCGTGAGACTTGGAGCTGGCCTTGGTAACGAGGCCATGCAACCTAGAGTAAATTCGGTTGTAACGGTGTGTCGGTCGTGATTGCATTGGACCCGTTTACGGACGAGATACGCGAGTTTGACCTGTGTACGGGTGACGTGTTTCAGGTGAGTTCACGCCCGTTTCTTGTGACGGGGCCGAGTGATGATGGCCCGTTGTCTGTTGTTGGCGAGGATGGTCGTGTGCGTTCGGTTGAAGAGTGCGAGGCGGAGTGGCGCACTCGTGGTGTTTTTCCTGAGATGGTGCGTCATATTGGCGCGTGGAGGTTTGAGTCATGATCGTAGGCTTTCGCGAGTACGAAGGCAAGCCTAGCCCTGAGTGGCTGGAGGTTGGGGCCGTGTTGGTTGGTCCCGATGGTGTTCAGTACGAGAAGGTCAAGGTTGGTAGCTATAGTTCGCGGTGGAAGGTTGTTGACGACCAGGATGAGAGCGTGTCTAGTGAGCGCATGTGTGAACTGGTGGGTGACGGTGCGGGGTGGATGATCGCTGAGAACATCCCGGATACACTGTACATTGTGGTCGATGCGTCATGCGGGGGTATCGAGGTGGGCAACGGTCAGGGTGCATCACGCGTGCGCGCGTTCTTTTCTCGCGAGCGCGCCGAGAAAGCAATCAAGAACATGGGCAGGTGGAACGATGTTAGTTCCTACCGTGTTATCAAGTACAAGATTAACGCTGAGTGAAAGGTAAGATTTATAAACATCAAGAAGATCGTTGCCCCTATCGTGGGGCTGGTTGTTGCTGGCCTGTTGGGCGCGTGTACGCCCGCCGAGGTCGCGTCGAGCAACATCTCGCAGGATAGCGAGTATCAAATAAGGCTGCATAACCCACTTTTGTAGGTAGCGTTTCCTTTTTTGAGCGCCGCCTTGCTGGTCCCGGCAACACGCACAGTGCCGCCGTCCGCTAGTACCCTGACCTCCAAACTGTGCGTTTGTGTCCTAGCGGGGCATACAGGAAGATTCACCTCCCTCGCAGCTCGACAGTGTTTCTTCCTTCTTGGAGTAGGCTTATTCTTCGTCCTGTCCCGTCCCGGATACTTCAACGAGTTTCTAGCTACGGGTGTCCTGAGCGGCGCTTGTGGTCTAAGTTTCCGGTTTTTAGCCCGTGTCACCCTTGCTTTAGTGACGCGCGGCACGGCTCTAGCGGCAATGTTCGCCGCAGCGTTTACATCCCGGTCCATCGCCCCATGCTCGGGGCAGACGGACGACTTATGAGTGGGGTGCGATACTTTAGCCCCGCATTTATGGCACAGTTGAGACGTGTTCGAGGGGTTTACAGCCACGACCCAACCGCCATTCTGCGAAACGTAATGAGTGAGCCACTGGACGAACGCCCCTCGGTTCCACCTGCCGCTGCCCATTGTGTTTCTAATCCAGCTCAAATCTTCCACTGCGACGACGGCGTTACCCCACACGTGGGAGAGATCAGCTATCTCTTGTGCTGCGAGAATCGCCAGCTCCCTCTTTTTCCTGGATGCGGCCTCGCGGTGGAGCTGCGCCTCATCCAGGGCAGACATTCTGGCTTGCCGATCACAAAGCAATGTCGCAGCCTTAGCTTTGAGGTCTCGCACTTGTTGCTCAGACGCGCGGATGCTGTTCCACAGTGAATGAACCCGCTGAGAAAGCGTCGTCTCATGCACTATCCGCCCGGTCTCGACGCTGCGCACTACAACAGTAGCGTAAGCGTTGATCCCCACGTCCACGCCGATGGTATAGTCGCCCGAAAACTGGACGACGGGATTATCGGTCACGACCGTGAAGATGAAAACAGGCTGGCCGTTCTCGGCTTTAATGACAGGTAGGGTGACTTTCCCCTCGGCGAACCGCTCATTGTCAAAATCGAAGATCAGCCGGTACCATTGCCCCTGAATAACCATTTTCAGGACAATCTCGCCGTCAGCAAACGGATTATTCTCAATACGGGCATAAGCCCGGTCCACAGCGCCGAGGTTCACAGAATCCTCACCATAAGACGGCGCGGCGGCGTTAACCGTGCGTTTCCAGCCTTGACTCACATACTTGGAACTCTCCCCGTTCGCGGCGTTAACCCGCTCCTGGTAGGAACGGTAAGCAGTCACAACGTTGTGTTGGACTAGTTTCTCTTTACGCGACCTGCCAGACTTGCCAGTTGCCAGAAAATTAGGCATAGTCACGCCCGCCTGGCGTCCCGCCTCGGACGGTGCAGACGCAGTGACCCGCGCCAGCTCGCCCCCTAAAGTCTCGTCGTTACGAACCACGTAGGTCGCATAGGCCGAGATGTCGCGAGCCTCAGACGCGAGCCATGCCAAAACAAGCGCACCATCTAGCAGCTCTCCATCCAAACCCAGAACATGAGAGGGACGCGCAACAAAAGCCTTATAGGTCTGATTTTTAGCCAACGCACCCCCAAAAAGAAATAAACCCAATACCAGCCACACAACCAATAGCAACGAAACCCCCGACTGCCGCAGAGACGTTGGTCCCAGACATTGAGATGCAGACCTCCTCGTCATCTTCGCAGTCGGGTAGCTGACGGGTGGGGTTGTCCGCGAGCGCTGCTGGCGAGAGGGTGTGGGTTGTTTGTTCTCTCTCGTGCGAACGCCTCGCGTGTGTTGTCGTGTCCACCGCTGGGTGCGCATATGCGTGCCTGGCGGGGGCGTTTTTTGTTTGCGCGGGGTGAGCTTTCGTGCGATCCTTGGAGTTAGCAAACAAAAGCCAACAACAAAAGGGGAACAACATGTCCTGCAATTGCCAGAAGTGCCTTTACGAGGAGCCGACGACAACCGATTTTACCGCGCACAGTGCCGACGGCGACCACGCGACTTTCGATACCCGCAAGTTGGCGGCTGGCACGTTCGTTGAGATCGGCGCTAGGCGATTCTTTAAGATTGGAGATCCGGACGTGTGGGTGACGAGGGACGGTGAGCACCTAACCCGTGAGGAGTTTGCGCGGGTTGTGCAGAATACGACGACGCCCGTTATCGTGAACCCTGCTGAGGTGCGGTGGTATGAGCGTCCCGTAGATGAGTGATAATCGCCTTTCTATGGCTGACGGTCGCTCTCTGCAAGTGCCCTGTTGGTGGTGTGTTGCCACTGGCGGGGCGCTCTCTTTTTGTGCGGGCGTGGTGCGGGCTATTATGGAGTGGAAGGGTGGTGTGTTGTAGGTGGCTGGTGTTGAGGGCTTGTGGCGTGTTGACGCTGACGGTGTGGTGAGTGTCGATGACGATAGCGTGTTGCGTGGCGTGGTCCAGGATGCGGTGAGCGCCCGCGCGGTTCCTGACGCGCTTGTTGATTCGTGTGTGGAGTTGTTTTTCTGTGTGTTGCGCGCTCGCGGCTGCGTTGTGGACGATGATGCGACGTTGTTGGCGCTGTCTGGTGCGGTTGGTGAGCTTGTGTGCGCAGTGTTGCCGGGGGAGCGTGCGCTGGCGTCGCTTGATGTTGGCGTGTTGACTGCTGGGTTGGCGCTCGTGGGGGATATTGTGTGTGGCGCTGCTCTCTCGGTCGAGGCTAGTGATGACATGATGGGTGAGGCGTTGCGTATCTCTGAGGGTGCACGGTTGATTGCCGCCGCGTCTGGTGGCTTACCCTGATGCGTGCGGCGCGTGCCACCTTGTCGGTTGAGGTTGTGCTCTGTCACATGTCGCGCTTCGTCTCGCGTGAAGCGCGTGACGCGGCTGCGCGCCTCTCCCGGTTCACTGTATGGCGTTTTGAGGTGCTTTCAGGGCATAACCCTTGTGTGTGGGCGTTTGCGGTGCGAAAGCCCGTGAGAGGCGCGTCTGGGTATCGTATCGGCGGCGAAAGTGGGGTGCGCTCGCGGGCGTGGCTGTGTTGCTGGGGTGCGTCGGGCGGTTGGCGGTTGTGCGACACTACCATTAGGTGTGACGGGTGTCACTCATGCCCCGTGGAATAAATGCGCGGCGACCGGCGTTACCCGTGTAGGGCGCGTAGTGTTCACTCGCGGTGAGTTGACTTGTTGTTCGCGCGCACGTATGCTGGTAGTTAAGTGTAGGTGGCGCTCCTGCGTGGGGTGTGTGATGATAAGATGAGGTTTGTATGCCGAAGTCGGGCATTGAGATGAGCGGTCATATGGAATGGAGTGATGAGTGGCCATGTCCTAGCGAGAGAGCGGTTGATCGTGTAACACCGATCATCGCGCCCTATTGTTCGAGAGGCGGACCATCGAAATTTGAGAAGGAGGCGGCGGCTATTGTGTGGGAGGTGGCCGGGTTTGAAATTTTCAATTGGACATTCAGCCATCTCATGAATGTTTGGTCGGCCGACCTTGACCGTCTGATTGAAGTAGAGGCGGACGGTGTTGTGAGGGGCTTTTTCAATGACGCTGCTTCCTTGTGTTCCGCCGACCGGTTCGTTGATGGGTGTGCGTTGGGGCGCTTTAATGTGTTAACGTTTGCTAAAAGCGTCGGTTTCTATGACGGGCGTATTCTTAAGGCGGATCGCAGGAGCATCTTTTCTACGTGGAACAGTTACGTATGGCCTCGGCTTATTCGGACAGGTGTCGCCGGTAGTGACGGTTTGGGGCTACTGAAACATGAGCCGGGGCAGCTAGTTTGGTGAGTTTTTGACGCGCGCTGCTCCTTGCGATATTGTTGTGTTGCGAGGGGCGGCGTGGTCGCGTTGTGTGCGCGAGTGCGCGTGTAGTTGATGTCGCTGTTTCGGGTGGTTGAGTGGTAGGCGAGGAGAGGGCATGTCGAAGCTGTTTGTGAACAACTCGTCCATGAGTGTGGGTGAGTCGCGCGATGTTGCGCCTTTCGCTTCCGATGCTTTCGCTGATTCTCTGCGTCGTGGCGTGGCGGCTGCTGGCTCTGCGGTGAAGCTGGGGTCGTTTGTTCCGTTGAACTTTGGCGAGAAAAAGCCGAAGTGGCGTGAAACGGGCGTGCGTGTGGATGCTGACGAGATGGTTATGCGCGTGGGTTTGCCCTCCCGGCCGAGCATAGAGGCTGCGGCTGGTGACGGTGAGTTCCTTGTTACGTCGCATGGTCTCGTTGATCTTGACTTGGACTTCCATGACAATGTGAATGAGAATCAGCGCAAGGGCGACCGCGGGGCTTTCCTGTCGCTTATGCGTGGCCTGACGGGCGCGGCGCGCGTGTACGTGTCTCGTACTGGTTCTGGTGGCGCTCACGCGCCTCTGCTTATTCCTGAGCGTTTGTATGACGAGTTCCCGCTGCTCTGGTTTGTGTTTGGCCGCGTATTGTATGCCAACAGCGCCCACAAGGCTGTTGGCGGTCGCGCGTTGCGTGCGTTCGCCGCCGAGATTAACGACGCTGTTGGTGTTGTGATGGCTGATCGTGTGGACGTGTCGGCTGGCGATAAGCGGACTGGCGTGCGCGCTGATGGCGCGCGTGATACTGTCGATGATGTTTCTGTGCATGACCCTCGTGTCCGGTACCGCGTGATCGTGCCCGATAACGTGCTGTGCGGTGTTGGTGAGGGTGCGGCGTACTCTGCGTTGTTGGATTACACGGCTGCTTACGCGCGCGGTGACGGTGAGGCTATGGCGCGCGCTGCTGGCGTGTTCCCGGCCGTGGGAGTGTTGTCTGACGTTGCGGCGCGTCGGTTGAGTGAGCTTGCGTTGCGTGAGCTGTTGGTTCCTGGCGTGGAGTTGAAGCCTGCCGATGCTGCGATTGCTGGTCGTGAGGGTGTGCTGGAAGCTCTGCCTGGCGCTGTTCGTGCGCTGGTGGTGTCCGGGCGCGCAACTACCAAGTGTGCGCCGTGGGGTTTGCCAGTGGTTGAAGATAACGTGTTGCGTCGTCGCATGTGTAGTGCGGTGGCCCGCGCGTATGCCCTCGTTAACGAGGGGGCGGTCGAGGGCCGCCCCAGTGATTTGGTTGACGCTGTGGAGGACGCGCGTTTCGCGTTGTGCGATGGTTTCTTGAATCCTCTCGTGTGGGGAGAGTATGCTGGCGACGCACTGTCGCCTGTTCAGCGCGCGGTGTTGGTGCGTGGCGAGCTGCGTTTGTCTGGTGTGGGTGAGTTATGGGAGCCTGTGCGCTCCGCTGTTGACCCTGCCGCCCCTTTCTTGTCGGATGAGGCGCTGGACGAGGCGTCGGCTGATAGTGTGGTTATGGCTGCGGCTGAGGCTGGTTTCCCGGTGTTGGGCGGTCAGCGCAGTGTAGACGCGGTGTCTGGTTCTGATGGCGTGTCGCGTGAAAAGACGCTCGCCTTGTCGTGTGCGGAGAGTGAGCGCCACGCAAGCAGGGGGAAGCGAGAGTCGTTTAAGTCTCGCCGGTACCGGGTTGCTGGGCGTGGCGTGGGCGTTGTGGATGCTCTGGGCGTTGTGCGCGTCGCGGAGTCTTTGGGTTTGTTTAATGACACGTCGGGCCGCGATTTGTTTACGTTCGGTAACAAGTGGGCGGATGCTGTTGGCTGCTTGATGCGCGCCGGCAGTAAGGATGATGTTGATTTCGCGCGTTCGTGGCGTTTTTGTACGGTGACGTTTGCTGAGGCGATGGCTGAGGGCTTGGTGCCGTTCGTTGATCGCGTGGTGTGGATGCTGTCGAACATGGGTACTAGCGGCGCTGTGATTTCTTATGAGGTGCCGGACGTGTTGGAGGCTCACCGTGTTCTCGCCGAAACGGCTGAGGGTCGTGGGGGTGACCCGGTGTTTGATGGTGACCCGACTCTGGTGGAGTCTGCGCATCGTCTGACGGCGGGTAAGGCTGCTCGCGTGTCTCGCGTGTTCCCTGGCGTTCGCGTTGAGGGCGCGGATGGTGTGGTTGTTGCCGTAGCTGACGAGGACGCGGCTGCTGGTAAGGGTGCGCAGGGTGTGCGTACTGTTCGCGTGTCTCAGCTTTCCCCGCGCGTGGTGGAGGCTGTGTATGAGCGCCTGTCGCGTGAGGGTGATGGTGACGCTGTTCACGCGCTTGTGGTTGGGTGGTCGCTGGTGGTGCGTCGCGTGTTGTCGCGCCTGTTCGCGTCTGATACCGAGCGTTCCGTGTCTGCCGTGTTCGCGGGCGCAGGTGCCGCTGACGATTCTGCTTCTTCTGCTGCCGGTAATCCGCGTAGTGGGTTTGCGGGGCTGGGCGCGCGAGGCGAAGCGGGCGTGTTGGACATTGAGCGCGCCGTGAAGCGAGCGTGGGCGTATTTGGAGGAGCGCGAACGTGGTTTGCAGCGTCGCTCGGCGCGCACGCGCGAGAACTTGGCGCGCGCGAAGCGTGATGTGGCTGCTGTGCTCGCGTACCTGTGGATGCTCAGTGTGCAGGGGGCGACGGGGCGTTTGTCCGGTAGCCGTGAGCGTCTGCGCGCCCTGTTGCGTGACGCTTCCAAGGCTGCTGGTGACGCGCGTGGCGCTTCTCAGGATGATAAGGCTGTGAATGAGCGTGTGAAGCAGACGATGCGGCTTTTGCGTGGTGTGGGCGTGTTGTCGTTTGATGAGAAGCAGCGTGCCCCTATTGGCGGCGTGGGTCGTGCGAGCGTGTACTCGATCAGGGTTGAATTTTTGCATCGTGATGCGAGTACTCTGCGAGCTGTGGAGGCGCTACGTACCACTGTGGTTCCCATGTTGTCGGGGAAGTTCGCGCAGGGGTGCGCGTTGAATCCGTCTGTGGGTGTTGACGCCTTGGTGCGTTTTGGTGGCCGCACGTTGGATGAGTGGGACACGTTGGGTGGTCCGTGGCGTGAGCGCGTGGCTGGTAATGAGGCTGCTGGTCGTGTGGCTGACGGTGAGCGTGTGTTTGCCGCACGCGACCGAGCGGTGTTGGATAGGCTGGTGGGCGAGTTTTCGCGCGCGGTTGGTATTGCCAATGCGGGTGGCGCGTCTGCTGTGGGTGTTTCTGTGGCTGCCGCTCGGGCTGCGGCCGTGTCTGGTCGTGAGTTGTTCGCTAATCAGGTGGCGATTTGTGAGTTGGCTCGTTTGGCGGCTGAGGGTGTGGAGGGTGTTCGCGTGGTTGCGGGCATCCCTGCACCGCATATGGTGATGTCGAGTCCGTCGAAGGCTGGCGCGCAGCGCCTGGTGGAGGTTGTGCGTCGTGATGTGGCGCGCGAGGCGTGGGATGGCGCCACGCCTGGCACACCTGAGTACGCGAAGCGCACGGATGAGGTGTTCGGTAATCGCGCTATGACTCCCTCGCATTTGCTGCGTGATGGTGGTGTGAGCGCGAAAAAGCGTGAGTTGTTTATTCCCGTGTTTGTGTTGGTGGCTGAGGGTAGTCCGCTCCTGTTGGATGAGCGTTTTGCGCGTGTGATGTGTCAGTCGTTCCCCGAGAGCGGGGAGCGTGGTATTAGCTTGTTTGTGCCGGTGTCGCTGGTGGATGCTGGCGGCGCGGCCGCGTGGGTGACGTGTGGCGGTAGGGGCCGCTTGTGGTTTGAGGCTTTCGCGGGCGCGGCTGCTTGTGCGATCAATGGCGGCGTCGAGTCCGGCGTGTCTCTGATTCGTCAGGTGCGTGGCCTTTTGGCTGGGTTGTGTGAGGCGAAGGACTATTTGCCTGCGTTTGATGGGGGTCACCTGCTGGCTGCTTCTGGCGGCGTGAAGGCTGACGTGTTGGCTGGTGTGCGCTCCGATGTAGTGGGGGCCGCTGAGCGTGCGCTGTTGTTGGCTGTTGTGGGGTTTGGTGAGGCTCGTCCGGGCGCGGGCGTGTTCTTGACGGACTATGCGCGGGGGCGTCTTGCCGGTATGAGTGAGGGTGAGCTGGCTGTGTTTGCTGGTGAGCGTCTTGCGTCGCTGTCCGGTTTGGTTGATTCTATTGCTGCTGACGCTGCCGCTGTTCCTGCTGGTGTTGACGTGGGTGAGTGGGCTGCTCGTTTGGCGGCTGCGGTTCTTGCTGTGTGGGGTCATGTTGAGACTTCTCGCCGTGCGCGCGCGAATGGGGGCTTGGTGTGTGCTCTGGTGATGCGTGTTATGGCTGGCGTGTCTGCTGCTTCCACTGGTGGTGGGGTTGGTGTGGTGCCGAAGCCTGATGGTTGGGTGCTGCGAGCGTAGCTGCCCGGCTGGCGAGTGAGAATTGGATAGGTTGTTGGTTTCCCTGGCACCCGTGTGGTGTGCGGGGTTTTCGTGTTTGCTGTTCGCGTGTTTTCCTCTGTTTTTGGTGTGTTTCCGGCGGTGTTTTGTCTACATGTGTGGACGTGTTGGGTGTGGTTGTGGATGGTTTTGGGTGGGGAAGAGGTGGTGGTTGGGTGCCCTTGGGTGTGTTGTGTGCTTATTTTCCCCGTGTCATTATTGACTAGAGATAGCGGGGGTGGTGGGGGGGGGGTACCCGGCCGACCGCCTGGTGCATCGTCGTAGTTGCTTGCTCAGCCGCGCCTTTCCCACCTATCAATACCCGGCCAACCGCCTGGTGCATCGTCGTAGTTGCTTGCTCAGCCGCGCCTTT
>ERZ773061.82-NODE-82-length-38953-cov-7.035066_pt1 | contig 38953 bp, 52 predicted proteins | sample MGYA00580627_ERZ773061 | MGnify/ENA primary metagenome ERZ773061 (study PRJEB29015, sample SAMEA2738119) | human oral metagenome | biome: human oral; feature: human-associated habitat; material: saliva | place: China | collected 2223 ...
ATAACCGGGTTTATCTCATCCGTGCTGAGTAGTATTTTCAGCACAATCTCTTCCATCTGGAACAGCATTGTCTCCACCATCAGCGGCTTCATGAACTCGATATGGAACACCATATCGAACATCTGGAACAGCATTGTCATGACCGTAGGAGAGGCAACGTATAACGTGCTCTCCAAAGTCTCCCAAATGGGAACTGACATCATCAACAAGGTTGGTTCGTGGGTAGGCGATATGGTCAATGCGGGACGCAACCTGATTCAGGGCATGATCGACGGTGTGGGCCAAATGGCTAGTAACCTCATCAACGCTGTGGCAGGACCCGTCAATGATGCAATTGGTAAGGCAAAGTCACTCCTTGGTATCCATTCCCCCTCACGTGTATTCCGTCAAATCGGTATCTACACAGGTGAAGGCTTCGTGGACGGCCTGGAGCAAATGGAATCCAGCGTGCAGCGAGGAATGACAAAACTTATGGCCATACCAGCTGCCCCAATCGTACCTGTAGGCTCCGCGCTCGCTGGCACAGGAGGTATTTATCAGCCTGCACGTGCAGCGCTCGCTACCTCAGGGGGAGTAACAGTCAACGTGAAGGGGCAGGAAGAAATGTCGCCGGATCGTTTCGGCCGTCGTGTTGGTGAGGCTGTGGCACACACTCTAGCCGTGGGAGGTATAAACATCTAATGGCAACAGAGGAAAAGGTATACATTCCACGGTTTGCCCGCCTAGAAGGTGCACACGGTGAGCTCGTTCTCAGCACGGATGAGCTAGGAGAAGCCGCCGAGTTCTGGCTAACAGACCTCGACGGCTTCTTCGGCGGCGTGGGAGTGCAGGCGCATGACGTGCAACGGAAAATCGGGCACGGCATGCTCTCAAACCCCGCGCTGCGCACCGGCCGCACCCTCACCCTCAAAGGGTATTTTGAGTTCGACTCCGACAGGACACGCTCAATCGCAGACCGGTTCGTATCAGGAGTGCTCTTTGATGGGAACCTGGGAACTCTAACAGTTTCCGTGAACGGTCTGGAGCTATCCTGCCAGGTGCGACTCGACGGGGAAATAAAGCACGTCTACGACGGCATGAGAGCATTCAACCTTGAAATCCCTCTCGTAGCACCCGAACCGTGGCTCTACGGAAAACCGACCGTCTACCAGATATTCCCCACCGGCGCAGGAACCGGCATCAAATATCCCCTGTTCGGTGTGCAACCAAAGGGTGTGCTCTCCTACGGCGACCAACCGCCACAAGGGGCCGCCATATCCCATGAAGGGAACGCAACCGCCTACCCAACATATATCGTGCGCGGTGAATGGGCATCAGGGTTCCGTCTAACCGCAGACGGGAAAACACTCGAATACCCCTACCCCGTGCACCCGAACGCACCCGTCACCATCAACTGCGCAAAAGGTCAAGTACTCATTAGCGGCCAAGACTTCACCTATGAGCTCTCACGCCGCGAATGGCACACCGCACCACCCCGCGCAGGATTCATCACGCAGATAGAAGCGCTCGCGCCCTCGACTGGGTGGTGCGACGTGATCTTCTCTGACACCTACATCTAAGAAGGAAGAAAGCTATGGCTACTGGATTCGGCATCCCGAACGACGATAAGGGCAACGGAACAACGCCGGATGATATTCAGGCAATCACGGCCGCAGAATACCCGGAGGCCGGAATCATTTCAGGGTGCGAGGTCACGGGAACGTCAACAATGGCGTGGAAGGTATCAGCAGGCGCAGCTGTAGTGCACCTAGCCGCAGGCCGCGCCGTGCGTGTCCCCGTGCCTGCACAGACCATTACCACCGCGCCTGCTCCGCCCACAGGAACCCGCTCTGAATACATCTATGTTAAGCAGAACACGGTTGCAACGGACGGGAACATCAACGCCACCGTAGGGGTAGGTGCATCCGTCCCAGCGAACGCCGTCATGCTCTCCCAGCGAAACATCACGGCCGGAATGCGCGCCACAGCCTCCGCTCCAGAGGCAGGAAACCCCGTTTATTCCCGTCCCGTGGGCGGCTCCCTCGGCGTCTTACACCGCCACTACCACGAAGACGACCAGGTGCGCGATAGAGGGTCGTTCAAGCGCGGCGCGGGAACCTTCTACGTCCCCACAGATCGCAACATTGACATCCGCATTTCCTCAACTGTTGCTAACGGCCGCCCCGGTCAATGGGAATCCGCAACCACAGCAGACCAAGGCGTCGTAAGGTACGACGTCTACCTGGACGACCAATTGATTTTCTGCAGGGAACGCGAGTTCAACAATGTTTTTGACACCCGCGACGTCTCCCGCGTCTGGACCGTCAAACCAGGCTTACACAAAATCCACTACGTCGTATCACACATATGGGGATTCCAGTACTGGCGTGTGCGCGGCGGAACAGAGCGACGCTACGCAGGTGATCAATTCACCATCGTAGATATGGGCGTTGCCAAGGAATAACTAAACAGGAAGGGAAGCTAGGTATGGGGTACAAGCTCTACTGGCTCGACACGCGCACCGGCCGCATCGGCGCACCCATCGAAGCCACCACGGCGTCATGGTCAATCGAACTCAACAAAACCGAAGATTTGAGTTTCACAGTCCACAAACCCCACCTAGCCACCATCCAGCCCTACCTCTACACGCCACCCACAGGAGGCGCACTCCTCACCCACACCGGGCAAGACGGCATCGAATACCCACTCATCGCAGGCCCTATAGCCGATTGGGGAAACGAAACCAGAACCACCCTCGAAATCAAAGCCCACGGCGTCAGATACTTCTTCGAGCACCGCACCATCTGGGAAACCCTCAACTTCCAGAACACCACCCTCGGAGAGATCGCCTGGGCGCTCGCCGTGCACGGCATGAACCGCCCCGGCGGCTCATTCCCGCTCGTGCATGGCACCATATCCGACCAGGGAGGCAGACAACGCACCTATGAGCACTGGAATGTAGCCAACAACATTATTAGCAAACGCTGGAGCGAGCTATCGAAAGTAGCTAACGGCCCAGACATCATGATTCGCCCACGCTGGGCAAACCCTGAACACACCGCCATCGAATGGGCATTCGTGCACGGCAACGAACACTACCCGTACATAAGCCAAGACTGGCAACCAGATTTCGACACCACCGCCCCCAGCGGAGAAATCGGCGAAGTAACCGTAACCTCATCCGCCAAAGGACTTGTGAACCGCATCTGGTACACCGGCGCAGGAGAGGGTGCAGGCACGGCCATAGCTTACGCAGAAAACCTCGATAACGTCCAGGCCGGGGCACCATTCCTAGAGGCTGTACTCTCCGACGCAGACCAAGACAACGTCGAAGTGCTGCGACAAAAAGCAGCAGGTGCGCTCGCTGTGCGACAGGCTATGACTGACCAGGTGACGCTTAAATTTCCTGCGAACTCGATAAAGACTCCGCTCGGCGCGTTTTTCGTGGGTGATATAGCGTCTGTAACTCTAACTGGCTGGCTATCCATCCCAGCAGGCACCCGCGATATGCGAATCATCAAAATGGACGGGAATTTAGAACCGACCGTCACGATAGATTTTCAGGAGGCGCAATGGTAGATTACAACGACCAACGCCCAACCCGGCCAGTGGATACTCTCAAAGAGATTCTGACCGGGCTTCGCGTGCCAGCATCAACACCTCACGGCATCAAAATAGCTAAGCCGACTGAGTACGCCGTGTACTATGACCGCACAGGCACCCCGCGCACCTGGTCTGGTGACACTATCGCAGACATAAACAAGGATATGGCCGCCCTAAAAACTAGTCTGCAAGAGCTGGATAAGAAGCTGGAAGAGGGCGGCGGGAGGATACAAGACGGCGGAAAGATCGTAGGCGACGTCAAAACGAAGCTAGACCAGCTTGAAAAGGACATCCAGGCTGCCCAGACCTCCGCAACCACCGCAACCCAAACCGCTAAAGACGCTAAAGCAGCTGCAGAAGACCCAAACCTGCTCGCACGCTCACTCAACGGCTCTAAAGCTCTGAATGGGACAGCGCTCGGCAACAATAGTGTAGGGGCTGGGCAGCTGCGCATCACCTCAGACCTCGCAGCAGGTGTCGTGAACGCAATGGATGTGAACGCTAAGCGCCTGGTCGTGACAGATGACGCTATTCTACAGCGCGCAACTGTCATCGGCGGTATCGTAACCTCGGAGCTCACCGCAAACACTGCGTTCACGGAAAAGCTCGTATCAAGGCACATCGACGCCGAGAAAATCGTGACCGAAGACCTCGTAGCCCGGCGGCTCAAAGTCTCTGAGCTCGCAGCGCAGATGATCACGTCCGGCCACCTGCAAACCGATAGTGCAGATAATAGGGGCGTCAAACTCAACTCGGCCGGTATCACCGCGTTTGACGATTCGGGAAAGCAAACCGTCAAAATCAACGCCAACGGCGAAGGGAATTATTTCACAGGAACCCTAGCGACGTCATCTAACAACGAACCCGGCGTAACCATCTACACAGACATCGCACGCGGCCCCGCAGGCTCCCGATCCTCCATTATCGAGATGCGCCCGCAGGAAGCCTCCATGCAAGCCCCTAAGGGAATTATCCGCATGGACCCGCAGGGCTATTTCACGTTCGGGATGAAACATCACGACGACCCGCAAAACGTTTACCGTGGCCTCTCCGTGGACTGGAACGGCGGCGTGAACATCTCTGAATCATTGCGCGTCAAAGCGAACGTGCGCGTGGAGGGATTTTTCTCTCAAACCAAAACATTCTTCCACGTCCCACTTGGGCCGTACACCCTCAACGGCGGCGGCTGGCAAGAAATCCGCGTCGGATGGGGCGATGTAGGTCAGCTGCCCTACATCGCCACCCAAGTTATTAGCGGAAATCCTATCGTTGCCACCATTCAGAACCTACGCAGCGACGGATGCAGCGTATGGCTCAACCATCTAGGAAGAAACCGCGAAGAGAACTTTTGGGTAGAACTCTACGTGCTACCCCTAAACCGCAGTAAAGGAAACGACACCGTATGACCTATGAACAGCTCAAAACCAAAGTAATCTACCTGACTCAGGAAAATGACAGGCTCCGAGATTCCCTCCTCGACGCACACATCAAGCTCGGCATCATCACCCTAGACACGCCCGCAGAGAACACACAGACAGCAGAAAGTGAAGTAGTCAAAAATTGATTACCAACCCCCTACCCCAAAACCAGCCAGCCCCCCAAATCATTAACACAGCCCTGTACACACAGCTCGAAGCCGCCGGGGCACTACCAAACCCCACCGGCAACATCGGGAACGCCACAGGAACCCTCACCGAGCAGCAGCTCATAGCCCTCATCGAACAAAAAGCAAAAGAAATCCTCGGCTCCGTCGTCGACGCCCAACGATCCTTCGGATTCCAAGCAGGCGAAAACTACTACAGCCCAATATCCTACTGGTGGGCGGACTACTACAACCGCCAAAACAGCAAATGGGCAAAAACCCTCAAATTCGGTGAAACTCTCGGCATTGTCATTCTCAACAAATCCTCCGGCGACTGGGGAACAGGAGTCGACCAGGATTTCCTCACGCAGGGCAAACTAGCCGAAGCCGCCGGTGCGAAGCTAGTCGCGTTCTACATCAAGACACGCTTCGGCGCGAACTCAAAATACGCCACAGAACAGTACCGCGCTCGCATCCAGAAATCCCTCAACGTACCAATGGAGCAGGTAACAAAATTCACGCAAGATTATGTCATCCAGACTGCGAAGAATGTTATCGCCTGGTACAAGGGGCAGTCGAAGATCGCAAACGTCGCAATCTTCCTGGATGAAGTGGTGAACGGGTGGGATGCTGAACAGCAGGCCGTCATGCCCTACTACATTGAGCTGTATAAGCTCCTGCGTGCTGAGCTCGGCGCAGACGTGCCTATCATCATCAATCCTGGCTCCAATACCCGCCTAGAGATGATGAGCGCCTGTGATATTGCCGTCACCTACGAATCCGACGCAACCAAATACCTTTCCCGCACCCGCCAAGAAATCCATCCAGACCAATATCAGGGTTTGCCCTCATGGCGTTTCTGGCATATCGTGCACGGAATCACGAAAGAAAACGTCGACAAAGTGTGTGAAAAAGCAGACGAAATCGACGTGGGGCACCTCTATCTGACCGACCAGACATTCGCAGTCGGAACAGGCTCGGAAGACACACCGCAGGAAGACCCCTACGACGACCCGCCGTCGCCGTGGGTGGTGCCAAAGATTCGTTCATGGATTAAAGGCGTCCTGCCTCTAGAGCAGCGACTCTCAGCTGTAGAAGCTAAAGTCGCCGCCAAAGAAAACTAAATATAGGAGCAAAAATTGAGTAATTACGGCAAGGTAACCGCCCGCGTGCAAACCCACACAGAGCACGCGGGCGTACCTGTGCCAGCACACGGCACAATAAATTTCACGCCACAATGGCGCGTCATCAACGACACCGTATACGCACCCCTCAAGCTCACCGGATACCTCGTAGACGGTGTGCTCATGGACGCCCGCACCGGCGGCGAAGAAGGCGTATCCCTCCTCGAAGGCGAATACATCATATCGGGAGAATTCTCCACCAAAACAGGCGAACAAGTCCACCTCAAAGACGGCATCAACATCACCGTGCGCGCAGACGAAACCGTCAGCATCGCCAAATGGATAACCAACGCCACCACTGCGGCCCCCTCACCCATGCCTGCCCGTCCTGCAGCACCACCCGCAACACTGGATAACGCATCCCTTGCAGCTCAAATTCAAGATGTTATCGCACGAATGAACCTCAGGGGCGAACGTGGGGAACGCGGAGAACCAGGCCCCCAAGGCGACCCCGGCCGAGACGGCCGTGACGGCATCCAAGGCCCCCAAGGCGACCCCGGACAGCCCGGCCCACAAGGCACACCTGGTAAAGACGGAGCAAACGGCGAACGTGGGGAACGCGGAGAACCAGGCCCACCCGGCCCCCAAGGAGCACCAGGCGAACCAGCCAACACCACAGCCCTAGAAAGCCGAATCACCGCACTAGAACAACGCCCAAACACCGCACTCCCCGCGCTCGCGTCATCCCCGCGTAGCGTCAACGTTGTGCACGCCCCGTATTCTGCTGATCCAACTGGTGCTAAAGACTCGACAGCTGAGATTCAAAAAGCTATCGACGATGTGGCAGCCCTTGGCGGCGGCGCGGTCTTCATCCCCGCCGGAACGTACAAAGTCAAGTTCCCATTCCTGGAGCTCAAAGGCTTTGTGCAGATCTACGGCGAAGGTGTGGCCACACAGATTATTGCAACTTTAGATGTCGAAATCACAGAGAAAACCGGTGTCTTCCATACGGGAACCTGGGCAACCCGCAAACAGGATAGAAACCTACTCCGTTTCGGCGTCTCCAACCTTATGATCCGTGCGCACAAGAGCGGAATTCAGCACCAGACCCCAATCGCAAACCTGGTTGGAGTGCTTTACAACACCGATTTAGGTTCTGGACCAGCAGACCCAGACGCCGTGCCCACCCTAAACTTCGTCGAGATTTGGGACATGGAGAACGGGGCAGCAATCATCGGCATTGACGACCAAGCTATGAAGGTCTTCTCGCTCAAGGTCCGTAACACCCTACAAGCAGGACTCATTGTCGGAAAGCCGCCGGGGCACCCCGAAGGTAGCGGCGGCGCGGCCGATAATAAATTCTTCGGCGCAGACATCGGCGGCTGCAACCAATCCCGCACGGGATATGCAGGTGCCGAAATATACACGTCGCAAACAAAATTCATCGGCTCCACTGTCTGGTACACGCACCGAGGCTCCACCTTCGCGCAGCTCTACGCCCTCCCCGCAGGCTCCACCGCCGGGGCAGACATCACCGCAGGAGCACCACGGAGCGAAAACCGCACCATGCAGAAAGACGGCGCAGGATTCTACATCCGAGCCACAAAATGCGTACTAACCAACTGTGAAGCCCAGGAGAACGGCGGCCACGGATTCATCATCGCATACGGAGATAACACCCTCATCGGCTGTCGCGGCGAATCCTCATCGTACAAAGGAACGGTTCATGCCCCCGCGCAGGTCAATGAGGCTGCAGACTTCTACATCCTCAACGAAGGAACAGACGGAACCATTCTCGACGGCTGCACCTCACGCAGCGCCCGCAAAACCGACGGCGGCGCACGCTGGAGCTTCTACGTTGAGACCTGGTTTAAAAACCTTGAAATCGCCAACAGCGTGTCGAAGGACGTCGAAACCCCCGCTGGCTCTGAGACTGGCCCGATCCGGTATCGGAGCGCCCAGGGGGACAACGTGCATATTCAGGTGGGAAACCATACCTACAGCACCCGCCCTACCCCTACGAGTAGCGCCCAGGCTGTAGACATGTCGCATCTCGAAGGACGTTTAGCAGCGCTGGAGAGGGCGCGGCCTGCCACTCCTGCGGTGGCAGCTGCCCAGACACCGGCCGCTTCGGTTCCTTCGACCGGGTGGCGACTGATGACCGAGCACTGGAAGATACCAGGCGGATATATCTATATGCGCCGCGACGGGAACCAAGTAACCATTCTCGCTGCCAATCATTTCACAGGCGGCTCGACCATCCCCAAGGGAAAGTACCTGCAGCTGGCTTTCCCCTCAGGATTCCGGCCAGACGTCCCTAAAGGCCCGTACACTGCGGGGACTCGAATTCGCGCTACCTTTGCCCAGACTGTCCTCACAGGAAACAGTGGGGAGATAATCGGCGGCCGAAACCGCATGTGGATTACCTGGGATACCGATGAGACCGCCCGCAACCGCAAAACGGACGTTAACTTCAATATTCAAGTTGACGCCCAAGCAATTCTCGAAGGCGGCCAGATCACCTATCTAACCGCCGAGCCGTTCCCACAAGAGCTGCCCGGTTCACCCATCCAATAAGAGGAGAAAAAATGTCAACTATTGAACAGGAACTCATCGCCGCATCAGATACCCGCCTGCTCGCTCGTGCTGTGCAGACAGCTAAACGCCTGCGCATCCCAAACGCCCAGGCGCTCATTGAATCGCGTTTCGGCGAACTGGTGTCTCTGAACACCACATCAGAGGGAACGAAAACCATTGCGGAAGAGCACGACTTCGCGGTTCAGCAGTGGAAGACGAAAAAAGCTGAGCTGGACCAGAAACAGGCAGCCCTCAACGCCGAATATGACGCGCTGCGAGAACCAGGTGCAGACCCCGCCCGCGTCACTGACGAATATTTGGTTTATGCGGTCAAGCAGCTTACCGCCTCCGAGGTACACAGTGCCTAACCAACAGCTGCAGCCCCAGGTGTTTGATGCTCTGGTCGCTGTACTATCCGCCGGTCTGATCGCGTTTTTGACGTGGGCAGCCGCAAAATTCCGCACGCTCACAGAGTCTCTGCGGCGGGTCGAGCACCAGGTGAAAAATCACCACCAGACGAATCTTCGTGATGATATTGACCGCAATCAGGAAGAGACAAAAGCCCACCTAAAGCAGGTGACAGAGACCGCGCAAAGCGGCCTCATTGGTGTAGCAGCTCAAATTGAGCAGCTAAACAGTACTGTCGAACAACAGGGAATACTCCTGAAACAGGGGCTAGCTGAACACTCCAACATGCAGAAGGACATCGGAGGTCTGCGTGAGGAAATGCGACAGGAACGCAAGACGCACGGTACAACTCAGGAGCGTGTCTACGCTCTAGAGCAGTCCGTGCGAGAGCAAGAAAAGTAACAGAAAGGAGGCCGCATTGGGTTATCAACTTGTGACTGACCGCGACGCAAAGAATTTCACTCTGGGCTCGCAGGTGCCAGCAGTCTTTGGCTACCCCCGCGTGATTACAAACATCACGCTCCACTGGTGGGGTAAGCCGGAGTGGAAGCAAACCTGGGAGCAAGTCATGAACTTTTTCTGCGACTCGCCCAGCGTGAGCACAAGCGCCCACGAAGTTATCTCAGACGGCATCGTCGGTTTGATCGTTGACCATTCCGCCGCCGCCTGGGCTAACGGGAATAGCCAAGGGAACGCCCAGAGCATCACCTTAGAATGCAACCCGCGCATGAGCGCGGGAGATATGGGGACGGTCGCAGCCAGAATCGCCGATATATGGCGAGAGCAGGGAAAAATCCTGCCCCTGACCGAGCATCGAGACTGGTTCGCTACCGAATGCCCAGGAACATATTCCAAAGCGGAAATGACTAGGCAGGCGATGCTCGCCTACAAGGGTGTCGCAGCAGAAATCCAAACAGCAATCAATGAAGGGGGTCTATCGGTGGCAGACATCGAGACCATTAACAAGAAACTGGATTCCATCGCCCAAGGTATCCAGTACATCATTTCGTACTCGCAGCCTGGACGCGACGGCATCAACGTTGACTCCACAACCGCAAACTGGCTCCGCAATAGCGCCCGCGCCGCCGAGAGCTGGGCATACGGTGTCAATGGCGTCTCGCATCAGGGACAGCTAAACAAAGAGTTCCAAGACCTGCGCGCTAAGGTTGATGCTCTCGTAGCCCGCCCAGTCGCCCAGCCTACGCAGGTGAACATCCAGGCAGACGATCTTCGAGGCATCATCCGCGAGGAACTATCCAACATCCGTTTGAAGGGAGAGACTGCATAAAATGGCAGAGAACACTACTAATGAGACCCGATTCGTGGGTAATGTAACCAAATCGACCACCGGCGCAACACTGTTCGCCGGGTCGATCCTAACAATCGTAAATTATGGGCTCGCCCAGGCAGGAATCACCATCCCTGCTGAGGTGCAGACCGCCGCCGTTACGGTAATTCTCGGCCTGGTCGTGCTCATCACCGGCCGCAACACACGCGGCGAAAAAGCACACCTAGAAGGCGCTATCCAAGGCGAAACCGCCGCAGCCCTAGCAAACCTCGACCTGTACGAAGTCCTGGAGGCTATCGCCGATGGTGTGGCCGCCGATGCGCGAAACGCAGCCCCGCATGAGGCAGACGGCCGCGCCGCCTTCGAGGAATACCGCAACACCGGAGCAGTACAGCCCACGCAGCCCGTGGAGGAACCAGAGGCCCCGTATGATATGACCGGCGGCCACGTATACCATTTCGGAGACCCCGGCGCACCTGAGGGCGGCTCCGAAGGCCAGGTATACGACCCCGCCCAGGGATGGGTAACCGCATCCTAAAATTTTGGGCATAAAAAATGCTCCCGATCCGCTAAAGCTGACAGGCAGCGGATCGGGAGCATTGAGCGCCACTGAATTACCAGAGTTATATACTTTGTTGATAATTACCCAACAAGAATACCCCCGCATCCTTGAATGTCAAGGACGCGGGGGACTTTTTCTTATACCTCTTGACTCTCTTTAAATTTCTTTGATTTGCGGGCACCACCATGTTTTGGCCGCGCCTCATACCATTCCAGAATTTGCCCTTGAGTCCAGGCCGGGCGATTATCAACGATGATCGTAGCCTTGGGTAGTGGGTGTTTTTCTGCGATGCGGCGAATTGTGTACGGGGCTATGTCTAGAAAATTTTCTGCCCCTCGTGTCGTATAGAACGGCCCTAGCGTCATTTCCCCTCCAAACTTTTATTTTCATCCAGAACAACGAAGACTGCCCGCGCACCCTGGACGTGCGCCTGTTGCTCTATCCTGCTATCATCCTGAGATGCTGCGTAATGCTTGAGGCAGTCGTAAATTGACCGGCCGACCGCCATAGTCTCCCCCTCATTATTGCGGGCGATCCATCGCCGCGTCCGCGAGAAAAAACTGCCCTGCCCCTGCATTATTGCCACATGCTCGCCGTCTTTATGGATTTCTATTGCGGAGAGGCCCCGTGAATGAAGTGTATATTTAGTCATCGTACTACTTTCTTGTCCTTTTTTGTCCTGTCAGTGCTGTGTCGCCCTGACATAATCAAGTGTAAGACTATCTTACACATGAAAACAAGCTAGAAAACAGTGAAATAAAACACACAAAAACTAGCCCGCAGCCTCCGCCGCGCTCGCGTCATCCTCACTCTGCAAATGCCCATACGTATCAATCGTAGTTTTAATACTCGAATGCCCCAGCCGCCGAGACACCACATGCATAGGAACACCAGACGTCAGCAACGCCGAAGCATGCGAATGTCTCAAATCATGAATACGCGGCGACTGCACAATCTGAGCATCCTTGAGCGCTCGCGCCCAGTATTGGTCACGAAATATCCAGTGTGTGACAGGTTCGCCGTTTGGGAGTGTGAAGAGCCAATCGCCAGGTTTGCCAGGTTGTATTTCACTGCGTAGGAGCGTGGACTGTTTGACGGATAGTGTGACGATCCGCCGTGATTGTTTGGTCTTGGGAACGCCGAGGTACATTGACTCTTTTTTGCCTGTGTTCTTCCAGGCGCGCCGCACGTGCAGCTGTATACGGCCGCTTTCATCGACGCTGATGTCACTGAATCGCAGAGCCGTAGCTTCACCGAACCGCAGACCACCATAGGCGAGTACGCGCATGAGGCCGCGCAGTCTCTCAGGTGTGCAGGCAATGAGTCTATCCACTTCCACACGGGGGATAAAGACAGGTTCGATTCCGTTGTTTTCGTCTCGTGCTTTGGGTGGCGTGACTCCGTATGCGACGTTACGCATGATGACACCATCGCGCACGGCCGTGTTGAGTGAGGATGAGAGCACGGCATGGATATTTTTTGCTGTTTTAGGTGCAACAGGGAGCGAGTTTATCCAGGTGACGACATCGGCGCGGGTGAGCTCTCGTGCAGTAATTTTGCCTAGAGCGGGGATGATATGGCGATCTGCCATAGCCCTGTTCTTAGCGAGGGTGGTTGCCTCTACACCGTCGAGTTGGATAAGGTGCGCGGTGATAAGGTCAGCTATGGTGGCTTCTGCAGATATAAGAGCTTCGCGTTCCATGACGACAGCAGCCAAGTTGTGGTTGTGCCTTTCCAGGTCTGCCATGAGCTCTCGTGCGGCCGCCTCTGTATCAACAGTGTGGGATTTCTGACATCGTGTTTTTGGGTCCCTCCATTTGACGCAGAAACGCTTCTGGCCACCTTTTGTATACCTAATTTGTAACGACGCCATGCTAAAAATCCCCCTAGACCCTGCCCCGTATCAACACCGTATCAACACGCATAAGAAAAACCCTTGAAATATCAAGGGTTTTAGAGTGGAGATAAGGGGACTCGAAAACTTGAGTTACCCTTTCTCTTGCCCAAAAACCCTGATAAATAAGGGAACACGACTTCACAATCAGCCGCGCTCACGCTTGATGTGTTGATACCATCAACAGGCCATTTTTCTACCACTGTAACAAACTGTAACGTACTCAAATTTACTCCAATTTCTTAAAAATGTCAGGGGATGCAAAAAATCCGCCCCGGAAATCTCCGTGCGGACAGCGGGTGCGGGCTCGGCGGTGAGCCTGATATTTAGTTATGGGGTGAGTGATAGATACCCGCGCTAGGCTATATCTCGTTTTCGATGATCGCGTTAGCCTGCACCTCAGCTATGGCGGCATTAGTCTTAGCCTCTGCCACTCTGATAATGGTTGTTGGGTCCACCTCTATAGCTTTGCAGATGAGGTCGAGCTCCAGCACTGTGATTGGCTTCTGGCCCCTGTAGATAGCTCGGCTTATCTTATCCTTGTTGATTCCGGTAATCTCCTCCAGCTCCCGCGTGGTGTACCCACACTCGTGAATCCAATTCTTTAACTCTTCGTGAAGAAAAACTGTAAAAAGTTTTGCCTGGTCAGCTATATTTTCTAACATGGTACATACCGTATCAGAGATGATACGGAGATGCAACGACTTGACATGTATCATTTTTGATACATAGAATTGTTTCATCACGAAAGAAAAGAGGTGAAAATGGACCAAAACTTGCGCATCGCAGAAAACATTAAATTAGCGATGATCCGCTCACGTCTCACAATGGGAGAGCTTGAGTCATTTATGCGACTAGAGCTAGGAATTAACCGCAATCGCACTAGTGGCATAGCAAATGCGAGGGTATCCGCAACGTCAGAGGAAATCTACGCAATTGCAAAGTTTTTTGAAACTACTGTGGAATGGATGCAGGCAGAGCACCTAGCAGAAATCCCCGCCCAAAGAGATACACTGTCTCGCGGAAATCTACAAGCAGTATAAAAATATCAAACCTTAAACTGTAGCTAGAATGATACAGACTAAGAATCAGGAAAGAAAAGAGTAATGAAGAACACGCGCATTGAGAATATTCTCGAAGCCGTCGACGAAGCCGCCAAGGAAGCAAAACAAGTTCTCGCTGTACATCACGCAGTACACACCATCAAGGATTCGCCGCTCGCCGCCGAAACGAAAGAGAACATCCTGGATATGTTGCTAATCGACATGCACGAAACCAGTAAGCGTGCAGCCGCAGCAACCGCAAACCAAATAAAGTAACCATCCACGAAAGATTAGGACAAGACGATGGAAAACCGCTCAAAAGCAGCAATCACCCTCAACGGCAACCTGCCCAGCCGCATCAACAATCTACACCAAACCGTCAGATTCCACGATAAACAAATCGAAGACCTTCTCTTCGCCCTAGACGCAACACCAAACAAGGACACACGAGACCTCCTCACACGAGACATCATCCAAAAGGCAAAACTCCTCACCGAAGAACTTCAACGCCAAATCGACGTGCTGGAGGGAGACAACCAGTGAGCACTCCAGCAGTCGAAGAATTCCTCAAAGAACAAGCCGTGATCATGTTTCGACTAGAACACGAGCGGCTAAAAAAAGAAGGATTCGCCGTCGCCTACACATTCATCGAGCTAAGCAGCGACGAAACCCTGGGACTAGAGGAAGTAACACCGCTCGCAGAAGGCACAGGAAAAAGTTTCTCAACATCAACCATCCTCGAAAAGAGAGACTACAAAATAACCCTATCCGCCCTCAAAAAAATAGGTGCAAACTACAGCATCGAAAAAGCTAGTGACTACTCCGAAGAATACCTCCAGAAAATCTACCTGGAAGCATCACTCAAAAACGCCGCCGCCACAGCAGCCGTCGACGAAGCCCTAGACAAGGTACTAGGCGGCAAAAAGGACAAGAAATGAAAAACACGCACCTCGCGCTCGCAGCATTCGCAATATCCATCATCTGCGCCGCAGGAGCCGCCTACTCAGCAATCATCAACGGCATCTATTACCCAAACGGCGCAACACTCGGATGCGTCACCGCAGCCCTCACAGGCGGGTATCTCTGGTATCACAACGACCAACCAGAACAGGAAGACACCACCAATGAATGACCCCGCAGAACTTGCCTCATACTGGGCAACTATATTCGCCGCCCTAATCTTCATCGTCGCAATAATCATACTAGGACAAAACAAATGAGCACCGTAGACACACTCCAATTCATCCTCATAGGCATCTGCATAGGCTGCATCGCAGTACTAGGCACAATCGCAATCGTGACCACAGGAGCAAGAGAACCCCAAGACGAACACCTAAACGCCGTAAAACTCGGATACTACGCCGCATACCCAGCCCCCACACCCGCACCAAGCCAAGAGGAAACCGAAGCCCTCCTCGACAAACTCTTCAAGGACAAGAAATGAGCAACTACAAACACCGGTGGAAACACATGTACAGCCACCTCCCCCACCCCTCAACGCTCAAACAAAAAACCCTCACGCCACAAGAAGTCGCTGCGCTCGCTGGAGTCCAAGCCACAACAGTAACGGGTGGGTATATGAACCGCCCCGTCTCAGCCCTCAAACCAGATGCTTACAGTGAAGACGCAGATCGGACGCAGAACCAGGTGTACTTCACCGAAGCCACAGTGCAGCAATTCCTAGCGAAAAAGAAAGTTCGAGAAACCAACGCACGAAAAGCATTCCAGAACGACGAAGGATACCGTAAACACGGCATCTACGCTTAGCAGAAAGATAGGGATCATGACAGACGAAAACAAGAATGAGGAAAAGAACGGCTTCGAGCAACTAGCCGCCTTCTTCGGCGAAGCAGTCACCGCAATTGTAGATAATATCTCAGAGAATTTCCGAGAAATCTACGAAGAGGTCAGCAAAGAATATTCGCTCCAGCGCAAAGTAAGAAACAAGGAGAAAGCCGAAGAAAACGGCGAAACCCTAGAGAAGATCGCCCTCTACAACGAAGAGGAAAACCTACACCTCAAGCTCTCCATATACCGCAACAAAACAACCGGAGAAATCCGAGACATATACACCGTACTCCAGGCCAAAGAAGACTACGACATCGACAACGAACTAGATTTCAGAGCCGGATTCCCCATCACCACAACAGAAATCCAAACACGCTGCCCAGAATGCGGCGAACACAACACGAAAGGCCACCAACAATGAAACTCGGAGAACGCATCTACACCCCTGAGGAAGCATCACAAGCCCTCGGCGGAATGTACGCAGCCTCCACACTGAAAAACATGGCCACACGCGGCGAAATCGCCCATCTAGGCGGAATCAACGGCAAAACACGCCAAAAAATCCGATTCGCACAATCCCACCTAGAACAATTCCTCGAAACCATCGAACAACCAGCCCAAACCCACGCCGCCCGCACAACCGCCAAAATCACCGAAAAAACCCTCAAAGAAAAACTGAGACAACACTACTAGGAGCCGCCACTATGGCAACCACACTAGAAAAAGTAACCATCGAAAAACTAAACCCCGAAACAGGAGCCACCCAAGAAACCCTAGAAACCTACTTCGCCTACGACAAAGGCAACCACACCCAACGAGAACGCCGCCTCTGCTACTGCGTCATCGAAGCCATAAGCACCATAACACCACTAGAAGTACACCCCGTCGCAGGCACCGTCGAAAGGATCAACGCATCAACCAAAAACACCCTCATAGCAACCTTCACATCCCAAACATGGGGATAACACAGCACCACGACGACCACATATGGATAAAAACCGAATACGCAATACAACCAACACCAGAGGAAATAACAACCATCCTCAAACACATAAAAAAATACTATCCAGAAGCAACAAAACCTAACCAAACCCCAAGAACAGGACAAGAAAAATGACCACCACAGAAGCCCCATTCGTAAACGTACTCATGCTCCCAAACTGGGGACAATACCACCCCCTAGACCCGATCCGCGCAGTATTCTACGAAGGCACCCTCTACATCCTCACACAAGACATCGACAACGCCCTACAAAAACCAGGACACGGCCACACCCTCACAGGCATACCAAAAGAACACCGCCGCCGATTCACCATCCACAGAACCGCCAAACGCAACGGAGAACGCTCCAACAAATTCACCGCAGTAACCACCACCGCCCTACAAACACGCTTCGAGAGCATGCGAGGACTACACCCACAACTAAAAGCAAACATGCTCTCATGGATAAAAACCATAGCCTCCGGCGGCCTCCTAAAAATAGCAACATGGCACCAACCCACCGCCACCGGATGGGAAAACCACAAAGTCGAAGTCAAAAAAACAGGCATCGAATCCACCCACCCCGGCGAATGGGCCGTAGACTGCACCACATGCGACTACTACCTAGAATTCCCAAACCACCCCGGAGCGCTCGCGTTCGCAACTCAGCACGCCGCCAATCATGCGTACCACGTAGGAGTAGAAAATGAATAGTCTGGAGAACATGTTCGCTCGCAGGGCCGAGAAGACATCGGAGGCTATTTGCGAGACAGTGCGTGATAGTTGGCCTGCACGCCGCTGTAATTTACATGATGGACTGGAAAATTTCGACAATCTCATGGAGAGCGTCTACTCAGTGACGAGCAATGTAGATAGAATTTGGGAATCCATCGACAGGATGAATTTTCCAGAGCATCTGAAAGAAACAGCGCTGGATTTGGTAGGCACTTCACATGCTTTGCAGAGCAAACTGTATCCCCGCTGGATGAGCGCAAAAGGCCAGCGCGAGGAGGGGTGGGAGAAAGAGTGATCGTAGAACCAAAAATGGTGCTTAGAGTAGTCGTTCGTGGAAATGAGATAACTCACGAAGGAACGTTCACAGACTATACAGCATACCTGGTCGGCAAGGACGATAACGCAGTACTGGCAGAGGCAACATGGCGAACAGCGCTTTTGCTCAAAGGATTCTTAGTGAAGGAACTGAGCGTACACCTGCCTAGCATGACAGTTTTACCGCAAGAAGTCCTACATGGCCGGGTCTGGGAATTCTCATGCAGGGGCCTACGGTCAATGTCTCGCAAGGTAGCTGAGGAAATAGCCAGAACATGGAATCGCACCTATTGGGGATTGGCCAGGATCGACCAAGACGCAATAGAAATACACCAACCACTAGTACCCATAAGGTAGGAGACGACGATGAAAAAATACTATGCACCTATCGAAGGCGCAAAACTGGAGCACATAGTACGCGATCTGCCCTTCACTCTCGGCAACGTCCTGAAATACGTTTGGCGGGCACCCTATAAAGGTGGGGCAGAAGATTGTATAAAGGCGTTGGATTACCTGCTGATATTCCAAAAGGCACCCCGTAAGTACAACCTGACTAAAACCGCGCAGGACGCAATTCACAATATTCTAGTAACTTTCCCAGACGGTGATTCAGAAGAGACTGAAGACATTCACCGCTGTGCAGCACGACAGACATTAGCTTTCATCAATAACAGCGAAGACAAAGTAGACAACGAAGAGTTGGGGGAAGCTAAAGACAGAATTATTAGGTTACTTATCGGTATGCACGATGTAGAAAGCAGTAGATAATGTTGGCCGCAATAATTATTGTCACAGCAATTATGATCATCCTGTGTTTTTCTGCAGCAGTAGGTATCGCCTGCTACGCGATATTCAAATACACCCTGTACAGAACCCGCCTACAAATCGGAAAAGACCCCCGCACAGGAAAATGGATAAACCTACCAACCGAAAGGACAAAATAGTGGAAAACGTAAATAACCGCCTCCAAGACATGCGAGACGCGCTGGAAGAGATACAGGAAGTTGAGAAAAGGCTAAATCTGAACGGCGAAATCTCAAATGCAGTGCAGGGAATCATAATTGACGCAACGAATATGTTCAACAAAGAGATAGATAAGATAGTCTCCGAAGCAGAAGATATTCAAGAAGAGCTGCACCGAGCCAAAGAGTATCTAGAAAATAATCCCGAAACAGCCCTAGTCTCAATCTCCCGCGCATACAAAAAAGTAACGAATATAGCCCTCACCGAAAAAATCAGGGACGACGGCGCTCGCTACATCTTCACCCCTGAACAAGAAGAAGAATCTGAAAAATCTCAGATTGATCAGATACTAGACGACCTCGCCAAAAACCTTGAGACCATCGGAGCTATAGCATCCCACGCACCCGAAGACAAGAAGAAATTCTTAACCGATGTACACCAAGACGCTAGTGACTGCATCGCAGCACTGCCAGGCTGGATAGAGGCGGAAATTAAAAAGGCAAAGGGGACAGGGAAATAATGACACATGGGCAAAAAGTAAGGAACTGGATACTAAAAGCATTTGAAAAAGAGTATCCAGACATGGAGCTAATTAGCTATACAGCTGAAAAACATAAAATATTCAGCAGCTACAACGTTGTTATCAAAGCCGAAGGTGCGACGGAAAATACGGTAGTACACATGAGCATATATCCTGATAACCCTAGAGGCGTTGAATATCAAATTGATAAAGAATTTCACTGTATGAAAGGAAGGGAGAGCAAATAATGCTTTCAGAAATATATCTTGCAAAAGAAATCCAGAAAAAAGCTGACATGCTCGAAGAAGCAGCTGAGGATAAAAACACTGAGGAAATGGAAATTGAGCTAATAGCACACGACATTTCCATTAGCGGAGAACTTCTATCTGCGAAGTTGGAATTAATATCTGAACAGCTTGGTTTAGCAGCACTCCTGCTGGAATCCGCAGAAAAACTAGAAGACCCTGATCTGCTGAAAAGAATTATTGTCGCAGTCTCAAGAATCTTTGGAAGGATTAATAAGTAGCATGTTTCCACAGCGAGGTAACAGCGGTGACGTGTGGCTTACCCCCCCCCATATCACTAAACAGCTAGGGCCATTTGATTTAGACCCATGCGCACCATTACAAAACCCACACTGGATAGGTGCAGACAAACACTTCACCGAGCAGCACGACGGGCTGTTGCAGCCGTGGGAGGGGCGCGTATGGCTAAACCCGCCATATGGTCGAGGGATAGAGAAGTGGCTAGAGAAAATGGCACTCCATGTCGAGGCGGGCGGTTCAGGAATAGCTTTGATCTTCGCCCGCACGGACACAGCAGCATGGCAAGAACATATCTTCCCTGTTGCAGATAGCATCTACTGGATTCGTGGTCGCCTCAAATTCTACAGACCAGACGGAACCCCCGGCGATCATCCAGCTGGGGCACCATCCGCTCTCATCGCCTACACATACAAAGACACTGATTATTTGCACGGCATACGAGGCAAAATCCCAGGAGCAATGACCATCAACGCATATGAAAACTGAAACAGTACATGACACTATCCGCAGCACCGCAGAGATAGCAGCATGTATGACCATAATATTCAGCTACCTAGCATTTCTCACAGTCGAGCATGAGCAGCTGAGCAGAAATTTAGTCAATGCAGCTATTGGCTCTGCGGGGACAGCAGTAGTTTTTACCGCAACAGTATTCATCATTGCAATCACGAAACGGAGGAAGCGAAAAAGAATGAAAGAAACTTTAGCAAGTCCTTTTAGCAATGAAACAAAAATCATCGTAAGACTAAGGAACGTTCACAAAGTCAGTGAGACAGAGACCTTGGAGGAGGCGTGGTCGTTACCAGATTTGAAAGTTTTCAGGGCAACGATCATAGAATACGCGGACGGAGAGAAAAAATACCTCCTAGAAGCACTTGAGCTAGACAAATTTAACGAAAGGATCATAGATGAAATCGGTAAACCCGCATAGGCCCCGCGTATTCGGTGACCCTACGGTTTTCGAGGGGAGGATAGAGTAAATGCCTCAGCTCTGCGGCGGCTGCCTGCATGAGAAGCCGTGTAACACTCCAAAATGCGGTGCCTGTTATGCACGAAACCGCTACTACAAGATACATGGTAAGCCATATATCGAACGCGGTGTGGAGAAGAAAGAAGGCGAGCCAAAACCAGCTAAAGCGCCGGTAGTATGCAAGGGCTGCGGGACCCCTATGGAGAAGCCAAACGCCGAATGCAAAACATGCAGAGACCGAGAAAAACATCGGGGAAACAGCATTGTAAAACCGCGCAAATGCTCGGCCTGCGGCTGCCCCATAGAAAACCTAAAACCCGGCTGTAAAACCTGCTCTAACAGGAACAAAAACCGCAAATTCTCAGGGCGGCCGCTCCTAACGCCTCTGCCCATTCCAGAACCACCTCCAGCCAAGCCTCGCCCAGCATCACCTCTAGTTGTCAAAGACCCAGGACTTATGAGTTACCTAGCTGCCAGAAGGGAGCGACTAGGTAAAAGGAAAGGAAAACAAGAAAAATGACTGAATTCATCATCGAAGCAGCCGAGCTAACACCGGCTCTACGCGCCCTAGCACCGCTCACCCGCAACCTCCAGAAGGGCGAACCTGTAGAGGGCAAAGCATGTGAGATGATCTATTGCCGTTTCACACATGAGGGAGAGCTCCTACTGGTCACAGCAGACCACCTCTTCCAGACAGCAGCAGCTATCAAATTGCCTATCAGTGGGTTTGACGGCGACATGTGCGAATTTGCTATAGGCCGTGAAAAAATCAAGCAAATCACGAACGTTTTCAAGCCGTACAAGGATGATCCGCTACCTGTGCGTGTCACCGTTGACCGCCTCCACACATCGCTCGGAAAAATGGAAGATGTTATCACGTTCACCGAGTTAGACACGCTGCACTCCCCCGCTTCACTCTCATTCGCCGGTGAGGAATACCAGGAAATCCCATACCGTCAAATCCTCAAGAGCTTAGGTAAAATTCGCCGTGCTCACGCTACACCTCTCGGCGGGGTCCTCAACCCAGAAACATATGGAAAGCTCGCGTATGCAGCAAGGACGTATAGCGTTGATGCAACAGTGGCAGCAGGGAATGCGATATACACGCTTCTAGGAGACCGGATGATAGCGGTAACAGGGCTGCACGAAATCGCAGGGGAAAAGTCGCAGATGCACATGCATACGCAGCTGGCTATACTCTCGGAGCAAATGGAAATCATCGCAGACCAGATTGAAGGCACCGATCCGTTAGAAATGGACGACGAAGAGCGAACGCCCGCCACCAACGATGACGCAGGGGAATCTCTCAGAGAGAGCGCGAAACAATTTTCGGCTTGGCTCCACGAAGAGAAAAAAGAATTAGCCGAATCTGTATCAAATTCAATACAGGAAATAAGGACTCCAACACAGGACGAATTCGGTCTAGCACCGGATAGAGAGTAGCAAAAATGCTATAACGACTTGCACAAGACTGTATCATATGTGATACAGTCTTGTGCAGGACATAGAAAATTTAGAAAGAAAGCAAATTTATGCCGTGGCTTAAAGTCTCAGATACCGCGATGCAGAACAGCATCGTGCGCCGCGCATTAGACCTCCCACACGCTAATGCCGAGTACGTATACACGCTATTCGGCGTCATGCTCGGATGTGCTGTCGAAGCCGCAGCCCTAAAAGCCGATTACGTGATCGAGCGGAACTCCATTGCAGCGAAAGTTGGATTAGACCGCTGCGACCAAATCATCCAAGACGCCATTACATGCGGGTACATCACCCATGAAGTGCAACTAAAAAACGGAATTCGCGCATACAAACTCGTCGAGGATGAAGACCTCTTCCACATGCGCCTCAAGAGCGAGATTGACTGGGAAAATCGCCGCCGCAACGATACCCGCAGTAAATCCCTTATTGTTCCTATCCGTGTGCGCGACGGCGACGCCTGCCGATGGTGCGGCCGCGTCGTGTATTGGGGAGACCAAAAATCAGCACGCGGCGGAACATATGACCACCTGCACCCTACGCAGCCTGCAGAGAAAGCTAGTGACATGGTTGTCGCTTGCCGCTCCTGCAACTCAGCGCGTAAGGATAATACCGAATGGGGCGGAAAGCTGTTGCCGCCTCCGTCTAAGCCCTACTACGGGCGAAAGACCGTCGAGTTTCTGGCAGAGAACGACGTAATTGTCGCTCTATCTCCAGAAAGTGAAAAACCCACTGTGCCCGCTGCGCAATTTCTGCAGTCAGGGTTGGCAGCTGGAGAACCTGAGGGGTCGAAGAACCCGCAGGGGGAAGACGGTGTGGTGTGTGCGATCACTGAGGAGGCATCCTCGGTTCGATCCCGCCAAACTGAAAATTCCCTTGTGTTGAGTGCTCCCCCGAACGGCGAATCAGCTGTGAATCGCACTCAGAGAGAGCCTGCGGAAAGTGGGAACGCCACCACCGATTCAGAAAAACAAATTATTTCTGAATGGTTAGCCGATTTGGACCAGCAGAAACGGGACGCCGAAGAAGCAACCGCCAAGGAAGCGCCGCCGAGAGCTCAGGATGAGGGGGACGCCCCACACCCCGAACAATCGGACCGGGATAGTTGGCACCCCGCATATCGGATACCTGATGAAACAGTACCAGATGCGACCCCGCAGGGGGAAGACGGTGTGGTGTGTGCGATCACTGAGGAGGCATCCTCGGTTCGATCCCGCCAAACTGAAAATTCCACTACGGTTGATGTCCCTGAATCTGTTTCATCAGGTGCCCGATGTAAACGTCGCCGGAAACGGCGGCGTATAAGACAGAAAGACCCCGCCGCGCCTGTCTCACCTATTGGAATGAGTCAGCACTCCGAATTACTCCGAATTCCTCCCAATCCGCAGGGTGACGGATACGGATGTGCCGGGTCGGGTCGGGACGGTACCGAAACCAAAACCCAAGGTGACATATCGTTACCTCCTGTTGCTGCGCCTGAAAATCCTCCCAATTCCTCCGAATTACTCCGAATTCCTCCCAATCCGCAGGGTGACGGATACGGATGTGCCGGGTCGGGTCGGGACGGTACCGCAACCAAAAACATAACTAGCTCTTCTCGAAAACGCAGGAGAGGTAAGAGGAAAGGAAAAGTAAGTAATGCGTGCAGCACAGTTTAGGAAGACTCAAGCACGAGATATGTCTGAGTCAGTCTTCCAATCAAAAGTTATCAGTATGGCTAAGTCTTTGGGTTGGGAGCATTACCACACTCATGACTCCCGCCGGTCTGTCGCCGGATTTCCTGATCTTGTGCTCGTGCATCCGCAAAAGGGGTGGATTATCTATCGAGAGCTCAAGACTGAAACGGGCAGGGTATCTCAAGCGCAATGGCACTGGGTAGGCATGTTGCGAGCATGCAGACAGGACGTTGACGTGTGGAGGCCGTCAGGTTTATTGGATGGTTCCATCTTGCGTGACTTGAGCGCCGGACTTGGAGCCAAAGGAAAGAGTGAATAGGAAATGAACTTTAATCAGATTGCATCTGTTGAGCTGAGGCAGAGGGCACAGCATTCTTTGAACCGTTTGTGTGTTGAGAATGTGCGGTTTGACTTAGATGAGGGAGACACCCCCGCGCCCGTGGAGCCTTGCTTGATTGCACAGCTGACCGATGCGGTTATTCCATCAGGTGAGGTTGGAGGTGGCGGCCGCTCAGGTTCACGTTCTCCTGCCTCAGATGCAGCTATTGACCTGCTGGCCAGCATAGAGCATGAGGCATCAACTATCTTAGCCGCAATAACACATCACCCCGCGCTGCGTTCCCGATCCCCTCAGCTCATGGGAACCCTGCGCTGGATGAAGTCTAATCTGAATAAATGTGATGAAGACCAAGTACAACTTATCGGCGGGTATGCCTCCAAATGGTGCGAGGAGATTGTGGACTTTCTCAACCCTCGAAAGCGAACACCATTATCCCGTGCCTGCCCCGCCTGCAAATATGAGACACACTGGACTATCAACCTTGACTTAGAGATGGTCAAAACCCCATGCCTACACGCTGTCTGGGAAGCGGATAGGGTGGCATTCATAGAATGCGGCTATTGTGGCACGACGTGGGGACGTCACTGTCTCTGGGAGGTTTTGACACCCCATGAATCTGTTGAGGCTGTACAGAAGCTACTAGGGGTTGCATAGCGCAAAACGTTCATGTATAGTCGCATTGCTCACCTGAGGTATGCCCACAGGCGAGCATCGTTGAAACTCTTTCTAAAATCTTGTCCTAATCTTTCAACGATGATTCTTATGAAGGCGGCTCTTATGTCCTGGTCAACCAGCACACGCAAGAGCCGCCTTCCTGAGAATTGGGAAGCCCTTCGACTTGAAGTCAGAGACCGCGCCGGTGGGCGATGCGAATACGCAGACGCGAACGGACGTTGCACAAACGTTGGAAACCAATGTGATCACATCATCCGTGGCGATGACCACTCTAAGGCTAACCTGCAATGGCTATGCACGAAGCATCACGCAATCAAATCATCACGTGAAGGCGGAAGCGCGAAACGCCGCCGATTCAAAAGAAAAAGCAAGCTCTCATCCTGGAACCAAGAAGGGCATCCAGGATATGCATAAGGAGGGGAAACAGTGAATAAAAATGCAAACACTGTTTCAGGATACCCAGGGGCAACCCCTCCCCCCACCCCACCTAGCCCGCTTCGCGTATAGGCGCTCGGAAAATGTACGGGTTTTAGGTTTTTTTAGACCACAGAAACGATAATTTATTCATACTCATGCATGGAATGGGAGTGATGATGGGCACACGTGGACCCGTACCGAAGCGCTCCGAATCTCGTGTGAGGCGCAATAAGTCAGAGACCGAAACCATCACCGCTGCAGGCGGCCGCAAGGTAACCATTCCCCGCATGAACGGGCAGTGGCACCCCGTCGCTAAGATGATGTGGCGCTCTGCCAAAGAATCCGGCCAGGCACAATTCTATGAATCGACTGACTGGGCTACCCTCTATTCCCTGTGCGACAACATGACATACGCGCTCGCACAAAAGAAGCGCCCGGCGCAGCTCATACAGACTATATACTCCGAACTTAGTAACCTCCTCTTTACTGAGGGTGCCCGCCGCCGCGTGCAAGTAGAACTGAACCGCCCGCAACAAGACGATCAGGGCACGAGTCAAGAGGCGGCGATGGAAGCATGGGGACAGAAATTCAAGGTCATCTAGACCAAACCAAACTGCCACCCCGTGAACGAACCCACCTCTTACCTCCAAACATCCCGAAGCTGTCCTTAGGATGGGGCGTAGCAGCATGGATGATGGAAAACCTCATACAGCCCAATGGCCCAAAGGCGGGTCAGCCGTTCACACCGACAGATGGGCAGGTAGAGTTCCTACTCCACTTCTACGCCGTCAATGAGAATGGGGAATGGCTCTACTCGCATGCTGCCCGCCGTCTCGCTAAAGGCTCTGGCAAATCCCCCTTCGCTGCAGCTGTGGCGCTCGCCGAGCTCTGCGGGCCGGTGCGCGTGGATAAGATAAACAAAGACCACCCCAAGCCTTGGATGCGTGTTATTGGAAAGCCAATGAGCATGCCACTTGTGCAGATCGCCGCAACCTCAGAGGCACAGACACTAAACACTATGCGTATGGTTCGCGCATTCGCCGGAAAACGTAGCAAGCTCGCAAAAAAATACGGGCTTGAGACAGGCAAAACACAGGTTGAGACACCCGAGGGCGGCTTGCTCATGCAGATTACCGCCTCAAGCTCATCAGCAGAAGGTGCGGAAGCATCTTTCGTTGTAGCCGATGAGACCGAGCACTGGCTGCCCGGCGGCGGCGGCCCCGCAATGGCCGAAACACTACGTCAGAACCTTGTGAAAACCGGCGGCCGTATGATGGAGACATCCAACGCATGGGTGCCCGGCGTAGGCTCCGTAGCAGAAGCGACCTTCAACGACTGGTGCGACCAGGAAGAGGGCAAGCTCATTAAAGAGACCAAAATTCTTTATGATGCTCGCATTGCCCCGCATAACACATCTCTAACTGACAAGCCTGATGAGGGCCAAATAAGCCTCACCGAAGCACTAGAGTATGTCTATGCGGATTGCCCTTGGGCGGTACTGCGATCCATCAAAGAGCAAATCTGGACGCCGAGCTACCCGGTATCACGCTCCAGAAGATTTTTCCTCAACCAGCCGAACGCTGTAGATACCGCATGGGTAACCGTGCAGCAGTGGTCACAGCTTGCAGACCCAGAACGTGAGCTGATTGACGGTGAGGAAGTCGTGCTGTTCTTCGACGGCTCTAAATCAAACGACCACACCGCACTCGTGGGATGCTGCATGCAAGACGGACATGTTTTCACAATTGGCGTGTGGGCACCGGATGAAAAAACCGGTGTGATTGACGCAGACGCCGTTGACGCGGCCGTCGCAAGAACCTTTGACCGCTTCGAGGTGATCGCCTTCTTCGCAGACGTCCGAGAGTGGGAATCCTACGTGAAGAAATCATGGCCAGACACCTATAAAGAAAAGCTGTTGCTCTGGGCCGTACCGAGCGGAAAAGCGAAATCCCCCATCGCATGGGATATGCGCTCGCACGGGTACGAATTTGCAGAAGCAGCGGAAATGTGCCATGCAGAAATCATCGACAAGGGATTCACACATGACGGAAACTGGGAAACCTCAAAACATATTGGAAACGCCCGCGCAACGGAATCACGCGGCCGCATCACCATTAAAAAAGAGTCTCCCAAATCGCCCAATAAGATTGACGCGGCCGTCTGCGTCATTGGCGCTCGCATGGTCTACCGCGCCGTTCTAGCGTCCAAGCAATGGGAAGAACGAAACAACACAGCAGAATTTATCGTCTGGTAGGAGGTGCAATGTCCTTAGAAAAACTGGCTAAAAAGCTGACCCCATCCGCAGAATATGCCAAATGGGAAGCATACTACGCCGATAAACACCGCCTCGACGCAATCGGCATATCACTACCCCCAGAAACGCGAGTACTCGAACTCATAGTATCCTGGCCCGCGCTCGCTGTTGATGTGCTCGACGAAGTTCTGAATATTGAGGGATTTTCACTCTCTTCTGACGCCGAAGTGCCAAAGACACTGTGGAATTGGTGGCAGCGCAATAATTTAGACACGCTCAGCTCCCAGATTCACACTGAGGCGCTTATTCAAGGTATATCCTACATTGTGATAGGCGGCCGTGACGATAAAACCCCTCGATTCACCGGGCATACCGCCAAGGAAATAGTTGTCGATACCAACAGCAACGGTGAAATTAGCGAAGCGCTGCAAAAGTACCGTGTCAATGGCAAAGATTATTTGGCACACTACGTTCCCGGCTTTGTGAATTTCTATGAGGGCACGCGATACGGGATGACTCTCATATCCTCTGGAGAGACCAACACGAACTATATTCCAGTGGTGCCAGTCGTCAATCGCGGCGCACTGAAAACCAGGAATACCGTAGGTGTCTCTGAAATGAAAGGCGTCGTAGGGTACACCGATGCAGCGTCCCGCTCCATCACAAACCTGCAGGTCGCCCAGGAAATTCTCGCCATGCCGCAACGCTACCTATTCGGTAACGGGCTTGAAACCCTCAAAGGTCCAGACGGGCAGCCAAAGACCAAGCTAGAGGCATACATGGGTCTACTCTGGACTGGCCCCGCAGGCTCAACCGCAGGGCAGCTACCCGGCGCGGACCTATCGCAGATCATTAACTCTGTGAAAATGTACGCGCAAATGGTCAGCTCAGTTGCAGGAATCCCGCCGTCATTCCTCGGCATCTCAACAGACAACCCAGCGTCCGCCGAAGCAATGCGCGCCGCAAAAGAACGCCTCATCACGAAGGCAGAAAGAAAGCAAGCAGCCTTCGGCGACGCCTGGGAACAAGCAATGCGCATCGCCCTAGACATGTTCGGCCACCACATCGACGAAGCAGACACCCTAGAGGTGCTGTGGCGCGACCCCGCCACCCCCTCACAGTCTGCCAAAGCAGCAAACATGCTCCAGGCGCACGCCCAAGGCGTCATCAGTGCAAAAACAGCCCGCGAAGGACTGCCTCTCACCCCCGAACAACGCGCCTACGAAGACGCCAACCAAGGCGCAGGAGGTGAACTCTTCAAGGAGGTCTTCTAATGCCAGACATTCAGGACCCCCTCGAAGAATCATTCCAGGCATACCTCGCCGCGCTCGCCAAAATGCAGAAGGGATTTCTGCGCGAGCTGTTCCGCATCATCCAGGCGGGATACCAGGAAGCAGACAAAGAGGGCACAATCGAGTCACTAGTGTCTCCCCTGGTATCCCTCGTGCGCGATTACCGCAAACGTGCACACGGGTACACCGCAAACTTCTTGATGGAGCAAGCGGAGATAAACGGTGCAGGACAGCCTGTGATTGCTCCCGATGCTGTAGGGTACTCCGAAACAGCAGTACGTACTGTGCTGCACAGCAAAATGCGTGTGAATGCGATGGAAACATGGGTGGCGACCGCTGGCACTTTTGCCCGTGCAGTCAATAATGTCACCCGTGAGACCGTTATCGCCTCATCTGAGATGACGGCCGCGCAACACCCGGCCGCCTTCAAAGAGATTCAGATAGAAGACCTCGATACACTCGCAGATGAGCTCGGCGAGGAGAACTTTTCGGCATCCGACGCCTGGGATGATCTGGTACTCCAAGCAGACGAAGCTGAGGCGCGTAAAAAACTGGATGAGCTGCGCCCCGATGATGCAGATAGCCGCACCGAATGGGACGGCATCGAATCCCGCGAAGGTGTCTATAAGAAGATTCTGACCGGTGATTACGACGACCAGGGGAACCCTCGGAAGCCCTTCGCCTGGGCACGTGTCCTGGTGGGCGCACAAAACTGTCACTTCTGTATAATGCTGGCAGCCCGTGGACCCGCATACGCCACCAAGGACTCAGCACTATTCCGCAAAAGCAAGGGTAAGAAGAACGCAAATTCGCCTATCTCACGCCTGCGGAACGAAATTGACCGGGCACGATCCGCCAAGGGAAAACAGCGTTTTCACGACTTCTGCGACTGCGAAGTCGTGCCCGTGTTCAACCGTGAGAGCTGGCCTGGCAAACAACAGTATGAAGCTGCCCGCCAAATGTGGGAGGCAGCCCAAGACGAAGCAGACAGGCACAACACGGAGGCTATCGCCACCGCAAGGCTCAAATCGGAACTAACAGGCAAAAAAGTTAAACCAGACACCACGGACACGGTAACAGTCCTGAAACGCTACGCTGGGACGTTCAAGCATCGTGGATGGTCACTGGATTTCGACCCGCTCAAACCTGAGAATCCACAGGATGACGGGTGGGAGATGAAAAATTGGCAGTGGCGGCCGCCCGCAACTGGAGACCCTATCACCCGGTCGAACTTGATTAGGCATCGTCTAACAGATAGCGATAAAAAACATATCTGGAATGGAGAAGCTGATAAGCGCAAGGGCGGGCACCACCCCGGCGCAAATCGCCCTAACAAAACCGAATTCCCCGCCAACTGGAGTAAAAATGAAGCGCTCCATAATGTGCAGCGTACCATCGATTCACCAGATATTGTGCACACCAGCGGAGACGCCGTAGAACACTACAAACTAATCGACGGCGTAGTCCTAAAGGCGAAATTCAGAGAGACCTCAGAAGGTAGCGAATTTATTACAGCCTTTCCAGACCGTGGACGTGGGGTTTATGCTAATCTGCTTGATACAGGGATAAAGCTCAGAGCGCCACTCGTGACGCCTGGAGAGTACAAGAACGGGACATGGCATGAAATTGTCTAAGACAGACCTAAAATATGGTCTATCCGCCGCCACCAGCTTCAACCAAGCGCTGCAAGAGATACCACAAAACAGCGCAATGCTAGGAGGTTCAGGTGCAGGTGAGGAAGAGGACGCAATATTTCATCTCGACCAGCTGCGGACACACCCAAATATCAAAGTGCCAGCAGAAGAGTACGTAAATTTTGCGCACCTATTCCGTTTAGATTGGTCTAATAAAGCTGACGCATACGACCGCATGGCGACACAGGCGATCAGAGACATAAACAGCCGCCCGTACATCCAAGCAGAGTATGAGCGTCAGGGATTGCCGCCCGTAGACGGCCCAGAATCATACATCCTACTCGACAGACTAAACAAAGCAGCATAACAATAAACGAAAAAAGGGAGCACCTGCCAGGTGCTCCCTTTTCTCATGCCCAAATTCAGGAGGAAACGTGCCGAAGCCAGACGAACAGAAAAGTCTCGACGAAAAGATTAGCGACCAGGAAGAAAACGTCGAAGAGAACGCCGAAGCCACCGACCAGCAGTCACCGTGGGAGAAGAACGGCGAAGAATTCGATGCTGAACGCGCCGCAAAACTGATCCAGAACCTACGCGCCGAGCTCTCCGCCGCCAAAGCCAAGAACAAGGAAGCCGCACCAAGCGACGAACAAGAGGCAGAAGGCACAGAACCACAGGAAGCGGAAGAAACCCCCGCAGAAGAGCCAGCAGCAGCCAAGGAAGAGGAACCAGAGCTGCCGCAGCCCACACCGGAACAACCCACGGAAGACATGGCAGCCCTCAAAGCCCAGCTAGTCGAAACAGAGCTCAAGCTCACCAAGACCCTAGCGCTCGCAGAGGCCGGGCTGTCCCTAGATTTGCTCCCATACGTGCCAGGTAGCACGGAAGAAGAGATAAAGACCTCGATAGAGTTTCTGCTTAGCAAGTTCAACGAGGCGCGCTCCAGCTCACGCAGGCCGCCCTCTGTGAATCCTGCCCAGGTTAGCAGGGACCCCGCCGAGGACCCGAAAGAAAGCGCCGCCCGCGCCTTCTTCGGAATGTAATTACATATTTTCAGACCATCAAGCCCCGCCGATGCGGGGCTTTTTCTATAACCAAAGAAAGTGAGTGAGCAATGGCAGCAAACGCTACTACGTTTGAATCGCTCGTGCAGAATGGCCTCATGCCTAAGCCTATAGCGCAGGAGATCATTCAGAAAGTTACTCAGGACTCCGTTGTGCGAAAGCTCGCGGGCACTACCCCCATGCCCATCACCGGCTCGACTATCGCGGTGCAGACCGGGCAGCCGCAGGCAGGCATTGTTGGTGCTGGCCAGCAGAAGCCGGTATCGAATATGACTGTCGCAACCAAGACTGTTAAGCCCATCAAGGCAGCCGTGATTGTCTACTGGGATAAAGAGTCTCGTATGGCGAACCCGGCCGGATACATTGACGTGCTCCAGGAGCAGGCAGCAGGGGCTCTTACCCGTGCCTTCGACCTGGCAATTCTGCACGGTAAGGACGCTCTGAGCGGTCAGGAAATCGCAGGTGTGGATTTCGTCAATAAGACCACCAAGCGCGTTGAGCTTGGCACCGCGAAGAAAGACGCAGGCGGTGTGGGTGCAGACCTGCTCGCCGGTTACGACCTAGTTGTGAACGACGCAGACCACCTGTGGAACTTTGACGGCTTCGCAGCAGACGATACCCTGCGTACTCGCCTCATGATGCAGACCGATACCCTCGGCCGCCCCCTCTACACTAACAACCTGACTGACGCTATGGGCACCATTCACGGCCTGCCCACCGCATACGGCCGCTCCGTAGGCGGAAAGATCGGCGCTGCACCTGATTCTAAAGTTCGCGCATTCGGCGGCGACTGGAGCCAGCTCAAGTACGGCTTCGCCGAAGACATCACCTTCCGCACCACCGATACCGCAACCATTGTTGACGGCTCCGAGACTGTGAACCTGTGGCAGCGCAACATGGAAGCATTCCTCGTAGAAGCAATTTTTGGATGGGTCATCACCGACACATCCGCATTCGTAGCATACGACGATAAGGTGGCGGGTTAATCATGGCTGTATATCGCAACATTGTGACCGGCTCGATTGTCTCCGTAGCAGACGATTACAAGCTCGACGCAAACTGGGAACCCTTCGTAGATGAGGTAGAAGTTACCCCCGCCGCGCCGGAGGAACCCGAAGACCCCGCCAAGGACCCCGCCGAGGAAACCTCCAAGAAGGCAACGGGTAAGTAACACAGGAGGCGCGCAATGGCTGTAGCATCCGAGAACGATGTGCTGGTTAGCCTCCGCCGTGAGTTGAGGGGCGATGAAGGTAAGTACTTACAATCGCTCCTCAACCGCTCCGAAGCGCTCCTGCGCGCTCGCATTCCGCACTTTGACCAGCGGCTAGGAGAACCAAACTTCTACGACGTCGTTGTGATGATCGAAGCTGAGTCAGTCGCCCGTGTCCTGCGCGCAGATAACGCGGGCGTCTACTCATCAGAAACAGAAGAGGGCTACTCTTACCAGCTGAATTTCAAGGTAGCGTCCGGCCTGCTCGACATCCTCCCTGAGGAATGGGAAAAGCTCGGCGTCGGAGGAATCCGAGCCGTAACGCTGGAATATGACGCCTACGCCGCCCGCCGCTACCACGGAATGCGCCCAGACCTCAACTTCCAATACGGCAACCCAAATAGCCAGTACTGGCCCTAAGGTGGTGACCCCTCATGAGTGAGATACGACGCGGCCGCCATACCGTCACCGTGCACCCACGCACCAAAACAATAGACCGGTACGGCGACACTATAAGCACCCTCAGCACTGAGGGACACACCATCCAATGCAACGTGCAACCCCTGAGCGCCGAAGAGACTTTAGCGCTCGGAGGTGGCGTCGTCCAGACCGGATACCGCATAAAATACTGGCCTCAAGAACATAAACATGTCCCCTGGCCAGGCGGTCCCTACTCCCAAATCACCATCGACGGCGAAAAATACGAGCAGCGCGGCGAACCGCTCCAATCCCGAATGTCAGGAACAACCGGGCACACAAAAATAATCGCCGTCAAATACCACACGGAACCCAAATAATGGCCCAAGTCTACCGACGTATCGAACTAGAAGCCGCCATTATCGCATCCACCCGCGAAGAATTCGACCGCGCCGCCGCACGAGTCGAAAAGACCGCAAAGGCGCTCGCCCCCAAAGACACAACCGCCTTTGCCCGGTCTATCAAACGAAAGACCACCACAACCCCCCAAGGCGTACACGACCAGACGATCTACAGCGACGACCCCGCCGCCCTCAGCATCGAATATGGCCACATCACGCCCGCAGGAAACTACGTGCCAGGTCACCACACCTTCGCCCAAACAAAGAGGAAATTAGATGTCTAGCAGGACTATTGACATAGCAGCCCTCACATACCAGACGCTCGCTAACAGGCTTAGCAACATCAAAATATCCCAGGCTGCCCTCACCGACACCCTCACCCCGCAGAACCTCCCCGCCGTCCTATACGAGGTAGCCACCCCAACCTCAGTACCGAACGCCCCCCGCGTCGGAGTAGGCACCACAGCCCAAATAGTCATAACCGCGCTCGCGACCTCCAGGGTGCAGGCGCGGGATGTGTGCGACAAGGCTGTCTCTGTGCTTATGGATGCGGTCGGGGATGAGGAAACAGAGCACGGCTGGTTTTCGCGGGTGGCTCTCACGCAGGAACCGGTGGCAGTCACCGCAGCCCCCACCGCAGGGGCACGCATTTTCCAATATTCAGCAGCAGCGGACGTTATCGCCCGCAGAAACACCAATCAGGAGTAAACCCAATGGCAGCAATTCAGGATGACAAACTGTTCATCGCCGATTTCGGCCACGTATTCATCAATAAGGACTTGAACGCGAAATGGATTGACCTTGACAAGTTCAAGTTCGGCGACCAGTCCACCTATGGAGGCTGGACCTGGCTCGGAGACACATCCGGCGAAAACGTTGTGGAATTCGAGTCAGAAGGCGGCGAGGTCGAATTCAAACGCACCTGGGACCGTAAGAAGGCAAAGTCCAAGCGATCCGACCGCGAAATCACCGGAACCATCAACAGCGTGCGAATCACCAAAGAAACCTTTGAAACCGCGTTCCCCGCTGGAAAATGGAACGAAGCCAGCAAGTCGTACACCGCACAGGACAAGGTGGTGGAAACCACCGCAAAGCTCATGCTCATTATGGAAGACGGCAACGTCCTAGACGCCTTCGGATTCTACAAGAGCACCCTAGCAGGCGACATGCCCAAATTCGACGTGGAAAACTTCACCGAAATTCCGCTCAAAATGGCCGCGCTCGCTAACGACAATCTGGAACTATTCGAGATTTGGGAGCCTCGCAAGGTAACCCCCGCAGCTGCCCCCGCCGCAGTAGTACCCGGCGTAGCAGCCTAAATCATACCCCACCTAGCCCGCCCAGCATATCCCCGCTGGGCGGGCTAACCACATCATCAGAAAGGCAAGAACAAGAATCATGGGTAAGAAACAGAACAACGCAGCTTTGACCGTCGAAGATGTAAAGAACCTCAAATTTGAGGATATGGACGGCCACGAACTTTTGCGCCCGCTATCCACCGTCAAGGGCTCCGACCAGGCACGCGCCCTGAACCAGCTCTCAAAAATCCGAGGCTCCCTGCAAGGGCTCGAAGCGGTAGACCTTGAAAACCCTGAAAAGGCCCTCGAAGCGGTAGACCTCGACAAAGTGGCAGACCTGATCGACTACGTAGCAGAACACTTTGCCCTCGATGTCGAAGAATTCGAGAAATTCACCTCAGGAGAAGGTGGCATGTCCCGCGCATTCCTACTAACTCTCACATACCTATCCCTCATGGGGGAATAGAAGCGCTCCGCAAGACCTGCAACGAATACCCAATGCTTGACGCCGAGCTTTTCATGCTCGGCGTCAAGGTTGAAGACCTCAACACGCAGCAGGAAGTCAACCGCACCTACGCACTTGTGGAGCGCCTAAAACACGACCACACGTCACTCTGGAGAGCCGAAATCCTCGGAAACAAGAGCCTCTACGGATGGGGACCAGGCGAATATATCGCCGCCGCGCAGCTCAACGCCCAAAACACCGAACTAAAAGGCAAAAAGCTGTCAAAGAACGAAATGGTCAACATCCCACAACCAGAGCGACAGAAGAAACACATCGAAAAAGCTACCGCATCAGACATGCACAACTTTTTCAGCTCCCTAACACACTAAGGAAGGCACGCGGCTATGGCACTCGGACGTATTAGCATCAAGGTATTTCCTGACACCTCAAAATTCAGGACAGACCTAAAAACCGCGCTAAACCGCATCGAACGCAACACACGCGGTACCGTGCAAATAATCCCCGTCATAGACCGCGAAGCCCTCGCCCGCCTCAAAAATAACCTAAGCCGTCTCAACGCAACCGCAAAAGTGCGTGTAGACGCAGACACCGCCGCAGCATCCCGCCGCCTCTCCGACATCGCACGCGGCCGCAAAGCAACCGTAGAAGCAGACCTCGACACCAAAGCCGCAACCGAACAGCTCAAAACGCTTTTCAACCACAAAAACCTTGTAGTCAACGTCGAACCCGAAACCACCGGTGCCCGCCGCGCTCTCACCGCCCTAACCCGCGCTCTCACCGCACCCATAACCGCCGAAGTCGAAACAGCGAAAGCAGCAGCACGCCTCGCCGAGCTATCCGCCCGCCGATCCACCCCCATCAACGCCAACGCAGACACCGCCAAGGCAAAGCACGACCTAGACGACCTCGCAAAAGAACGCGAGGCAACCATCAACGCAGATGCAGACACAGGAAAAGCAGCCGTCGCGCTCGCTATCCTGCAACGCACCCGCACCGTCGACATCGTGCCAAAGGTAAACGCTTCTGCTCTGGCCGCTGCCCAAACAGCGCTAGGTAGTCTCTCCGGCGGCCGCACCCTGAATAATCTCAAGACTGGGATTATTGACGTCACTAAAAACATTGACACCCTAACTCCCAGGGTATCGGGACTCGCAATAGCCGGTGCTGGGCTATCAGCAGCCATGATCACCCTAACGGGCAACGTCCTATCCCTCGGCGCAGGACTTATCGCTGTAGCCCCCGCCGCCCTCGCGCTCCCTGGCCTCTTCCTCGGAGCCGCCGCCGGTGCTGGAACTCTCATCACTGTGCTGGCCGATACGGGCAAATACCTTGGCGACCTGAAACCAGCATTTGAAGACCTCAAAAACACGATGTCTGGCAATTTCTGGTCACAGGCAGAGGCCCCGCTGCGGCATATGGTCGAAACCCTGCTGCCTACCCTCAGTAAGGGGCTAGGCGAAATCGCGCTGCAATTCACGGACTGGGCACGCGCCGCAGATAACGCCGTATCCGGCTCCATCGGCTCCTTCGACGTCATCTTCCAGAACGTAGCAGACGCCGTGAACATCGCCGGAGAAGGTGTAGCCAGCTTCATCTCTGGAATGATAAAGCTCTCTGAAATCGGCGCATCGGCTCTCCCGTCCATCGCCGAGAAATTCAACCAGATAGCCGAATCGTTCAACGAATGGGCGCAATCTGACGCCGCCGTGCAAGCATTCAACGCAGCAATAGAGACAGCCAAAGACCTGTTCCGAATAATTCAACAGGTCATTGGCATTTTTGCTGCGCTAGGCTCTGCAGCCCAAGAAGCCGGAGGCTCTACCCTCTCCGGCCTCGCCGATGGGCTCGCAGCAGTGAACCGGGCCATGTCAACCGTCGAAGGCCACCAGGCGCTCGTGGATTTATTCAAATCTGCAGGCCAGGCCGTCGACAACATGAAGCCCGGCCTGACAGAACTAGCAACCTCCCTGCCTTCCCTCGGCTCTTCCCTCGGCTCCGCCATGCAGTCCGCAGGATCGGCCATTAGCTCCCTAGCCTCCGGCCTCGCTAAGCTCCTGGCAGACCCCGCCGTCTCCAACGGCATCAAAAGCCTTTTTGACGGCATCCGCCAAGGCGCAGATGCACTCGGACAGTCACTCCCAGCGCTCGCGCCTGCGATTGGCTCGCTAACCTCCACGTTTGGGCAAATGGCGGCGACGCTAGGGCCTGTGGTGGGTGAGGCTATCAAGCAGCTTGCCCCGCTTTTTGCGCAGATTCTCCAGGCAGTCCAGCCGCTTATTCCGGTGCTGGGAAACCTGCTGATTTCGGTACTGCAGGCGATTGTGCCTGTGATTACGCCGATTATTTCTGCTGTGGCGGATTGGGTGAAGCAAAATCCTGAGCTCGCGGCCACGATTATTACTGTGGTAGCCGTGCTCGCGGGAATTATCGCAATACTGATCCAAGTTGTCGTAGCTATCGCCCCGGTTGTGGAGGCTATCGCAGCCCTAGTTGGCGTGTTCGGTGGTATGGCCGTCGCTATTGGCGGCGGTATAGCAGCCGTTGTCGCTATTGTGGTGGCCCTCCTGGCCGGGCTTGTAGTCCTAATCGTGATGAACTGGGACAACATAGTCAGTTTCACAACAGATGCATGGAACAACATTGTCTCGTTCCTGACTGACGTGTGGAACAACATTGTCTCCATCGCAACAACAGTGTGGAACGGCATTGTCGAATTTTTTACGGGCCTGTGGAACGGCATTGTTGACCTCTTCAACGCCTATATGACGGCGCTCACAACAAACTGGACGAATGCCTGGAACGCGGTATCACAATTTGTTACCGAAATCTGGAACAGCATTGTCGAGGGAGTAACAAACTTCCTAACGCCAATCGTCGACGCCTTCATGAACGCCTGGAACGGGCTCGTGCAGTTCCTAACGGAGGTTGGGCAAAACTTCCTCATCGCCATTGTTGCGATAGGAATTCTGCTCTATGAGGGAATAGTTGCACTAATGCAACCGGTCATCGCATTCTTCACGACAGCTTGGAACAGCCTCGTGCAGATCGTAACCGATGTCTGGAATCAGATAGTCGCCTCAGTAACCGCATTCCTAGCCCCCATCATTCAAACACTGAATGATATATGGAACCAGATTGTGCAAGGCGTAACTGCATTCCTGACGCCCATCATCCAATTTGTCACGAACACCTGGAACCAGATAGTCAGCGCCATATCAACGGCAATGAACACAGCCTGGAGCGTCATTTCCTCCATTTGGAACCAGATAACCGGGTTTATCTCATCCGTGCTGAGTAGTATTTTCAGCACAATCTCTTCCAGCTGGAACAGCATTGTCTCCACAGTCAGGAGCGCACTCAGCGCCATTTGGTCTGTTGTCTCCTCCATTTGGAACCAGATAACCGGGTTTATCTCATCCGTGCTGAGTAGTATTTTCAGCACAATCTCTTCCA
>ERZ773061.83-NODE-83-length-38649-cov-10.901565_pt1 | contig 38649 bp, 47 predicted proteins | sample MGYA00580627_ERZ773061 | MGnify/ENA primary metagenome ERZ773061 (study PRJEB29015, sample SAMEA2738119) | human oral metagenome | biome: human oral; feature: human-associated habitat; material: saliva | place: China | collected 2223 ...
GACAGCATTCCGCTGAATGCGACGACTTAAAAGCTTAAGCCGTAAGTCTAGCCTACGTCGCTCTCGGCTGCCTTAAAAACGAATTTAATTGCGACTTCGTTTTTGTTTTTTTTTGTAGTTAAGTGGTTTGTTAATTTCGATCCAAGCATCTTTTTAGACACGATAAAACGGCTTATCATTTTAGAGGATTTCTTCGCCGACACCGCCAAAGTCACCCCAATGATCACAAGAATCACGCTCACCACGGAACCATCCCAAATATCGGCCACAGTCATCGGAAAATACGTCCCACGCACTAAAAGCTAAACTCAGCAGAGCTTCTCTTTGAGACTCATCATCCAAGTGTTTTTCATTAATGCGTTCACGAATGAATTCGTTCACTTTTTCTTTGTCGAGCATGAACAGAGGCATTAAGTCAAAAACACTATAGTCTTTCAAGCATTCTCGCAAAATCGTAGCGCCCGTTGTTACATCTAAAGCATCACTCAAAACGCCTCGTTCTAAGAACTGATGCAATTTGTATTCGATAAACATCGAATAGGTGTTTTCCGTCACGACGGTCCAACAACGATCTTCTAAATCGAACGGACGCATATAAGAAAAATCACACGTTTGATAGTTCGACAATTCTACGCCATCACATAACCAACCGCCTTCTTTATAATGAGAAACTCGGCGTCCGATTTCTTTTCCGACAACCTTATACATAGACTGCGATCTAAAAGAAAACGGTTCTGTCAGTTTGATGAAACTATCAAAAGACATCTGTTCTTGACCGAAGCTATAGTCTTGAAAATTCTTACGGTCATCCACAAAAACAAAACGAATGTTTTTCGCAGGGCTCAAACTGAATAGCGTCAAATCTACATTGATTTTCGACAACTCATGCAAACGCAAGAAGAAATAATAGGGCTCATCCGACGGATATAAGAACGTCTGATAGTTATCGAACAACAACTGTGCCGACACATATTCATCGTAAGTCGTACGATGACTAATGCCGAGTTTTTCTTTCAAGATTTGAAAAACATTTTCAGGCACGCTGATGTTTCCAATTCGATTGAAAAAGTCTACTCGATTACGAGCGTCTATAATCCGTTGCGCCATCCAAATCGGCATCTTGTCTATATTAGACTGACCATACGCATAATTCTTGAGCGTTCCATATTTGATATCGGTTTGCAGTGCGAGATCTTTCAAATCTATTTCTTTGAGCAACTTCGCAAGAGCTTCCGGGGTGTAAATCTGTGTCGTTTCCATATTCCACAACCTTTCTCATTAACTTTCTTATATTATAGCACAGACTTTTCTTAAAGTCAAGAAAAAGATTCGAATTAATTTTATTTTTTTTAGCGTCATTGTCTCAGAATAGATCTGTGGGGTCACAGGAGACCTTCTGAGCGATTTTAGGGGCGATAGAATGTAATTAACCGTCTGGATCGAAAATCGCCTCAGAAACGATTTTACGAGCAAATCAAAAGAAGCACTCAATCGAGTGCTTCTTTTTTAGTTTTCACGTTTCCGTTTAACAAATCCAATTAAACCAAGTGCTGTCAATAAGGACACGCCTACGAGCGCGAAATTACTGTTTGTTTCACCAGTCTTCGGAAGTTCATCCTTAACGAATTGAGGTTGACTCACTGATTCTACGATAGAATCATTAGATTTAGGAGTCTCAATTGGTTTTGGTGCTTCAGGTTGTGGTGTTTCCGGCGTCTTAGGATCCGGTGTACGAGGACTTGGAGTCTCAGGTGTTACTGGTTTTTCAACAAGTTTGTAAATATGTGTTTGAACATCTTTACCATCGTTAAGTTCAGTCTTGCCAGTGAACTCATATTCACCAATCGTCTTAGGTGCGTCGATGAATCCAGCTTCAGATTCTTTAATTTCTTCACCTTTTTCGTTGACGTAACGCGTTACTTTCAACTCAGGAATATCTACGATAGGAGCATCACCCGGAATCTCGTGTTTGATTGCTTCATATACGTGTGTCGTAATGCCGTTTTTCTCAGTAGTACGTCCAGTATATTCATGGTCGCCAATCGTCTTACGAGGCGGTTGATTACCCTTTTCAGTTTCAATGAGTTCCTTACCTTTTTCGTCTACGTGACGTGTGACTTTCAACTCAGGAATATCGTATTGTGGCGCATCGCCAGGGATTTCGTGTTTGATTGGCGTATATACGTGTGTCGTAATCCCGTCTTTTTCAGTAGTACGTCCAGTATATTCATTTTCACCAATCGTCTTACGAGGCGGTTGATTACCTTTTTCGGTTTCGATGAGTTCCTTGCCTTTTTCGTCGACGTGCCGTGTAACTTTCAACTCAGGAATATCATACTGAGGGGCGTCACCCGGAAGTTCGTAACGAATTGGAGCGTAGACGTGAGTGGTGATTCCACCTTCAACATCTGTACGACCTGTGTATTCATAGTCGCCGATTGTTTTACGAGGTCCGTTTGAACCTTCTTCGATTGGGAGCAATTCTTTACCTTTTTCATCGACGTGACGTGTAATTGTCAACCCAGGAATCTCTACTTGCGGAGCATCACCCGGTACTTCAGTGACAATCTTAGCGTAGATGTGCGTTTGAACGTCGTTTCCTTCGTTCATGTTCGTCACGCCTGTAAATTGATAATCACCAATTGTCTTAGGCGCGTCCACGAAGCCTTGCTCAGACTCTTTAATATCCGTTCCGTCTTCAGTTTGATAGCGTGTGACTTTCAACTCAGGAACGTCTACGATTGGTGCGTCACCCGGAATCTCCGTAATTACTTTATTGTAGTAATGAGTGCGAATACCTTCTTCTTGAGTAGTCTTACCAGTATATGTGTAATGTTCAATTTCTTTCGGACTAGTCAATCCTGGATCATATTCAACAAGTTCTTTACCCGTTTCTTCGTCTACGTGAAGAGTGATTTGAATTTCCTCAGGAATACGTTTTGGTGCATCACCCGGTACTTCAGTCTCAATCAATTTGTAGATATGCGTTTGAACATCGTTGCCTTCGTTCATATTTGTCATACCTGTAAATTGATATTGTTCAATCGTATTCGGCGCGTCTACAAAGCCTTCTGAAGAATCTTTGATATCCGTTCCATCTTCGGTTTGATAGCGCGTTACTTTCAACTCAGGAATTTCTACAGAAGGCGTATTACCTGGAACCATGCGTTCTTCGACGTTCTTACGATAAACGTAAGGCACTTCGATGATTTCACCACCGCGAACATCACCTGTTTCATTATCAGGTGTCTTGATCAACTTATACGTTGTAATCGTAACAGTACGACCTTCAGGTGTCACTTTCGATTGAGCTGAACCTTGAACATCTTTAGAAGCGGCCGCATAGTACGTTCCACCCGGCTGGTTCGTGATAACTTTTTCCGTACTTGCAAGCTCATTGCCGTCTTCGTCTTTATAAGTCGCGATAACTGAACCGTAAGTCTGAACTGTCACGTTCTTACGATAAACGTAAGGAACTGTGATAGTTTGATTACCAACGACATTACCTGTTGCATTCGCAGGAGTTTCAATTAATTCATAGCTAGTAGTCGTACGTTTAGTGAGACCTTCTGGCGTTTTCTCAACAACTTCACTAGATGGAATTGTCTTAGCCGTGGTCGTATACGCTTCACCGTCAGGGGCATTCGTTTTCACATTTTCTTGAGGTGCGAGCTCATTGCCTTCAGTGTCTTTGTACGTTGCAATGACGGAACCATAAGTGATTTTATCAGCAGTCTTACGATAGACATATGTGACAGTCGACGTACCTTCGGGTACAATGAACTGATAGTCGCCCGAGTGACTATCATACTCGTAAGTCGCCTTATCCGTTTCAATCGTATTAGGATGACTGTAAGATGCATAATCATAGTGGGCAATCATATCACCGGAATTCACCTGAGGCTTAATCTCGTTTCCAGATTCATCTACAAACCGTTCAACGATGTTACCCTTGGTTGCACGATAATAATGAATGATGGTAGCATTTGAACCTTGTTCACCGGTATTAGTCACGGTCAAATCCTGATCCGCATTATATCCGGCAAATTGAGAATCTAAGTCTGACGAATTACTATGATCAGTACGATCATGATTGAACTTACCGGCTTGATCACTTAAGTCGATAGATAATACTCGACTCTTGAGATTACGATCTTCTAAAGATTTGATAGTCGATGATCCAAAATCAGAAATCTTCGTAGACGATTCATCGAATAGGACTTTACCGCCAAGAGAGTCTGTTTTACCTATTAGAGCACCTTCTGACAAGAGCGTCTCATACAATCGTTTCGTCAACGAATCTGTCAGATCTGGTCTAAAAAGCTCTTTAACAGTTGTCGGCGATGGTTTTGTCTCCCTTGCAATGATCGGAGAAGACAAGACTTCATCGTCGTTAGTCAATAAAACTGATCGATATTTAATAGAGTCTTTCAACGCTAGATCTTTCGAATAGTCTAACTTAACATCGAATGTCGCAACTGCACCCTGCTTCACAGCTTGATTAGAAACAAACTTGACAGCAGTGACTTTGGAATAATCATCAACTTCTGACACGTAATTTAAGTTTCTATCTGACTTGTAAGATCCAGAGATTCGGTCTGTCGTATAAAGCACGTCCCAGCCATCAACAGATTTAACTTTTTCTTTAAGAGTCGTGTCAGCGGTAGAACCTTCTAAACCAGATTTAGGAATATAAGCCATCGCTTCAAGATGAGACACATCCGATTTCGTTAAATTTGCAACTGTTGTCAATGCAGAAAGATCTTTATCTTTTACATAGACGTTCGCCCCAATAGAATCTGTTGTTTTAAAAGAAGACTCAGTAAATGATGAATACTCGTCATACGTGACAAGTGTATAGATTGCTGTGACTTCTCCATCTTTCAAAACATTGTTTTGGTCAGCGGCTCTAACCACATCATACTTAGGTTTTAGTTTAATTGGAATTAGATAGACATGATTTCCAGACTTAACATCACCCCCATAAGAAAAAGCATACCGATCTGCATTTGAAGAGCCAAAATTTGGATTGAGCGATTTAGCTAAAGATTGAGTCGCGTCGATACTACTAAAAAGATCAATGGCTTTTGCACTATACAAGCTTCGACCAAAGACCTCTTTAAGAACGGATTCATCAGCAGAAACATCGTATAACTTCTTAATCAGAGATCCATCAGCATTCACAATCTCGAATGGAATTTGTAGTGTAACGTTAACATTAGTTGGTGCGAAAATAGATTTATATTCATCGTACAACTTTGCAACGACTGGTTTATTTTTAATCGTTAATGTCTTGTCTGTTTGAGCCTCAACTGATCCATCACCATCTAATAACTGAAGTTCATATCGAGTATAGTCTTCTTTAATATTAGTGTGATCTAACTCAGATTTCCAAGATACGGCGTCGTCAATATCAGCATTAAATTCAACATCGTAACTGACAGCTCGAATTCTAGATAATAAATTTTGACCAACACCAATCGGGGTCAACGGTGTAAATTTAAGAGCTTTCACATTAGACGGCAACTCCAAATTAACACGCTCAGCAACTCCATTTCGATTTGGCGCAATAGAAACAACACCGATTTGCACACCCGTATCGGCATCCAACACTTCGATTTTATAAGTATCTGTTATATTCGCCCCAAAACCATTATTACCCCAGAATGTAACACCTAAAACCGAAGGTTTGAGCTTCTTATCATCAAGATTTAATTTCAAAATTGATGTAGGCAAGTCGGTATCGTCGTAAAGCTTGCCATCTGCTGGCGGTGCAATTGTAGCCGTAACCGAATTACCAATGATAGTGTCTAAAACACCAGTTGTTTTGTGACGCAAATCAAGATGCGCTTGTAAGACACCCTTGTTAGAGATTTTTTCTTCAATTGTTGTGTAAACAGGTGCTGTGCCACTAACACTTTTAAGTGACGATAAATTCGTTTTATCGAGAATCGGTTGATCAGAATAATACATCGTAACCGTTAAATCAGATGCAATGCGTCTAGTTGCATTAGACTTAGCATATTCTGATTTAGCTGTCGGCTCTGTATCAACAGAAATAGCAAAACTACCATCAGTATCAAAGTTTTGTCGCAAAATAGAGTAATCAATAAGATAAGAATTAGTCGACTCATCTCTAAATTGCTCATAATCTATACGTCTATTTGGGTCAATAAGACGAGCCTTTGTATCAGTCAACTCAAACTTATAAACACTGTTCCAGTTTCTAGAAAGTACTTTCAAATTCCGAATACTGTGTTTACGAAATGATTCAATAATTCTACCGTCAGATTTACGTTCAACCGTCAGTTCATTATTAATCGGCATTAATCCAAGAACAGGACTAGCCGGGACAAACGTTTCAGTGACTTTCTGAGATGAGATTAATTTATCACCCACGTAGAGATCATAAATCGTAAAGCGATGCATCGGATTAGTAGATACTTCTTGACCAATTAAACCATTTGGCGACACAATCATCTCTTTTTGAAGACCTGCTTGAAAACCAGAAATATCAATCACAGATTTATAAATCTTACCATTATTATCATCAATCACTTTCGTAGAAGATGAAGCTTTCATATCGTTAAACAATACTCCATCTGACCCTCGATCGATATCAGTTGTAACTGTAATCTCGATACGACTCTTTTCTGGAAGAATTCCCTCACCGGAAACATTCAGATTGATGGCCTGTTCTTTAGACTTATCTAGCAAAGTAGCATCATCGTTAGCAGAACGCGCAGTAATCGTCTGACCCACTGGAACCGTCAATGTCGCTGAAATCTTTCTATCTGAAGAAGATTCACTTGCAACTGTCTCATTGCTAGAAGCTGAAGAGGTAGTTACTTTATTCTCAGCTTCGTTATTCGCAGACGCACTATTACCCGAAGCAACAACTGGCACTTCCGTAGCAGTATTCGCAACCGGTGTCTCTGTCGCAGTATTCGCAACCGGTGTCTCTGTAGCAGTATTCGCAACAGGAGTTTCAGTAGCGGTATTCGCAACTGTATTTTCAGCTACAACGTTATTAGCAGAAACTTCTTCACCAGAAGCAACTGTAGCATTATCCGCAGAAGCCGAAGTTGGCGAATTTGTTACAAGAGCGGTCGCATCAGTTGACGATGAAGATGTCACTTCATCGGCACTCGCAACACCGCCCATTAAAAAGAAAGCCGCGATCACAGCACTCGCTAAACCATAGGCTTTATATTTTCGAAATCCGAAGATCTCTCGTTTATTATCTCGAAACATTAAAGTTCCTCCGTAAAGTATAGTTACAGATTGACTGTACAGACTCAATTATATCATAGTTCAAACTATTACACAATAAATATTTTCGATAGTAATCATGCGACAATTCTTTTGCTAATTCAATATTTTTATGATATAATATTAAGAAAAAAAAGAAGGAATCAAAACACATGACTCAATCAAAATTCTCGAAAATTTATAACACTCTAGCGATAACATTTACAATTCAACGTTGGCTACTATCCCTATCGATATACACCATCGTTGCAATTCCGTTATTTTCAATCGCACAAGGTCACAACAATGTCAAACAAATCGACTTCGCTTATAAAGCAACTGTTCTTCTGTTAATGCTTATCCTTTTAACATTTAACCGACAATCAAACTTAAACGAAAAACTTCAAAGCGCGAACCCAAGAACCTACCTATCGCTCTTCGTTCAATGGATCGTAGGAATCATCGTCTTCGTCCTCGTCAGCGAACTCAAATCAGTCGAACAACTCGAGCGAACATTCTTAATAGCCGTTACAGTTTACTTGGCACTCAAACTTTACGACTTCGTCAGCGGCGCACTATGGCATAAATTTGTGATCGCAAAAATCCATAAAGACAGAAAACCTGAAAATTTCGATCAAGCAATCACGGCCATGAACGCACATGACATGAACTCGCTCACAAATCTCTTTATCGAAGACAACTATCAAGATGTCTTCTTCGTCAGCGACGCAGAACATCGTCAACGATTCGCGGCAGAATACAGCCATGACGAAATCACTGTAACGATCAAAGCCAAACGCCCAAATCGAAAACCCGTACTGATTTGCAGTCATACTATTCTGCCACTTATCTCAAAAGCGAAGTTAACTTCACAGAGCAACTAAAAAAAAGCACTCAATCGAGTGCTTTTTTAATAATCTCGTTTACGAACATCGCTTATTCATCTCGTCTGCGAAGTTTCTTATAAGAAGCCACACTACCGAATCCAACTAGAGCTAGGAGCACGCCAACGATAGTACCGTGACGACGATCTCGTTCACTTGTTTTTGGCAAGACTTTTGTAGAGGGATTCTCTACAGTTGATTTCGGATCAGACTTTTTCGCACCGTCTTTTGGATCAGAATCTTTCGAACCTGTCTTCGGATCAGTTTCTTTTCCAACGACTTTTGGATCCGTTCCTTTTTCACCTGACTTAGGATCAGAAGTTTTCGGATCGGTTTTCTTCTCTACAGTTTTCGGATCCGTTTTCTCTACAGGGTTTTTCGGATCAGATTCTTTCGGATCTGTCTGCTTAGTCGGAGCTTCTGTAGTTGGCTTATCTACAGGATCCGTGCCCTTAGGTTTTTCGTCCGTTGATTTCTGATCAGTAGGCTTAGTCGGAACTGTAGGGATGACCGGCTTATCAGGCACTGTAGGTTCTTCAGTCGTAACCGGAGTTGAAGGCTTCGTTTCAACAGGCTTCGTCGGCGTTATTGGTTCAGACGGTTTCGTCTCAACTGGTTTAACAGGCTCAGAAGGCTTCGTTTCGACTGGCTTAGACGGAATCGTAGGCGCAACCGGCTTCGTTGGTTCTTCTGTAGTAACGGGCGCAGACGGTTTTGTCTCAACCGGTTTAGATGGCTCTGACGGTTTCGTCTCAACAGGCTTAGACGGTTCAGTCGGCTTCACAGGCTCAGAAGGTTTCGTTTCGACTGGTTTAACAGGCTCAGATGGTTTTGTTTCGACTGGTTTAACAGGCTCAGATGGTTTTGTTTCGACTGGTTTCGCAGGCGTTACTGGTTTTTCTTTTACAACAACAGCTGGAACAACTTTACGAGGTTCTGTAGAGCCTGGTGGGTTTTTCGGATCCTCAACTTTATTCTGATCACTCGGAACAAACTTATCAATAGCTTTTAGATAATCGTCCTTCGCTTGAGCGATTTTCTTCAACATATCGTCTACTTTAGCTTGATCATCTTTCGTCAACCCTGTCGAAAGTAATTCACGCGCTTCTTTCACACGATCCGTACCTGCTTGTTTCACAACATCAAAACCTTTAAGAGATTCAGCTGTAAAGGAGCCTTTAAAGACTTTATCTAATGACATATCCAAATCAGCAATCGATTTAGTAAGCGTAGACGTATCTAACATACCGTTCTCACTAGTCACTTTCGCAACAGCTGCTTCTAAATCAGACTGCGCCTTCTTAATAGCATCAGTTCCATTCTTCAAATCAAGCGTTTTGAATAAATCATTCGATTTATTAGTCGCTAAAAATTGAGTTTGAGCCTCAATCGCTTTTTGAAGAGCGTCTTTCGCATCCGTATATTGTTTTACGGTTTCAGGTTTCACAGATTTCGTACTTTCAGACTTATGATCTTCTAAATACTGAGCCGCTACATCTAACACCGCTACAGCAGAGATGCGTTCATCACGTTTCGCTTTTGCGTATTCAGTAAGTAACAGTTCAAACGCCTTATCACTATCACGAAGAGCTTTTTCCGCATCATCGATCACCTTTTGAGTACGTTTCGCAGTCTGATCATCTTTATCAGTCGCTTTTGCTAAATTCTCAGCATCCGTTAAGGCTTTGTTATAGTTGTTTTGAGCCGTATTCAACTTACCTGCCAATTCAGCCGGAGCATACGCTTCAAAACCTTTCGTCGGAAGTTTACTTTCACGATCTTTCGCATGAGCTTTAACTTCCTCAATAGCTTTCGTCAAATAAGTACGACGAAGCGGTTGCCATCGTGATTGATACACTTCAACGATTTCAACTTCAGGTTTTCCTTTTTCAGCCTTAATCGTTGCTTTATTCTCAGTCGAACCGTTTACGCTCTTCAACAACCATGCATCTTTAAACGCGGCATCTCGTTTGACATACTCAGTCGCACCACTGTATTCGAAATCCTTCAAAGCAGTTGCTTTACCGACTTCTTGACGAGCTTCGATTTCTTTACCTGCTTCATCAACACGTTTGACAAAAACTTTTGTTTCGAAATATTCGCCTTGATCTGTCGGACGTCCTTCACCGTCAAAATTCCAAATATGACCGTCAATCACAAGAGTCTTATTCTTAACAATATTACCATCTTCACCCAGATAATAACGTGTACCATCTAGATCATACCAACCTTTAGCTGTGTTTTCTTTTACAAGATTCGTAATCCATGCGTGGTGCGCTTTAGAAAACAGAACGCCCCCAGCCAAACCATCAGCTGGTGATCCCGCTGTTGAGAAATTATAAGTTCCCACAACATTTCCTTTTTCATCGAGAACTGATGAACCACTCATACCACCGACAGCTGTATTTTTAAACTCGAAAAGTGACCCTGAATCGAGATCCGCGCCCTTAGACGTGTACGGTGGCTTATTAAAGATAACCGAACTTGCACGATACTGGAATCCACCAATAATGGCGTTTTTAAGAGTTCCGGCTTCTTTCGTACCTGGCTTAAAATTGCCAGGATATCCATTAATCACCACGTTCCGAGTATTTACTGGCGAGCGATTGAATTCCAAGAGTTCATCGAGTGGGGCGATACGAAGCACTTCATCGTTTTTAAGCCCCTGTTTTTTAGCCAGAATTGGGAAAGGATCCTTAATCTGAATCGCGGCCACGTCGTTTTCCCACAAAGCCTTATCGTTACGATCCGAAATATTACTTGAATAATTTTGTTGATTGAAGAATCGCAACTGGCTCTTATCGACGTGATACATTGTCCCGCTAGTTGGCAAGAGTCTATAATTATTAGCTGGACCCTCGAATTTATAAGCCGAGTTGGATCCGACAACGAACCACACGTCAGTAATGTCGTTAGTGGTATTATCAAGATTTGCTTTCAAGAAATTATGAGCAACTGTCAAAATCGTACGGTTACCGACGAACGCTCCCGTGCCCACTGTATATTGACCGTCCGCGTGTCGCATATACAACTGTACAGTTGCCGCGCGCCCATACGCATCCGGTGCCATTTGACGAAGGTCGGTTCCGTCACCGTGGACGTACTTAAACGGATTGTCTTTAGGGAGGTCATCCAAAATGTTCTTAGACGTTTTCTTACGTGCCGGTGTCGGGCCGAAATATTGCCCCTCTTCTACGAGACTCGACACAGTGTTCTTTTGAGTGTGTACGATAGAGGGTTCGTCATCGGCTTTCGCTGACGAGACACTCTGAAGAAGCATCGGTGACATGAGTAAACCGAGCATCAAAATAGATATCTTTTTAGATTTCATATAAATAAGCTTCTTTCTAATTTTTTCTTAATCACGTTCTATTATAGCAGATTCTGACGAATCTGGCAAGACAACTTCGACATAGCGACAGAGCCAAGCTCTGTCCGTTTTTTCTTTTGAACTATCATTAAAAAGGAGTATGGCGATGAATGAATTAGAGCGATATTTACGCGATCGCAACGCTGATGCGGACACATGGATCAACGACGAGGGCTTACATGTGCACGACTGGGAAACAGATCGTTGCCTCGTATTCGATGCAAACGAAAAAGACTACGACTTTATTTGCATCTATATCCATGCAATGCGAAAGTTATCCGTCTTCGGTGCTTGCTTAGCCGAAATCTCAACTTTTGACTTGACATTAACTAAAATCGAAAACGATCAAGTTGCTGTCGCGTTAGAGTTGGGCTACGTATCCGACGACGATTCACAATATCACAACTTTAAAAAAGAGGCAATCGTGCCTCGTAAAGAATTATATATTGACCTTCACATCTTAAGCGAAGACTTATTTAACGAAGCAGAAAGGAGCAAATTATGAGCTACGACTTAGAAATCTTATCAGAAACATCTTATCGAGAGTTTCTCAATCAACTCAATGGCGACAGATCGTTCGAGGAAATCGACGAATTCTTCGATGAAGCTGTCATCTACGACACGAGCTTCGCTTACGGTGCTGGCTCCGATCGTTTACTAGATATTATCAACAAGGCAGAACCTTACGCAGATAACTTCACTAAAGAATTCGATCACAACATGTATCGTATGCGCAAAAATCAATTAATCGAAATAGTACACGATCCCGTTAACGAATATTTACGTGAAAAATGGAGTTTTGCGCTTAATGCATTAGACTCCGTCGCAGACGACGAATATCTTTACTTCGACATAGACTAGAAAGGACAACTATCATGAAAGTAATTTTTATCAAAGACACTCTTGAAAACCCAGCACACAAACAAATTGAATCAATCACATCAAGCTACGACTACGTTGACGCTTACGTATTCGACGACGAAATTAAATATTTCGGCAAACTACCACAAGCCCCAATAGGCGGGTATATTTATGATCAACGTCTTGAGGGAACTCTACAATCATTCGAATTAGAAAACCTTAGTGCTAATAAACTAAGACGTTTGTCATGGATGGACTATCGCCTAATTCAATTCTTGCAAACCGGCGTCTACTACATTCCTCAAAAATTCACCGACGAACTCAAAAAAGTAACGATTGAACACTTCTTCGTTCGATATCAAAAAGATGCGCCACAATGGTTTATCGAATTTTTGAAAGAACACAACATTGAATTCGAAATTAAAGCATAACTAGAAAGGATTGACCAGATGCAATCACAAATCGAATATGAACTAGACGTTCTAAAAAGTGGGAACTACGATCATGCGCTACAGTTTATTGAATATTTGGTCAATATCCTCGTTCGCATGAGCAATGCCCTAACTGACAACGAAAAAGTCACCAACCGAGTACCCCAACAAGAAGACGATGGCTTTTGGGGTTACACCTTTAACTTTATTACTAAAGTTGTCGACTTCGAACTTGACGCTATGTATGCCGTTACATATCGCAATAACCAACTAACACTCTTGTTCAACCCAAAAGAAATCGAAAAGGATTACACGGTTGAAACCATGTTAGAAGGTCTGCGTCACGAAGGCTACCACTTGCTTTTCAATCATTTGAATGTTCATAAAAACCTAGATAATTACATATCTAATCTCGCAGCCGACTGCGAAATCAACCAACATCTCGAAGAACCCCACAAACACTGGATTTCTCGAGAATACATCGCTGAACTATGTAACACGCCCGAAACATCTGTTAAAGAAAAAGCTGGTTCACTTTATTACTACGAACTACTTAATCAAAAGATGCCACCGGAAAAACGCAAAAAACCTAAAGATAACAATCAAAAATCTGACAGCAAAGACAGCAAACAAAAACAATCACCAGGTATGTGTTCCGCTAAACACTGGCACGAAGCTGAAATCGGTAAAAACGGAAACTATATTCCAATCGATGTTACTATTAAAACCGTCTTCGAAAACGCAGCAACTCAAGCAAAAGCGCGTGGATCACTAAGCTCATATATTGAAGGCGCTATTGAAAACCTCAATAAACCGCCTCAAGTAAAATGGCAAAACGAGGTCAAAAAAAAGATGGGTCGACACATCACAGGTCAACGCCCATCACCAAATCGCCTCTATCGTCGTGACCCAATGGCTCTACATCGCCAAGGCATGCTATCAGATCAAGTCATGCCCATTGTATTCGCGCATGACGTGTCTGGTTCTGTTTCAAAAGCAGAAACAGAAGTCTTCATGAATGAACTCTATCAAATCATCAAACGACTTCACTTGCCAATCACTCACATTCAATTCGACGCTGACATCGTTAGCGTAAATGAAATCGACGGCGTAAATCCAAAAAAAGTCGATTTTACGCGTTACGGTTACGGTGGAACCACCTTCCAATCTGTATTCGATTACTTAAAAGAAAACAAATTCCCACGTGAAACTCAAGTTTTCATCTTCACAGACGGTGGTGGTGAATCATCCATTAAAACACACGGCTACAAAAACTATACATGGTTATTAACAGATGACAACTATTTATCAGTTCGTGATAACCGCAATAAAATCATCAAAATTAAATCAAATTAGAACGGAGAACTTTTCATGGACAACAACTCAATGGCTATTCGCAAACTAAAATTCCACATGCAAGGGCGTAACCCTCAAATCGTACCTTGCCTTGTCGGACCGACAGGTATCGGTAAAACGGCAATTGTGAACCAAGTCGCTAAAGACCTCGGTGCAGAACTCGTCTACTTCAACATGGCCCAACAAAACCAAGGAGACAATGCGTTGCCTGTCCCTCATATCAATGCGGGACAAACACTCGTGCAATACGCACTTCACCACAAATTCCAAGAAATCCTCGACAATCCCAATAAAGACTTTATTGTCATGTGCGATGAATTAGCCCGTGCACAAATCCCCGTCATTTCAGAATGGATGACTGTTCTAAATGAACGTCAAATCCAAGGTCGAAAATTCAGCAATAACGTGCGCTTCATTGCAGCTATGAATCCATCTAGCACAATGAAAGGTTACGAAGACACCGACTATATTGCAACAGAAATGGACCCTGCGCACTTGACTCGTTTCCACTTCATCTATATGCAAGCCGACCGTATTGACTGGTTGAATTGGGCAAAAGAAAATAACATCCACGAGTACGTCATTCGTTTCTTAGAAGACGCTAAAAACGTCGCATACTTCTATGGACAATCCGTCGACGACGTCCGTGTCCGTACACCTAAAGGCTGGGAACAGTTATCTGATATGTTAAAAGACATGGACGCTCAAGGTCTTTTTGACAATCCTAGCGACGACGATCGTGCCTTTATCGCAGGTGTTATCAGCGACCAAATCGGCTACGACGCTGGACCATTATTCGCTACAATGATTTGGGATGCAATTGAAACCATCCCTCTATCAAAAATCATGAGCAATAAGCCTGTTAACCAAAAACTAATCAATCAATTCGCAAACAACACTCTACAAAAACAAATCATTACAGTTGATTCATGGCTTGCTGAAATGAAAGAACGTAACGTTAAATTCACACCACAACACGTCGCAAATTTCATCGCCTTCTGGGAAACCATGAAATCTGACGATGCAAAAACCAATGTTGGTTATGCAATCACACGAAACTTCCTCGTTGCGGATTTAAACGCACCAAACAACACAAAACAAGATTGTATTGCAAACCTCTTCTACTACGGAGATGGTGTATACAACAAGCCGTTTGCGGATTTCATGGACAAAGCGCTTTCGGTTGCAGAGATCAAGGTGTCATGAGATGTTAACGGAAAGACAAAAAGAACGACGTGCGAATAAACTGCGCGCGTTGCCTCTCTTTGATAAAATAGTGTCGGAAAAATCACCGTCAATTGCTCAATTAGAAAAACTCATTTCGATAAACGAACGAAAAAGTGAACCTATTTTAACTATTCATGACACTAAGGCGTTACTATTAAAATATCAAGCATTAACAACTACGCCAACGTTTATCGAGAAAACGATGTCAATAGAACAATTATGTGAATCTAATAATAGTTTATGGGCAAAAGACATTCCGATTCAAGAGCTTATTTTCTATTTCATTTATAAAGAATGTGGTTTATCAAACATAGAAGCCATGCATAAATGTCAAATCAAGTTCACAGTTACACCTCCAACTATTAGCATAGTGCAACAAAACATTAAACAACTTCTAAACAATGACAATATTTACTAAATTTTTCAAAAAACACCTAACTATTCCGCAAGCGACAAATCTTTTCGAAGAAATCAAGTCGCAAACACATCCTGATACAAATGACCTAAAGCGCCTTGTGGACTTCCACAAGGCGCCTGTTGGCACTAAAGAAGAAATGCAAGCGCTCGATCTCAAGTATCGAGCCATGACCCACGTCCCAACCACTATCGAAAAAACTATGACGCCGGCTCAATTATATGACGCGAATTGTCCTTTATGGTGTGCCGAATATAGTATCGAGCAACTTAGCTATTATTTCGCAATGGCGCTCGAATCGCCACCAGGGAACTCAATCATCGACATTATGAACAATTATATCATTCCCAATATTATTGCTCAAAAAGTTTTCGGAAATAGTGGCCTTATCGGAAACATTCATAATAACAGTGGATATCCGTCTCAAATTATGTCACATCGCATGATTATCCCCGAAAAGCCACGTGTAAAAGGCACTGTTAAAGTACCGCCAATATTACCCCCTGAATAGAAAGGAAAACAAATGTCAACAAACTATAAACAAATCAATCAATTATTAGCGGACGTCTATTCTGATAAAAAAGATCGTGCTATCATGGACGACTTTCTAGAAGTCGCCAAAAACGGACAACTAAAATATTACGACATTGATGTGTGGAAAACACCCACTCGATATATAGACGCACTTATTTACCATGATTTATTTTTAGACGAAATAGCTGAGTCTAATCATAAACACCATCATCGAGCTTTAATCAGACAAGACGCCAAATCTGAATATTATGAGAAATGGAAAGATTCACATGACGCGTCTACTCGAAAAACACTAGCTCGAAAAGGATATTTTATTGAACAATATCTCGACGATCCAAATGAATACGTCAGAATGACTGCTCTCGAACACAGCCCTGAATATTTACCGTGCTTTTTCCGAGACAATGAACTCTTCGACCATATCTACAATTTTTATATGACACAATCAAACGTAAACTTAAACGAATTTGAATTATTTCTAAAAATAAACGCCAAAAAAATAGCCCAAAAGGAGATCACCTCTGATATTAAAATCAAAAACATTGTTGATATAAAAAGACAATCCTATCAAACACCCACAACTATCGAAAAAACCATGACAGCTACTCAACTTTATGATTCAAGTTCACCACTTTGGGCTCAAAATCTCACACTTTCAAACATATGGGAGATAAAATATGCCGAATTACGAAATAAATCTAAAGAAGAAATTCATAAGCGCATTATGTTTCCGAAAAAACTAAGATTTTAATAAAAATTCGTTTATATATTTACTAGAAAGGAGTCTGCATGCTAACCAAACAGCAAGAACTTTATATAGCATCTCGCGGTGATCACCTCGAAGAACTAATCGCTGAAACCGATCCACCAATCATTGCAGGACTCATCAATAAAGGACTTGCAACTGAACACTACGATAAGTGGAAAACAAGTGAACACCCAGAAATCCAACAAGCGTTCGCTACAACCGATCTAGAATATTTTAAACAATTACTAGCCCTTAATAGCGTAGATCACTGGGAGTTCGTATACAACCAAATCAACGAAACAACAACTGCCGATTGCCTTGAAATCTTTCTCGAGGCACCCGTACCGGACGGTATAGATCAAACTAAATTACAAACTATTCGCATCCTATACTCAACAAGGTTTTCACAACCAAACACTATCGAGAAAACAATGACGGCATTGCAATTATTCCAAACACAAAGTCCGTTTTGGGCTACGGGTTTAACATTGACACGTATTAAAGATATTCTAATATTACAAAAAGACATCAAAACAGACATCTTTTTCGAAAATTTCAATAAATTAATTAAATCAAGAGACGACCGATTTTATCTCTTAGCCTGGGACTTAAGATTGAACCACGGAAATTGACAGTAAAAATAAAAAAAAAGGAATTCACACATGGACAAACGTAAAGAAATGCTTCAATTTCGACCAATTGCTCGATGAAAAACAATATTTCAATACACGAATGATGTTATGGTACCAACATAGAAAGGAGACAGAATGATTAACCGACCAGATTGGATCAACTACTGTTACGAAAAAGAGCCTGATATCGAAATGCTCAAAAAAGCACTCGAAAATGAACAATGGCTTATTACCGATAGAGAGACAAAACTTAAAGCAATACGCCTCAAATATCAAGCAATGACATCCGTGCCAACAATAATTGAAAAGACTATGTCACCAGAACAGTTACACAATATAGGAAGTCCGTTATGGGCTCGCGAACACACCATTTACCAACTATTTTGTTATATGCGATATTCAACTACCACAAAACTCATTAAAAACACTGAATATGACGCAACATAGAAAGAAGCTAAAATGACAGAACGACCAGACTGGTTGGAATTTGCTCACACTACAAAACCCGATATTTGGATTCTAGAGCGAATTCTCAACACTGACGACTGTAATTACTACGATAGAGACCAAATCAAAGCCATACGGCTCAAATATCAATCCTTAATTACTGAGCCAACCATCATCGAGAAAACCATGTCACCAGAACAGTTATTCAATGCTCGAAATCCGTTGTGGACACAAGGTTACACCATTCAAGAACTATATGATTGGTTTAAATATCGTAAACCACTTGATGGTTATGACCGAGTGGACGCTATCATTAAAGTAAGTGAAAAACTAAACAACGCAATTAAAGAACAGTACAATATAGAAAGGAGCTAAAATGACACCAGAAGAATTCGAACATAAAGTTCTCGCAGGCGAAATCACAGATTTCGAACCTTATTTGAAATACACCAACAGTGTCAGAGAAGACCTACGAAATAAAGCCTATCGACTTGTTATGCTAAAACATAGTATCGAAATCGAACGTATTCTCGAGCTGGACGGCACCCTTGCTATTGGAATGTGCATCCAAGAGGGTCTACTATCAGAACGGTACAACGAATGGAAAGACAAAAACGAGAAATGGATCCTCGAAACGTTCGCTGAAAATGGATACTATCTAGACGAACTAATTCTGTCCGAATACAACGACGTCCAAAAAGCCGTCATCGAAAACCATCCTGATTTTTGTATCGAACGGTTAAACCAAGGTAAAATTTATCAAATTATTCATGACTACATTAAAAATGAAGCCAAACCAAACGTTGCCCTTTTTAAAGCCTATATTGAAGCCCTTCAATCGAACCGCAATGATGTAGGACTAATGACAAAATATCGAGCCTTGAAGGAAGTGCCATCCATCATCGAGAAAACCATGTCTGAAGTACAATTATTCGAATCAGGTAGTCCATTTTGGACAAAAGATTTGACAGTGGCACAAATCCATGATGTACTTGAAGCGCATGAAGAACTCACCCAGCAAGGTTATAGTGATTTCATGGACTACTTGTTAGCGACCGTTCGCGAACCGAACTATGATATAAATTACATAGGACAGAAAGAATCGGCATTGACTTTCTATTACAAACTATTTGATTGTCTATAAACGAAAGGAGCAACCAAAATGGACTTAAAAGAATTTGAACGCCAAGTCCTCGCAGGCGAAATCACTGATTTCGAGCCGTATTTCGAAAAGGGTAGTCTTAATTATCATCTACGTTACGTACTCGCAAAGAACGGCATCGAAGTGAATCGTATCATTGAAAGGGACGGACCGGGAACAATTCTTGGTTTTATTAAAGACAAAGTCCATATTAGCCGTTACGAAGAATGGAATGATCATCCATTAGTTGATATTCGAAAAGAACTAGCTAAAGCGGGATATTTCCAAGATGATTTCATCAACGATCCAAACGTTAAAGTACGCGAAGCTGTCATCGAAAACGACATGCACCAAGGACTAAAACGATTGCACGACAAAGATGACCGACAAAATATTAAACATATACTGCTTCACAGCATGAACCCAGATGTCGACCTTCTATCTGCTTATATCGACGCCTCCGAAAAATATCAAAACAGTATTCACGATTATCCAGAACCAGCGTTAGAATTAAAACTCAAAGGAATGCGCTATATTCCGACTGCAATTGAAAAAACAATGAGTGAAAAACAATTGTTCGAAACAGGTTGCCCTCTTTGGACGAAGAGGTATACGCCCAATAAAATATTCTACATCATTAAAGCTCAAAGAAACTTAACAAAACAAGGTTTTACTGATTTCAATAACGTATTATATGACGTAATCAAAGAAAACGAAAACCGCTTCCACAAAGAATCATTTGAGGAACTCACCATCAGAAAACTAAAGGAAAGGAACTAATATGGACTTAGAAGAATTAAAAGAATTCGAACGCGCCATCGTCGCTGGCGAAATAAATGATTTCAAGTTTTATTTCGAACAAGCCGAAGACGAAGACGATATCCGCGCAATGCGTAAAATTTGTATCGAAAACAATGTTTACAAAAAAGCCTATCCCGATTGGGCTGAAGAATTTGTTTTCACTGATGACTACGACATGCAATATTTACCACTTGATGCGAACGAATGCTTAGACATTCTAATTTGTTCAGAAAACAAAGAAGTCCGCAGAGAAGTTGTCGAAAAAGACATCGAGTATGCCTTTGAAGACCACATCATGGAATACGATCAAGATATCATCATGGAAAATCTAATGAACGCAATCGAACCTCACGCTGAATTGCTAGATACCTTTCTCGAATGTCATGACGGAAGCTGGGATTTACGAGCGCTCGAACTCAAACAAAAAGCCAGAAACATTGTTCCGACCACTATTGAGAAAACAATGACTCCGACGCAACTGTTTCAAGCTGGCAATCCACTTTGGACAACTGTCTTCACAGGATATCAAGTTTACAACATCATCACAGCACCATCACCAACAGATGCGATATTAGTGCGACTCAACGAAAGGAACTAACAAATGGACATCTTTGAATTTGAACAAGCCATCATCAACGGTCAAATCACCGATTACAGACCATATGTCGAAAACGGCACCTTTTGTGAAAACCGTGACCGAAAAGCACTTTGCATCAGGTACGGTGTTGCCCAAGAACTTTATCCCGAATGGGCACGATTAGATGATCCCGATGATTGGATTCAATTATTATTGGCTGAAAACGGTTATTGCCTTGACATCTTATCCAAATCAGAAGCTAAAGATATTCTCGCAGAGGTTCTCAAACACGACCTCAATTACGCACTTGACGAAGGCGATGTCATGATGGATGACTATCGCTACCTTGTCTACGACGCGCTCATGAACGCTAAAGACATTCCACTGAAAGTAATCGAAAAGTATTTCGAAACAAAAGACGACAATGACGACGATACTATCCTCGAACTTAAATATCAAGCCATGCAAATCACACCAACAATTATTGAGAAAACGATGACACCGATGCAACTATTCACAGCTCAAAATCCACTTTGGGCACTGAATTTAACAGGGAATCAAATCAAACATGTTCTCAACGGTGCAACTGGGTATCTAAAACTATAATAAACGAAAGGAACTAAGATGGATCTATTCGAATTCGAAGAGGCTGTTAAGAACGGTACAATCACCGACTTCGAGCCCTATATGCATAAACAAAAATTTGACGTTCGTCGTAAAATCTTAGCCGAAAACGGTATTGAAGTCGACCGCATCATCAAACGCGACGGTAACCCAGTTATCGTGAACTTAATCGAACAAGGTCTTGCAACTGAACGTTACGAAAGCTGGAAAAATCATCCAAGCAAACATGTCCGCGAGGCATTGGCTAAGCAAGGCTACTATCCAGACCTCTACATTAACGACAAATCACCTGATGTGCGTAAACATATTATCTACCAATATCCAAAACAAAGTCTCAAACGTATGCACAACCATAACGATCGTTTTGCCATTCGATGGGCGTTAGTGCGCGAACCCGATCCTGATTTAGAAGTACTAAGCACCTTCTTAGAAACCGTTACAAAATCAGAATTGAAAGAAACATTCGCACAGGATGACATAAACAGTCTTCGCATAAAACATCAAGCGCTCACATATAATCCATCGTCAATCGAAAAGACAATGGCTCCGTATCAATTGTTTGAAATTCATAGTCCACTATGGGCTTTGCATTACACAGCTATAGAGGTTTTTAACATCACCAACGCCTATAATGAACTAGAGCCTGAATATAAACAAATGAACGATTGTGTTAAATTGATGTTCGAAATCAAAGAACAACTAATAAACGCATTCGCACCTAACATTCGCGCGTCACTTCGACGCAGACTTAGTGAAAGGAATTCATAAATGAACTTAAGAGATAAAAACAACCGAGCCCAATTGGAATACACGCTAGAAGCACAAACCAATGACGAACTCGATCTAAAACTTTTAAAAACTTATCTTGAAGCGACAGAGAAATACGGCAACACGAAAATTCTCAAATATCAAGCATTAAAACTCAAATACGAAGCTCTAATAACAGTGCCGACCATCATTGAGAAAACCATGTTACCTGCACAACTATATGCATCAAACAGCCCACTTTGGGCGAATAACTATATGGGAATCACTATTGAGCGCATTCTTAGACAACTTGAGAAAAAACCACGAACTGAGGAAAGTTTCAATAATACAATATCTAAGCTTCGTATCAACCAACCAATAATGTTCGACGAATTCCACAACATCGGCGCCACTAAATAGAAAGGAACAAACATAAACCTGAAAAAAATACAAAACAGGAAAACTCATGCTCAATAAATAGCATATAAACAATCATTAAAAAAGGAAAACAACTCATGCCACAACCCCAATTCATGCAAGAACAAAATCTAAAAGATATGCTCAAAAATTACGCATGGCAACAAGAACACGAAAGAATCTGTAGTCAAATCACACCTAACATTAACGAAATAAAAAGGCTGTTGAATAAAAAAAACGACCTCTATTTCCCAACGGAGCCTGATACCAACGCGCTCGAATTGAAATTAAAAGCGATGACTCACGTCCCCACCACTATCGAGAAAACAATGACACCGTCGCAACTATTTGTAGTAGATAGCCCTCTTTGGGCGCTCAATTTTGCAGGCGAAGACATTGACAAACTTCTCAAACGTTTAAAAGACGAGCCTCGTACCGAAGAAACCTTCAACATTGCGCTCCGTAGTATTCAAAATCCAATGTTAATCTTGGACGAATTCGGAAATCTTAAACTCAACAAATCGCATCCACGAAACAAAGCTACATTAGTCAAACAAGAACATTTATCATAGAAAGGACTCAAAATGAACTTAAACGAATTCGAACGCCAAGTCCTCGCAGGCGAAATCACTAATTTTGAGCCGTATTTCAAGGGACAATGGGACCATGACCAACGAGAACAACGCTATATCTTAGCCAAAAACGACATCGAAACAGACCGTGTTACCCTAATGGACGGATACAATACCATCGTAGACATCATTAACGACGGATTACTCACAGAGCGCTATGAAGAATGGAAACGTTATCCTCGCGCAGGTGTCCGTCAAGCCTTGGTTGACAACGGCTACTTTTGGGATTACTTCATCAACGACGAAGACCCATATATTCGGCAATCTATCATCGAAAAAGATCTTCGTCTTGGACTTCAACGCTTAGACAATGACGAAGACCGACAAATAGTTCAAACAAGACTACTACGAAAAACCAACGATGAACTCGAACTTGACATTTTAAAAGCCTATATCGACGCCGAAAAAGAATACGGTGACACAGAAGAAAACCTAGCATATCAAGCCCTCACGCTCAAATATGAAGCGCTCACAGCAATGCCGTCAACAATCGAGAAAACGATGAATCCAGCACAACTCTACGCAAGCGATAGTCCACTTTGGGCTCTCAATTATGATCCGGACATGATTAAACAATTGCTCAATCACCTACGAAACTATCCAAAAAGCGAGGAGATCTTCAATATCGTGCTCGAAGAAGTCAGCAACGGAATAGTTGCAATCAACAAATTCGGCGCAACAATATAGAAAGGAACCAAATGGTCTCAAACGAATTCATGCTTGAACTTGTCAGTAAAACAGATATCTACGAAGAACTTCGCCTCAGACACATAACATTAGATAACGATGAACATCGAGATGCGGTCAAACGTACGTTAATGATGCAAAATAATGACGAAATTGACCTCGACACCTTAAAAGCCTATCTCGAAGCCGAAAAAGAATATAATGACACAGAAGAAACATTCCGGTATCAAGCATTAAAACTCAAGTACGAAGCACTCACAACTATACCATCAACTATTGAGAAAACAATGACGCCCGCGCAACTCTATACTTCAAACAGCCCGCTTTGGGCGCATGATTATAAAGCTGTCACAATTGAATGCATTCTTCCACATCTAAAGGACAAACCAAGAACAGAAGAAACGTTCAACGAGGTACTAGCCGCTATTTTTAAACCAAAAACCGTACACACAGACAAATACGGAAGAACCTACAAATACTAGAAAGGAACTAACACATGCCACAACAACTAAAAGAAAAACTCATTCTCATCGTAGCTATCACGGTAGCGCTTTTAATTATCATCGCAGCTGGAATCACAGGATATATCGCTATCACGGATCCTAGCTCACGAGAAGGGATTGGTGCTACTGTTGGATTCATACCCGTTATTGCATTGATCGCCTATGGTATTTACAAATCAGACAAGGACTGACCATGAAAACAACCTCACAAAAACTTTTAAATAGCATTAATGTCGACAACCATACCGTTGACCAAGCACTAAGTCGTGACCATGAAGTTGTTCAGTGTTCGCTCGTACGCGGTGGACACTCAAAATCAAAATACGAAGATTGGATTCAACACAGCAAACCCAGCGTACGCAAACTCATCGCTGACAATTATCCTGAATACATTCCACTACTTCCGTGTAAAACTGAATGGGAACTAACTAAAGTCGAACGCTATTTGCTTGAACGAATAAAACCTAAAATCGACGTCCTTAAAAAATTTCTCTCAAAAATCGAACCGTCGCAAAATCACAACACAGAAGTCATAGCGCTTCAACTAAAATACGAAACAATGGTTCGTGAAATGACAACTATCGAGAAAACGATGAACTTGAAACAACTCTGGCAGTCAGATAGTCCATTCTGGGCAGACAGTTTAAGCGGAGAAGAAATTGTGGATCTATTATGCGCATATAATTTAAGCGATGAATCTCTAGAAGAGTTCGACTTTGAACAGGCATACAATACCGTGAAAAATCCATTCCATAAACGATTAAACAATTATATTCCATTCGCTGTCGCTAAATTGAGCGACAAAATATTGAATGAGGAGCCACAATGTCACAAAATTTTAACGCCTCTTCTGATAGAAAGGAACTCAAATGACAATCGACATGACACAGTTCAACAAATTACGCGAACAAGTCAATCCAAACATCCACGAACTTGAACTTTTTCTTAAAACAGCGCAAACTATCAAACACGCCCATAATCTCAAAGCCTTCGAACTGAAACATCAAGCTATGGTTACGATTCCAACCACAATCGAGAAGACCATGTCACCGTGGCAACTATACATCGCGAACAGTCCACTCTGGGCAGTTGAACTAACAGCTCGGGGACTTGAACGATTTATAGTCCGAGAAAAATATAACGGCAAACTACCAAAGATCTTGTTCAATGATTATTATAACAACGCAATACAAGGATTCTACTTCGATGACAACGTCGATTTCGACTCAATCTATCCCAACTCAATAACTATTTCAAAGAAAGGAACCTAACAAATGCCAACCTACGCTCACATTCAAACAAATCAAACCGATGCTTGGTACCGCATCTTAAAAGATTCGGACTTAGAGCATCCTGAAAAAGCAGTCGATGCATATCTCTATCTAGATGATCTCGCAGATATCCATCGCGTCACCTTAATTCAACGTCTATATAGTTCACCAGAAATGGCTGAACTCATGCTCGAAAAAATGGACAACCCGCTAGACACACTCAAAACCAAAAAGACACTTTACGTCAACAAAGTAGGCGGTTTCTATCCAAATCCAACTGAATCAGAAATCGTAGAAACAAAAAACTGTCCACAACGACCACTAGCTAAAGATCAAGGCTTCACAGGATGGCTAGACGCGACAGGACAATTCCACGAATGTACTTATGGAACACACAACGAAATCGCACATAATCACAACATCACAGACGATGATGCAGCAATTTATTTCGCCTGCGCAACGTCACCTATTTCAAACAGCCTCACAGATGTCGCAGAAACAGGCTATCTCAAGCCCACACAAGCACAACTCAACTGGCTCGAAACCTATAAAGAACAAATGTCACCGACACAACGAGAAATGCTCGATATTGATTAATTCAAAGAAAGGAATCCAATGTTCAATCCAGGAAACTTCGCACTCTACAACAAAAAACGTGTCATCATTCTCTCAATAGAAAACAATAACGCAGAAATCCTAAACGGTTCAAACACAACAACTGTACAATTGTCTAAATTAGAACTATATCGAAAAGTACCTCAAGGCATGACACCAATCTCAATGTCCACCGCACAAGAACGCACTGTTAATGCTATTTGCGCGACACTCGGCTATCAATTCAACGGTCTTTGTATGCACGATGTTTCCACATTTATTGGACTCTTTAAAGAAAAATCGATGAGGAAAGGACGTGCAAAATGACCTTTGAAGAACTCTTAAACATAGCCAAAAACGATACCGTCTTAAAAGAAGAACTCGAACACGCAAAAACCGAAGATCTCGATACGTTTTGCAAGCGAATGGCTAATAACGAAATCAAAGACTATCGACCATATCTCTACGACGACTTCAAACTCGAACATCGTATTAAGATGGCTGAAGCTCAAATCTGTGTCGACGAATTAATCAAGGTTGACGAACGAGAATTGATTCCAATCCTTATCAAAAATAAAAAAGCAAGAATTCACTATAAGAACTTAGCTCTACGAGGTAACGCTAGTCAACAATACAGTTTAGCTCGACTTGGATTATTCCCTGAAATCACACTCAACTCAGACGATAGCAATACTGTCTACGAAACACTTAAAAATAGCCCACAGGTCTTACCTAAAGCACTAGATATGATGGACTCAAAAGACACTATGGCTGAAATTATCGAAGTCTATTTCGAAGAATTATCAAATCCAAATCTTTACTATTTGGAACAATTTTTAAGCAATCCCATCAACTACTATCATTGCGAGAATTTACGTCAAAAATATAAAGCCATGACCGCAATTCCAAACACTATCGAGAAAACAATGACGCCGTATCAATTATATCAATCGCAAAATATTATGTGGGCTCGATCATTACCTGCAAAAACAATTGAATTCATGACTAGAGCAGAAAAAGAAATCGGCTCTATTTCAGAAACCGATTTCGACGAAATTTGTAGATGTAAAGATAATTTAGCGTTTCACTCGTTTATCACAAATAGAAAGGACTAAACCATGCCACTCACAACTCAATCATTTACTTATGCCTTAAACAACATCGAAGAACTAACAAAATTCAGTCAAAACCGTGGATCTAACATCATCAATGATAAAGATAACGATTTTAACGAAGATACTGCTTTTGTTATTTACACAATGTTCGATGAAAGTGTATTCACAATGCACCTACTCCCTGAAACAGTATTTCTAGACGGCATATTCGTCGACCCATACACCCCAAACATTACAGTATTAACTGTTATTCGCGGCAAATTCCTTACAGCTGATTATGAACAATTCAAAGAATGGTTCACAAATCAACTCACACACGGCTTAACCGAAGCACAAACATTGGACGAAAAAGCTGACTCCGTAAACCACTGATAAAGAAAGGACTAAACCATGCCACTCATTGCAATCTGGGCAGAAAGCCAAAACGGCATCATCGGAAACGGTGACCAATTACCATGGCACATTCCCAGTGAATTAAAACATTTCAAACGACTCACTACAAGACATTCTGTTGTAATGGGCTACCGTACAGCACTCGGTCTTAAAAACAAAACTTTTGCAAATCGCAATATGATTCTTTACAGCAATCACGCTGTCGATTCTTCTGATTTCGAAAACTTTACAATCACGGACATGTGTGATATCCTAAATCTAGCGAAAACAGAAGACGTCTTCGTTGCAGGAGGTGCCGCCACCTATAAGGACTTCTTACCGTTTGTCGACGCGGTCATTCGCACAGTCATCTTAAAAGACTACGAAGGCGACGTTCTCGCACCAGACTTTCATATCACTGATGAAATGACCGTTGAACGGATTCCCGTTCAAAACGAAGGCGAGCCCGCTTACATAGTCGAATATATCACATTACCTATCAGAAAGGAAATTATTATGGACATTGGATCAGGCTCAGGCTATCCATCTTCAAATCTATCAAACTTCTCACCACATGGCTTCGTTGTAGACGGCGTAGAATGTGCATCAATGGAAGGGTTCTTACAATCACTCAAATTTCAAGACCCTGAGATGCAAAAACACGTCTGCACTCTTGTCGGAAAAGCCGCAAAATTCAAAGGTAAAAAGAAAAAATGGTGGAAAACGCAAACCCTCTACTGGCAAGGAGAAGCTATCCCACGCGATTCAGAGCGTTACCAAGAATTGTTAGATAAAGCCTTTAACGCTCTTTCCGAAAATTCTAGCTTTAAACGTGCACTTCTTGCCACACAAAACGCTACATTGACACATAATATGGGCAAAAAGAAAACATCTGAGACAGTTCTCACTAAAAACGAATTCACGTCGCGTTTAACCGCCATTCGAAGCCGACTACAAAAAGAAAAGGACTAAACTATGCCTAAAAAAGTAATTCAATACCAAGTTGGTTACGAAACCTATAGCACCCGTTGGATCACCGAAACTATCGCAACCTTAATACAAGACGGTTATCTCAACAACGACTACTTGACTTTAACATATGTTGAAAATGGTTTTCGCATCAATTACGGTGATAAAACAACCATCACCGTAAAAGAATCAGAATCAATTAAAGTCGTTCAAGAAAAAACCACAGCCACATCTGAAGAAATTTTAAAGCTAATCAAAAAAGGATGGACTTACACTTATAATGGGGCAAACATCTACAATATACCCATTAAAACCAATCATACTAACGCTATTAAAGACGCAATGGTCTATTTCATCAAAAACCTAGCCATTAACCCACTACCGCACTCTTTAGAAATCACCGAACGAATTTACTATAAAGCGCACGGTGAATTATTCGAAAACAAAAATCTAGCTCACATTTTCGAAGATGTTCTTGCAAACAAAAAATTAGAAATAAAGAAAGTTGACACTATACTTAACGACATACATATTGCTTTACTCACAAAAAGAATCAGTATCGTCATAAACAAATTTAATATACAAATCAAGACCGAATTACACCAAAAAGTAACGTCAGAACACATCTTGAAATATGACGAACTCGGCTATAATTGGTCGACTGACGGTAGATATGCTGCATGGACCACTAAAACGAACTCAGTCGACAGACAGCTATTCGCCAAAGTCCTTCGCGACATAGACCAACTATTAGAAAGCAACTAATATGCAAACTTACAACGAAGCACTCCAAAAAATCAAACAAGGTCCATGGCACGAATTTCTCGCAACACAGTCAGATTTAGAAGCCATTGTGGAGCAAATCGATAACGAAGCTCTTTCAAAGACCATTTTTCCGAACCCCGACGACGTATTCCGAGTTTTTGAAACTCGTCCTGAAGACATCAAAGTAGTCATTCTCGGACAAGATCCTTACTACAACATCGGTCAAGCCAACGGTTTAGCATTTAGCGTTCATGATGACGTTGCTACACCAAGATCACTTAAGAATATCTTCAAAGAACTTGAATCAGACCTCGGACTAGTACGCACTAATCCGAATCTGACGGACTGGCACGAACAAGGTGTCTTCTTATTGAATACTGCGCTAACCGTACCTGAAAAAGAACCCAACGCCCACAAGAAACTTTGGACACGTTTTACAAATGACTTGCTCGATTACTTGACCGAAGTTAATCCCGACATTCTTTACATTATGTGGGGAGGCAACGCCAAAGAACACGGTCAGCGCATCGAACAAGAACTCAACTGTAACGACAACCTTCTTTACAGCTCCCATCCATCGCCACTTTCCGCGAGACACTCGTTTTTCGGATCGAAACCGTTTTCGTGGACTAACAAGCAACTGAAGCATCAAGGAAAATCACCGATTAAGTGGGCGTGAAAAATATTTTTGAAAAGTGTTGACAGACGATCTTGTTTGTGCTATAATTATTAAGAACTCAGGTTTTTGGAGCTTCCTTCTTTCGCTCTTTTTTGTCCTGAGTTCTTTTTTTATTCTCGTGATTGAAACCGCTTTCACGAAGGGCTTAATCGTTGCTACCGACATCGTTGTCGGTAGCAAATTCATATTATCATTATGCCTGTGTTTTATCAAAAGAGATGATAAATCACAACTTTTTTGATAAAAAGAAAAGAAATGCTAACAAGATTCCTATTTGTTAGTACATCCTTTCTCTATGCCACAACAAACCGTACGCACAAACGCAACCGAGGACGGTTGCGGGCGGACTACGTCCGCACCTCTCCAAGACGGGGCTCCGCCCCGAACCCGACTTAGAACAGTTAGAGAGTGCAGAACAAATAGATGGTGGTTTTTAGTTATAATTGTTTGGTTTATCAGTATCGCTTAAGAGCGCCTAGCGCTCTTCATTTTAGAATTTGAAACGACGTCGCTATAATAATCGTTTTTAAGGCAGCCGAAAGCGACATAGGCTAGACTTACGGCTTAAGCTTTTAAGTCGTCGCATTCAGCGAAATGCTGTCTGCGCGGATCGAAATGACGAAACCGATACCGAAAGATTTTACAAACAGTTAAGGGTGAGCCACAACCACACCCTGGTATGGTGATTAAATAGCAAGACAAATGTCTTGCTATTTTCTTTTACGACATCTACACAGCGAGAACGCCAAGCGTTCTCCATTCTTTATTCCGAATATTACTCAACGAATTACTTAAAAGGAGAAAATTATCATGCCATCTTACGAAAAACAATTAGAGAATTACTTGAGAAACCACGGAATCGATGCGTCTGTTGAATTTAACGACGTATCCAATCGATACGACATCACTTTTACGACAATCATAGAAGAAATATGCATCTCAATCAACTTTAACGACATCCATTACGATTTTGGATTAGTTGCCGCTATGATCACAGCCTATAAACAAATCGATCAACAAGTTGAAACAGATTGGACCGAAGTTGACATCAAACAAATCAGCTCGAGCCAAATTCTCATTAAATTTGAGATCGTGCAAGTTCTGTACAACACAACATTCGAATCACCATCCGGAACAAACGTAACTCTTTCAATAACAGATACCTTTAAAAAGTCACAACTAACATTTACACGTGAGAAAATCGTCTCTCGTGCGAATCTCAACGCAGAACTCGCAAACGAAGTTCAAGCTATTATCGACGACGTGAAACAATATAGCGTGTAATCGCTTAGAAAGGACTATTATGACAACATTCAAAGACATCTATCCACAAAACATTCTGGCTATTATCAACAACGAAAATTTCGATAACATTGAGCTCGACAGTCCAATGATCAAACCCGAAGTCATTGCTAAAGCGCTAAACATCACTTTTGACGAAAAACTGACAGTTGAATTCGATAGTGCATCACGCAGTATCAAGCCAAATCTATATGACGATTTCCTCACAAATCGCCGGAAAAACATGTGGCGAATCGCTAACGTCATCGTCGATACGGGTCTCCCTCAATCACGTCTCGTTGTAGAATTACAAGAACGATCAGCATTACGTCTCACTGACGAATTACTCATGCCGGAAAAACTACTCAAACGTCTTATTCAAGAAAAAATAGGACCGCATTATAGCAAAATTCGATATACAAATCCTAAAACCGGCGTTGAAGAAATCGACATCATTGAAACAAAATTAACAGATCACGATATTCTCGTCAACGTAGCTGAATTACTACAAGTCAGCTACAATGATCTAGAACGCCGCTTAAAAGATCTTAAATTCATCAATAAATGACGTAAACGCTTACAAAGCTGGAAAGGAATGCTATGACGAAAAACCAAGATCACGATTGGTATAAGTTATATGACAAGTTGTCCGTGGAAATCAATCCGGACCCAGAAGAACTCAAACAGTTATTCAATCAAGAATCGCCAATCGATCCAATCAACCTTAGAGGACTAGAATTAAAATTCGAAGCGGCCACTCGCGAACAAACCGTAATCGAAAAAACTATGTCACCATATCAGCTCTATGCTTTAGACAATCCACTATGGACAAATGGTCTATCGGCACAAAACATTAGCGGAATCATGGCTAAAACAATCGGAATCAGAAAACTGTCGAAATCCGATTTCGAAAACGCTTACCAATTAGCAAAAGAAAACGTTTATGCGCAATTAAGACGATAACTAGAAAGGAAACAGATGCCAAATTTAGATTTAGAAATTAAAAAAGCTCTAAATAATAAAATCGATTTAGACAAGTTCATGTTGTTCACCGTAAAAGTCGACTCCGAAACGAAAATCGACTTTAAAATAAATAAAGACCCAAATCACCTAACGGTTATCGCAAACTATGAGCAAACACCACCTCGTATCCAACACACGCACAAAAACGTCACAATTACGTATTACAGTTGGAACGATGGTCTATCTGAAGAAGTTACGGATGAAATTACTATTCAGTACGAAACCCAAAGAACTATCGACAAAACCGACCAACTTGAGCCAATTGTAAAGGAAATGATTCAAGAAATCATTGAGGCGAAAACTCAACATATGCCAAATTAGAAAGGAAACCCCCGCTATGAAAACATTTTTATACCTATCAGACATCCACTCAAATTTCGAAGCCCTCAAACATCTTGATTCGCTTCCTGAAATGCAAGACCCTGATTGCGAAATTCGTTTCGGCGGGGACTATATCGACGGCGTTGATTTAGAACCAGATGCCGTTATCAACACACTACGCTACGTCAAAAACCTTTGCGATAGTGGTAAAGCAAAAGCCATCCTCGGCAACCATGACCGCTTTATTTTAGACGCCACTTTTCGACCATTCAACCAAACCGCCTGGTGGCTCAACGGTCGCGAAGAAACTCTTGAGAACTTAGGTATTACCTATCGTTCACCATCAGACTTACGTGAACAACTTTTGTATCACTATTCAGACGAACTTGAATGGTTGCGTGACTTACCTTACTATTTAAAAGACGGTAAAAACGTCATGGTTCATGCCGGGTTCGATTTAGATTTATCACTCGAAGAGCAAGACCCAGAAACTATGCTTTGGACACGCGACCCGTACATTCAGGGCGCTTTTTCATTGCTACGTCATGTCGAATTGCATCCAGATTTTCGTGGAAAAACCATCATTTCAGGACATACGCCGACAACGTATATCAACGGAAATGATAAAAATATCACATTGACAGATATGCCTCACGACCTTGAACATCATTATGTGACACGTTACTTCATCGATGGTGGATCAAAATCAGGCTCCACCAATGGACACATCAACGTTCTCGTACTCAATGAAAAAGGATACGAAATCAAACAAGGATATCTAGATAAAGACGGATATCATAGCTACTAGAAAGGAAAAATCATGCAAATTATTAACCTTGAAGAAAAACTACAAAAAAAATTAATTGAAAACTTTGACGAAACAAAGCCTTACTCATTCTTCGTCATCAACTACGGACGACCATCTCAAATGAGTTGTAAATTAGTACCATCTGAAAATGAGACCGTTTTCATCTCTATTGTCAATGAACAACAAAAAGAAAGAATCCATAAAACACATGGAAACATCAACATCACATATTCAGCATGGTCTGACGAATGCGATACACCCGCTGAAATCCACGCTGTTTTTGCATTTTACAAAAATGAACGGACCGTCAACGCAACAGATGATCTTGTAAAAACAATGACCGAAATGATCCAAGAGATTTTCGATGCCGCCGAACAAGATAACTAAAAAGGATATCAAATGAACAAACAGCCCAAAATTCAAATAACAAACAAATGGATCGGTGACTTAGCCGTAATCTACTCAATTAAAAACTTAGACGATACATTGCTACCAGAAGTCTTATTGTTTTACAGTAAAGACGATGATCCAAACTTCACATATCGCGAAGAAAAAACCTTTAACCAAATCGAAGCGACAAAACCATACAAAATGGTTCTTTTTGATTCATGGGACGACATCCCTAACGATATGGCAATGGTATTTTTCTTTAAACAATAACTAGAAAGGAACTCAACATGGAATTCACAGACTTAATCACCGAATTGAAAAATCTAACAACCACAGACAGCATCTTTATTATCGGACTCTGCGTATTCGCGGGCTTAATGGTTCTCGCCATCATATGCGAATTGCTAAAATTCTCATTAGGCTCTGGGACTTTTACTGTTCTTGCAATCATCACAATGATCGGCCTAATCATCACATGCATCGCAACAGCAGGCAAAAAAACAAAACTCGACTACGAACTAAGTCGTGACAAGAACTACGTCTACATCGATAGTCACAATAATAATTTAAAATCAGCCAAACTCAAAATTATCGGCCAAGACAAGCAAGTTATTTACGTGCTCTACAAAGACGAAACTTACAAGATTCCGGTTATGGTTGATAAGCGATAGAAAGGGAACGTCAAACCAATAAATACACTAATAAATTAGAAAGGAAACCTTATGACCAAAAAATCACTCAAAGATGCTCTACAGGACGGAACCGTAAGTGTCGAGTACTGCTTACAAAGAAAATCAAAGCAAGACCGCGTTTATATGGCGAAACACGGATTGTATGTCGATAGGCTAATCGCACTAAATGATCCTCGACTGCTCATTGAGTTGATTCGACATGGTCATGCACAAGAACATTATGATGCGTGGAAAACGCACAAAGACGGTGAAGTGCGCAAAGCTTTAGCCACAGCCGGTTATTTCCCTCATCATTTTATCCAGGACAAAAATAAGTGGGTTCGCGAAGCCGTTCTCATAAAACATCCTGAATACTTTAACGCATTGCTCAAACGTTCCAATACAAGCCACTGGAAATATATTGCACAAATAATCGATGAGAATTGGGCGCTCGAAGATATCAAAACCTTTCTCAAAGCTCCAATCCCAGAAGGCGCCTTCAATACAAGAATCGCGCCCATCCGCACCTACTATCAAGCACAGACAGCTGTTCCGACATTAATTGAAAAAACTATGGCACCCGCCCAACTATTCAAAAGCGGAAGTCCCTTATGGGCGCACGGACAGACAATCTATCGCATTCAAGAAACGCAAGCACTGTACGAGCAAATCAAACATAACAAACAGAAAACAAATGCATTCTACAAACTGTTTGATGACTTGTTGAATAAGGACACATGCTATTCGACCACGTGCTATATCAATGAACTGTGAGGAAATCATGACCATAGAAAATAAAGACTTAGATGAATTCGAACGCCAAGTTCTCGCAGGCGAAATTACTAATTTCGAACCTTACTTCCAAACACAAAGTCTGACTCAACTACGAATGCTGAAACAAATCTGTATTCGACACGGCGTCTATCAAGAAGCCTATACAGATTGGGCTTTGGGTGAAAGCGACACATGGATTCAACAAATGCTTGCGTCAAGCGGATATTGCTTAGACAGCCTCATTCATGCCGAAGAAAACTACGTACGAGAAACTGTCCTCAAAAAAAATATTCGACGTGCCTTGGAGCCCGACATTATGGAGAACAATCTCTTTGCTGTTCGAAACATATTGATGAGTACGTCCAACCCCGACAAAGACGTTCTAGACGCATTCATACGAACAATGAACAAATTCACGGACGGTTACGAATATGAAGCCTTATACCAAAAACACGCAGCCTACAATATGAATCCGACAACTATTGAGAAAACCATGACACCTCTACAATTATGTAACGCAGATAATCTACTATGGACGCTGCCTTATAGTGGCAACCAAGTAGCACTCGTAAACAGCACTCTCCGTGATCCACGTAATAATCTAACAGCCGAGTTCGTGTTCAGTGCATTAGATTACGGCGTAGAAAACTCAAGTGAATTGATAAGCTATACACTGTATCATCAGAAAAATTAGAAAGGAAAAACCATGTTACAAGATCTATTAATGCCCCACATGAACATCATACTCGTTACGATTTGTATGTCACCGCTTTACGCGATTGGCCTAGTCGTATTCATTGTAGGACCATACATCGGACTTTCTATCGGAATTCCTACCCTTTTCAGTCGAAATCGCGAGTGGTTAATCAACGTCGTCGCTTTCTTCGCGAGTCTTGTTTGTTGTATATTCTTAGCAGCAGGTCTATTCCTATCGTACACGTTCGCGCACGATACATTCACGGTAAACGAAGGAATAAATCGACCACTGACTGAAAACTTCAACTTCACAAAAACAGGTGGACAAATCGTTATTGAACCGAAACATCTAAATGTCTTGCGTAGTTTCTTACAACAAAATAACGTGATAAATATCACAAGCGAAACGGACGAAGCTTACAGTTTTATCGAAAAAGGTCACGTCTATCAAATTCCGAAAACCATCGTTGAAGAAAAATAGAAAGGATACAACATGGAATTCTTATCAGATGTGCGTATCACGCGCTTTAAACAAGACTTAGCCGAAACCTATAAAGACAAAATCAAAGCTAAAATAAATGATCTTGAAAAAACTTTTGAAGAAAACGGTTACATTGTCCTACAACCAATGAACTACATCAATCGAAATCTCACAGATATCGAAATAATTAACAATAAAAATTTCAATGACGATACCGCTAGAAATATCTATACCGAACTCGCAATTGACCAATTTATTAAAATGGTGCGTCAAGATATCACAAAAGACTGGGATGATCAACAAAAATATGCATTGTACGAAATCAACGATTGCAACAAAACATTTACAGTAATAATCGTCGCATATGACTTAGTCAAAGAACTACCAACCGGATCAGAACTAATCCAAGCAATTCAATATGGTAGACGCAAAAATAGCGACGGATCCTATAAACGAAACATTAAAATTAATGTCGAAGATTCTGAAAACGAACTCAAAAAGATCTTTTTAGGAATTTTACTACACACAAAATTCAATATCAAACAACCAACAGCGAACCCATTAAGATTCGATTGCAATCCATCTCACAAACCGACAATCAAAAGTGGTTATCTAAGCTTGTATATGGATTATTATGATTCTGTAGAATTGCTCGACGAAAAAAACAATATTATCGACCCGGATTATTACGTACCACTTGATTTAGTTCACATCTGTAAAGATAGATCCGCGATTGGATAATAGCAATAATCAAAATATCTACTATTTCGAAATGCACGTCTGCATTTCACTTTCAAATTCGATGATTTAATCATCACCGTTCGCACTCGGTTATTGTGCGCGGATTGAAATTTGGATGTTTGGTCTGATGTTTATGACCTATACACAACTTAAAACGCCCTCTGGGGCGTTTTTTTTTATTAAGCATCTATTTATATTCGGAATAGTTTTCTCGTCCTCAGAGGCTCTTTTACGGGCTTATATGAGCACGATAAACATTACCTACGCACAGACGCAACCGAGGACGGTTGTAAGCGGACTACGTCCGCACCTCTTTAAAGCGGGGCTCCGCCCCGGACCCGACTTAGAACAGTTAGAGAGTGCAGGGCAGATAGATTCTTTTGGAGAGATAGATTGTGGTTTTTATTTAGAACGTTACGTGCGAGGCACTTACTTGTTTGTTTTCTAATTTACAGATCAGTCGTTTTTAGTGCCAAATTTATCGAAAATAGTGCCACTGAAAATACGCGTCAAAACGCCTATCACTGTAAGCTTTATCCTATATTTATCTATTTTGTTGGCACTATTTAAGAAAAAAGTAGTGCCACCTCTTCAAGCTAATAATATCAATCGATTTCACGTTTTTGGCACTATTTTTGAACGATTTATCGAAAAAACTTTTTCGAAAGTAGCATTTACTTTTAGTTTCCAAACTATATATTTTGATATAAGTGCTTTTTAATACTAAAGTAAACTTTTTGACACCCTAAAACAGTGCCAAACCGATTTTTGAGTCGAAAACCCGCATCAAATAAGGATTTCTGCTGGCACTATTTTTAGTGCCACATCGTTTCGAGAAATCATTTGACAATTCTAATTTAAGGATCTGTCTAAAGTGGTGCCATTTTGAACAAAGCGGTGCCACCTCTTTAAGCCAATAACATCAATAGCTTACGTATCGTCTGGCACCGCTTTTTAACATTTTATCAAAGAATTTTTCAGCAAACAAGCTTTCGATTATTGTCTTTGTAAACTATATAATTTAATATAACCATGTTTTGAGATTAAACTAAACTTTTTCGACCCTCAAAATGGTGTCAGAGCTATTTTTCAGCCGAAAACCCGCGTCAAATAAGGGTTTTTGCAGGCACAGTTTTTGGTACCAAAGTGGTGTCATCGACTTCGAGGACTTTTTCTGAAAATCCTAATTCAAAAATTCGCCATCCAAAATACGCGTAAAACGCTATTTGGTATATTATTTATATAACAATTTCGAAAAACATGATTTCCTAATTTATTTTAGTAATTTCACCCAAAATAACACCAAAAATGACTCAAAAACGGAGACATTCGGGACGAAAACGGAGACATTTTTGATAAAAACGGAGACATTCGGGACGAAAACGGAGACATTTTTGATAAAAACGGAGACAT
>ERZ773061.85-NODE-85-length-37825-cov-7.101033_pt1 | contig 37825 bp, 50 predicted proteins | sample MGYA00580627_ERZ773061 | MGnify/ENA primary metagenome ERZ773061 (study PRJEB29015, sample SAMEA2738119) | human oral metagenome | biome: human oral; feature: human-associated habitat; material: saliva | place: China | collected 2223 ...
ATATAGCAGAGCTCCAAACCAAAGCTAACCATAACAGCTGTATTCCCAGCCCTGATAGATCTATTGAATGCTGAAGCCCTTCATACTCAAAAAGATTTAGGGTAGCCAGATCGGGCAGGTATTTTGCTTCTTTGATGAAAGTTGCCAATAAACGGCTGAGACCAATCAAGAGAGGAAAGAGCACCGACACCGGCACAACCCAAGATTGAAATAGCAAAGCAAGGCCGGCAGCTAAAAGAGCCAGAAAAAGATTGCTGAGAAGACCAAAAGAGCTGTAATAGAGAAATTCCCCCAGTAAGGACCAGCTAAAATCTAGGTCAAACCGAGCCAGCATAACAAGGAAACAGCTGCCTATCATGATAATGTAGAGGATCAAGAGCAGCAGAGCCAGAAAAAGGATCTTCCCAGCCAACCAAGCCTTTCTATTTGATACGGTTAGAAAATTCGTTCGCATCCCAGACTTGACAAACTCCTGGGCAAAATAGAGCGAAGTAAAGATGACGACAACAGGCTGTGCCAGATAGAGAGCATGTAAAGCCTCACTCAGAGCCTTTGTCTGGCCAACTGCTGTCTGACTATAGTCAAGATTCATCAGAAAAAAAGGAACGACTACCAGAACCACCAAGGCGGCACCAAGAGCGAGATAGTAAGAACGGAACTTAATCCATTCACTTCTAAGCAGAGCTTTTATCATCAGTAGCGCCCTCCTAAATCCGTCTTCAAAAAGCGCAGAGAGGCCATGCCGCCGATGACTAGCAACCATACGCTTAGTATCAAGAGTCCTTGCAAGGGATTGTTAGCATATTGGGAAGTTGGCGTTGCAGCAAACAACTCTCCTGCAGGCTGTGGCAAATAAGCTCCCCAAGTCGTGTGGGTAGCTAGGTAGTTTCCCAGATTATAGATCTGTGGCACAAGAAAGAGTAAGGGAAGCAACATCGTCCGCCCAAGCAACCCCAATAAAAAGGACAGGAGACCTAGCAATGCAGTAGCTAGTGCCTTCCATAAAAGATGACTCCAGGCAGATTGATTAAGTAAAATTGGATGTAGCCCTTCTTTTCCTAAAGCAAAGTGCATGACAATATAGCTCAAATAAATGGACAACAAGCTAATGATGAGTGAAAACAAGCCAAAGGTCAATATTTTCCCCATAAGTAGCTTCAAGCGGCTATTACAAGCCAATAGACTGGTTCGCAAGCTATGAGACTGAAATTCCATTGCTCCCAAAATTCCAGCTAAGATGACTAAAACCATACCACCCATAGAAGCGCCATTAAGACCTAGATATTCCAGCGGATCAATAGCTTCTGCCAGACCGGGAACCGTCTCAGGGGTCGCATCTAAACCGATAGACAGATACTGGCGTCCCTCTAGCCATGACACAACAGGTACCAATAACAGCATAAAGACCACACTTACCCTGAAAGCCTTGGTTGATTGGATTTTCAACCACTCTGAATGCAATAAGGACATCGTCTCTTTCATCTTAAACCTCCTCTGTTAAGTCGAAGAAGAGCTCTTCTAAACTATCTGTTCCTTGTAATACATCTTCTAGCGTTCCCTGTTCGATAATTTGCCCATGATGAATCAAAACTACATCGTCTGTTACCATTTGTACCTCGGACAGGATATGAGAGGATAGAAGGACTGTTTTCCCTAAATCAGCCTGCTTGCGAATGAACTTTCTAAACCACTTAATCCCACTTGGATCCAAGCCATTGGTCGGCTCATCTAATATTAGAAACTGAGGATCACCTAGTAAAGCTACTGCCAACCCCAGGCGCTGCCCCTCTCCTAGAGACAGGCTTGACAAGAGGTCTTTTTTCTTATGAGCGATTCCTGTCATCTCCAATACCTCATCAATCCGAAACTTTGGAATAGCATTACTTGCAGCAATAATATGCAGATGGTCATAAACCTTTCTATTTGGCAAACCGCCAATGCCGTCAAAAGCTGCACCTACCGTTTTGAGAGGATAAATCATTGACTGATAGGTTTGTCCATCAAAAGTCGCAGTCCCAGAGGTCGCTCGATCTAATCCCAAAAGAATCCTCAAAGTCGAGCTTTTCCCTGCACCATTATGCCCTAGAAAAGCCGTAATGCGACCACTTCTAGCTGTAAAAGAAATATCCTTTAAAATTTGCTTGTCTCCATATTTTTTAGAAACACGATCAATTTTTACAATATGTTCCATATTGAACTCCTTTTCTTTCATTTGACTTTATTTTACAATGGCAAGTTCAGAAGAAAATCAGACAAGAAAAAAACTTGCCTTGCGACAAGCTTCTTTTCTCATTTTTCGACTACACCCCAGAGCTGGCGGATGCTTTTTTTCTGCACGGGATCGACAAAGTGTGGAGCGATTTCCACCAGAGATTGCAAGACAAAAGCCCGCTCAGCCACATAAGGATGAGGAACAATCAAGTTTGGACTGTATATCTCTTCTTGTCCTATGTACAGGATATCCAGATCAATCACGCGCGGTCCCCATTTGATCTCTCGCACGCGCCCTAAATCCGCTTCAATAGCCAAGAGCGTCTGCATCAGCTCCTCAGGATTGAGCCAGGTTTCAACTTCAACAACTTGATTGAGAAACGTATCCTGCTCAACTCCACCCCAGGGCTCTGTCTCGATACGACTTGATGCCTGCAAAATTCTTATATTTTGCTCAGCCATTTTTTCTAAAGCAGCATCCAGATTGGTAGCTGAGCTACCCTGATTGCTACCCAGAGCGACAAAGACTTTCCGCTTTTGACGAACTAGCTTGACTGAGCATGTGTCCAAAGGTAGAGGAACAGGAGCCCAAGGTTTCTTGACCTCTAAACTGACTTTCTCAACCAGGTCATAGGATTGAAAAATCTTGCAAATCAGCTGATAAGCCAGCGTTTCAATCAAATCTTCCTTGCTTTCCTGACACCACTTAACCAGCTCCTGAGCTAGCTCTCCATAGTGAATTGAAGCTGTCAGATCTCCTGTTTTAGCAGCCCGAGTCATATCATAGTCCAAAATCAGATCCAGCACAAAACGCTGGCCAAGTTCTTTTTCAGCCGCAAAAACGCCATGATAAGCATAGACTTCCAAATCTTTAATCCTTAACTGATCCATCTATTTCCTCTTTCTTTGTCAATATATAGGCTCTAACTTGAGCTAAAAAATACAAGGAGCCAGTAATCAGAAGCACCTCTTGATCCTTATGCGCATCTTGTAAATAGCTATCTACATACTGCTGCCAAGGTTGATAGGTTAGCCCCGTTTGGAAGGCTTGTCTCTTCATTTCCTCTTCAGAAACTGCTCGCTCATCCGCAAAAGATGTCAATGTGACAGATACATCTGCTTGAGCAAACAACTGCAACATCTCATCTAGTGCTTTGGTCCGAATACAGGTAAATAAAATCTTCTTATCTTTTGAAGCAAAGCGTTCTTGGAAGGAAGCTAGTAGAGGACTCAAAGCATGCGGATTATGTGCCCCATCCAAAAAAATCAGAGGTTGCTCCAAAATTTTTTCCATCCTAGCTGGCCAAGCAACTGCTAGAAGTCCACGGTCGATTTCTTCTTTTGTCAGAAGAGGCAAACCCTTTTGTTGGCAGTATAGATCACAAATCTCAATAGCCAAGGCCGCATTATCTGTTTGATAAGATCCTAGGAGTGATGTTTGGTAAATACTGGACTCTCGCCATTCATTTTCCAGTGAAAAGACTTCGCCAGTGTCTTCGCTTCTGAGCCAGTCAACCTGATAGGACTGTCCATACAAATATGTTGGAGCCTGTTTACTTGTTGCCACACGCTGGATAACTTCCAGGGCTGCTCTATCAATCTTACCAGTGACTATTGGAATTGAAGTCTTGATGATTCCAGCTTTCTGCTCTGCTATTTCCCCAAGTGTGGACCCCAAAAGAGCCATATGATCCAAACCAATCGTACTAATCGCAGTAAGGTCTGGCTGGCAAACATTTGTCGAGTCTAGAAGCCCGCCCATACCGACCTCAATGATCGCCACATCCACTTCTTCCTGAGCAAAATAATCATAGGCCAAGGCCGTGATAATTTCAAACTCAGTCACTCCCTTGAAAGCCGAATGATGTCCTTGATGGACAAACAAATCTTTATAAATCTGCAAGAGCTGGTTCAATTTTTGATTGGAAATAGCCTGTCCGTTTATAGCAATTTGCTCATTATAAGAAACAATATACGGAGAGGTAAAGGTTCCAACTCGTAATCCTCTTAACTGAAGAAGTTCTCGAAGAGTCGCAATCGTTGACCCCTTGCCATTGGTTCCTGCTATATGAATGACTGAAAGTTGCTTATGAGGATTTCCTCGATGAGCCAGCAGGGCTTCCATTCGTTCTAAGCCAAAGTTCGGAGTATCCGTCCGATAGTTTGCAATCCAGCTCAAATCTGGTTTTTCGTTTCTATCTATCATCTTATTTGTATTGTCCTAAGGTTAAATCTTCAGCGCGGTTAGCTAAACGAATCGCATCACCAATCTCCACCGCCATTTTATGATAAGGAATATCATGAACTCGCAGCATTTCTACCCCTTGACTGGCCGCAATACTGGTCAAATGACTAGAGGCTATATCACGATTTTGGTAACCCAAATCTGTCTTTGGATCAACCTCAATGCCTGCATCTTCCAGTATATTCACAACAAAGCGCTTACGAGAAACGCCAAGAAAGATTGGAAAACCAGCTCGATGGATATCTTCCAGATGCTGTAACAGAATTAGGTTTTCTCGCTTGGTCAGACCAAAACCAATACCTGGATCCAGCATGAGGCTGTTCTTCTCTATTCCTGCCGCTTTTGCTCTAGCCAAGGATTTATCAAAGAAGGCCCACATCAAATCTACAATATCTGAATGCGCAAACTTTGATAATTCCTGGTCTGTGAAAACATCTTGAAAGCCAAACTTGGGAAAGATCAATGAGCTAGCATGGTGAGGTCGAGCCATAACCGGATTGAACATCAGAATAGCTCCAGCAGAAGACTCAGCCACCACTTGCGCCATTCCTTCATCACCTAAAAATCCGGTGATATCATTAATTATATCTGCACCCGCTGCCAGAGCCGCTTTTGCTACGGGCGCTTTCCAAGTATCGACTGAAATCAAGACATCACTTTGCTTACGAATAGCCTCAATCACTGGAACCACTCGGTCGATCTCTTCTTCAATCTCAATATAATGGCTACCGGGTCTCGTGGACTCCCCTCCAATGTCCAACATCTGGGCACCTTCTTGGATCAGATACTGCGCTTGCTCTAAAGCAAATTCTACAGTGTTATATTTTCCACCATCTGAAAAAGAATCTGGGGTTACATTAAGAATCCCGCACAAACCAGTCTTCCCGTCTGGGACGAGTCTTCGAACATCAATCTTTTTTTGAGCCATTTTATTTCTCTCACTAATTCTTAATTACTAACATTTTATCATATTTTCCTCAGAAAAAAGACGAGAAAAATTCTCGTCAGGCTTGATTATTTACAAATAACATGAGGAATATGGCAATTCCATTTCGAAGCATATGGGCCATAATAGACATTTCTAACCTTTCTGTCGTATAGGCTACATAGGCAAAGACTGCTCCCATTCCTCCATAAACGATAAAACTACCAATATTAGTCGGGCCATGGAAAAGGCCAAAAAGTATCGCACCTATCACAAATCCCACCAGTTGATGCTTAGGAAAGAGTTTCTTGGGAATGAAGCCTCGAAAAATGACTTCCTCTAAAACTGGAGCTCCAATCACCGTTGCGATAATCATGATAATCTGTGGGATCTCGCTCATCGCCTCTTGAATTCTCTCTTGATTACGAGGAATAAGCGAGCCCCCTTCCAATCTCATGACAATAAACCCTAAAGCACCGATGAGAATCGATAGGAAATAAGATAAGACCAAAATTCCCACTGAAGACCAACTAAAAAAGCTAAAATCAAATGTGAGGATTCCTTCTCTTTTAGCAAGAAAGAGCGTTAAAAGAATAATCAGTAGGTACAGAATGATTATTCCACCTATACTAATTGGTGATTGTTTGTCTTCTAAATACCTCATTGCAATGAAAGGAACTTGTGTCAAGACCACTATCACCAACACAATTAAACAATATTTTAGTTTTTTTAAATAGAATTCCATTTCTTCCCCAATCTAGCAAAAAAGGGGGGCTAATGCCTTAATCCCCTATTATTTTTTAAAACGTTCTACATCACGCGCAATGACTAGTTCTTCGTCTGTTGGAATAACTAACACTCTGACCTTTGCTTCTGGTGTTGAGATATCCCCATATTGCCATAGACATTCTTTTCTGGATCAATATCACAACCGAACCAAGAAATTCCTTCAATAACCAATTTGCGGATGGTTACTGAATTTTCCCCGATTCCAGCTGTAAAGACAATCGCATCCGCACCATTTAAGACTGCTAAATATTGACCAATGTATTTTTGAATTCGATCTACAAAAATATCATTGGCTAATTGAGCCTTGGCATCACCTGCCCGCATCGCTCCATGAATATCACGCATATCGCTTGATTTCTCGGAAACTCCCAGCAAACCAGATTCACGATTCAAAATTCGACTGATATCTTCAGGAGTCTTAAAGTCATCTGTGTACTGCATGAGATAAGGAATAATCGCAGGATCAATATCCCCTGTCCGGGTTCCCATCATGACTCCACCAAGTGGAGTGAAGCCCATTGAAGTATCAACTGACAAACCTTTATCAACAGCTGTAATAGAAGCACCATTACCAATATGACAGGTGATAAGCTTCAACTCCTCAATCGGTTTGCCCAAAAGTTTAGCTGCTTCATGCGCTACATACTCATGACTAGTACCATGAGCTCCGTACTTGCGGACCTTGTTTTCTGTATAATATTTCGTTGGCAATGGATAGCGATAAGCTTTTTCTGGCATAGTGGTATGGAAAGAAGTATCAAACACTACCACACTTGTAATGTCAGGCAAAAGTTCCTTAAAAGCACGAATCCCTGCAGCATTTGCTGGATTGTGAAGAGGGGCCAAGAGAGAGAGTTCTTCAACTTTTTGAATAACCTCTTCATCAACTAGAGCAGAATCTTTGAAATACTCACCGCCCGCAACGACACGGTGACCTACTCCTGTAATCTCATCGAAAGACGCTATGATATTAAAACGCATCAAATCGTCTAACAAAATCTTTACAGCTTGAGTATGGTCAGTAATATCAAGCACCTGTTTTTCAGTACGACCATCAAATTTTACCGTTGAAATGGAATCTTTCAGTCCAATCCGCTCAATCAAACCTTTAGCTAATACTTTTTCTTCTGGCATCAAGTAAAGCTGCCATTTTAAACTAGAACTTCCTGCATTTATTGCGATTGTTTTAGACATAATTTACCTCTTTTAAGCGTTTTCAGTTCTCATTATACCAGAATTTTGATCAGTTTTCACTAACTTTGCGCCATTTTTGAAAACTTTCGCGAAAGCGAGTAATTTCATCATGATTTTGTAGATCTGTCAATGCATAGGCAAAAGGTTCTGCTTTTATATTTTTTTGTTTTTGTAAAACAAAAACCGTCTTAGCCTGAGAGGCTGATGCAAAGAGTTTTTCTGGCAAAGCAATCATCGCAACCAAGCTGGCATTGTCTTTGAGCCAGGATTTAAGTAAGTCGCTCTGCGGGCTGGTTAAGAGGTGATTGGGAGCTAAGAAGATAGCATAGCCATCGGCCTTCAAATACTTTAAAGCCTGCTCCATCAATAGATGATGAGCATAGGTGTGCTCCGTCTGACTGGCTACCTGGTAGCGACTGGCAATCTGATCATCCGGATAGTAACCGACAGGCAGATCACTAATAATCAAGTCGCTCTCTTTTAGAACTTGAGGGCGCACAGCATCTCCCTGGGCAAAATGGGCTTTTGATCCCATCACTTCTGCAATACTGGCAGATAGGTCAATCAGTAAATCATCAATCTCTAATCCTAGATAATCAATCTCTTTCCGACTATTGTTCAGGATTGTCTCTGCAAGATTTCCGGTTCCGCTCCCCATTTCAAGAAGAGTAATATCTGATGCTACCATCAGCTGGTCAATGATGAATATCAGCAGAAAACCAATGGCATCTGGTGTAAACTGATGATTGGCTTGCAAAGGTTCTGTCTGAGAAGCCTTCATCAGAATGAACTGATAGGCTCTGCGCCATTCTTCTCTGCTTAGCTTTAAGCTCTTCAAGGTCTGATGATTCTTTTTAACGATTTCTACGTCCGTTTGTCCATCCAAATAGATACCGTTTTGCTCGATTAGGGCATCATAAAAATTAGTTGAAAGCTTGTTTTGAATGACTTGGACATTTTCTAAAAGGAGCGTATAGGCTTCTTCGATTTTTTCAAAATTCATAGTTTCCTCCGCTCCTTATCTTATCAAAATTTAATCTTTTTTGCCATTATCGTCTTTGGCTTCCTCTTTTTCACGGGCAGGCTCTGCTTCTTTCTTTTCTTCTTTTTCCAGTTCAGACTTTTTATCTTTATCCTGATCCTTATCCAACCTGACTGATGGCTCCTTGATAGCAAAGGTAAAATCATAAGTCCGGTCAGAGATCACTACATTGACAACCAACTGGTCCTTTTCTTTCTGGTATTGACTTTGGCCTTTATTAAAAGAAAATTGTCCACTATCAGCTAGCTTCTGGTCTTTTGTCAGCAAGGCTATAGCGTAGGCTTCCTGCCTCTCTTGCTGAGCTAAAAGATTGCGCTGATGGGCAGTCTGACGGTTGAGATAAAACTGCAAAAGCAGACTAAAAACGGCAGCCATAAGCAGGGCATAAAGCATGACCCCAGCCCTAATGTTCTTCTTCAACACGATAGATGTACTCTCTTTCTAGGCCATCTCTAAACTGCAGAAGCAAATGAACTATCTGACCTTCTTTATGTATTTGAGCAGCTTCTAGTCCATAAATCATGGGTTGATAACCACGACCATTCGCATCTGTTTTTCGAAAGTCATCGCTTTTGGACTTACCAAAGGCAATCGACTTGCCATCTTGTTTGACATAGAGCCTATTTTGCTCGACTTTTTCGAAATGGCTCCGGGATAATTCTGCATCTAACTGGTCCGCAAACAAGAGCCATTCCTTGGCCTTAGTTTGCTCTTGATACTGAATCTCACTAGCTAGAAGCTTGGTCATGGCTTGAAAAACCAAGAGGCCACCACTGATTACCAAGAGGGCCACTAAGGCTTCAATTAGTGTATCTAAATTTCTCTGTTTTCCTGATCGTACATCAGGATAGAGTGATGGATGATATCTCTCCTTCTCCATTCATTGATCATATAATGTAACACTTCAGGATCTCTAGTTTCAAATGCGAGTAACAGCATAATTCTAACAGTGTATGTTTCTTTTAATATTGGGGCTGTATAGGTCACATCTACCCAATGCTCAAACCCAACTTTAGACTTTTCAATATGCGAAATTTTTGTATTTAGTATTTTCATTTTTTGCACCTCCATATTATTAATTCGTAAAATATTTCTGTTAAAACAGAAAAAACCAAAAATTTCCGTTTAAACGAAAACAGACTAGCATCGCTGCCGGCCTGTCCCATAGTTTATTCAAAATCTAACAAATCGCTTTCCACAACCGCTTCAAGCGCTAAAAGTTTTCTTCCCTTATCTTCAAAATCAATAACAATTGTATTGTCTTTGATTTCTGCGACTTTCCCAATCCCAAATGAAGGGTGTTTGACTGTTGAGCCTACAACGCCTTTGTGAGTGTCAATCCATTCTACAACTTTCTTGTTTTCTTCCTGATTTTGAAGAAGCCCAGCATGTTTCATCAATTCGACCGTCTCAAAATACCCGTCTACAAATGCCTGTTTGAAATCCGAACCTGTAGATAGTTCTGAGCGTTTTACAGGTTCTCCTAATTCTAACATCAATCGAATAGCTTTCAAAATGACATCATCAGACACACTACGACTATCAAGTTGTCCGCCAACTGCGTCGCCGTAAACGCCGTAGAAATGGCCGTTTTCGCCGTCGTGTCCATAAATATCCATGATATTGCTTGTTTCACAGTTGCAATACACTGCTCCGTCTTCATTTAAAATTGCGTATGCTATATCATTATTCTTGATAGAATCCAGTAATTCTTTTGCTTTTCCCATTTTCAATTCCTCTGCATATTCTGTTAATTTGCTAGCTACTTTTAAGCTAAGATTTTCAATTTTTCTTGTCCCTGACTTAATATTTGATAGGCTGGGTTGGGCTACTCCTGTTGCCTTTGAAATTTCGTATTGACTAAAATTATCAAGCAACCACTTAATTTTTTTACTATCAGCTTCCATCTAACTTCCTCCTATTTGATAAAAAAGTAAATAACAGCAACTATCACGATCAGCCAGATGATGAATGCTATCCAATCGAAAGGATGTTTGATGATTCTAAAATTTACTTTCATAAGAACTTTTGATATACTATACATAAGCCCCCTTAGGGGCGGGGAGGTTTACTCCCCGATTTCAATTTGCCATTCAAAGCTGATGATTACTAAGTTTATCTTGACCGAGAACTTGAATTTCAGTTTTGATGGCTTTTTCTTATGCTTGGCACGCATATCTTTACCTCCTGTTTTATTTGTAAGGTCTGCCAACCTCCTTACATTATTATTATATAACATTTGTTATATATTGTCAATACTTTTTATAAACTTTTTTAAAATATTTTTATTTTTTCCGCAACAAAAAAAGCCCTACCAGCCTGAGCCAGTAGGGGTGAATTAAATTTTAATATTTCTATTTTTATTTTATCAAAGTTTCCGCTTTGTTATTTATGACAGCTCGCCCCAGAGATCAATCCTGTTACCAGCTTCGTCAGTTTGGCCAATCGCTAAGTAATTACGATTGCCAGACTCTCCCACGTAAGAGATCCAACGATAGCCATCATTAGACCCTTTAGAGTCATAATGGATTTTCTCACCTGGCTGATAGACTGCCACAATTTCACCGTTTAAATTAGGAGCACGACGGACATTGATCGGAGAGTCCCCGACTGTAAACGTAGCGTCTTCTGGGTAAAATGGCGCTTCGTGGTTATCCATGACCTCGGTGACAGCCTCTTTTAGCTCTTGCTTAGGCAATGATTCGCCTTTAGGACGAAATGCCGTTGGATAAAGAGTGCTGTAAGGGAAGGCAACAAGGTTAAATGCTCCACCTCCATTAGGCCCAGCTTCTCCGCCTTGGTTTTGACCCAAGAACCAGCCTTGTGTACCATCAATGTCTCCGACAAATACAGCGACGTGAGAAACGGGAGTCCATTCGTTTTCTGTAAAAATACATACTTCCCCACCTTCCAAATTCTCCACTTCGTCGAAGTAGTCAAGGATGCCGTTGTTGTAGCGCTGTTCCCAAAGATCTTTAACGTAGCCAGAAACCATGCAGTTTGCGAACGGTACGCCTAGCCATAGACAGTATTTAGCATATCCATCCCAACACTGCCAGCCGAACCAGCCGTCAATATCAAATCCAGAGCCTAGGACTTCGTTTTGAAATAATTTAACCTTATCCATTATTTTTCACCTCTCCAGTTGTTGTGCATTTGCTTCACTGCTGACTCGATGTACAAGTCAAGGTCTTTCTCAGGCATATAGATATTATATTTTTCAAGCTCGTTTAGCACCGCCCCTTTGGCTTGAGCCAGCTTCTCTTCGCCTTTATAGCCTGTTTCCTTGGAAACTTGCTCAACCGCATTTACGGCGTTTTTAGCCAAGATTTCAACAATCTTGATTGACTTCTCTCCACCCTTGGCAATGAGAAAGTCTTTGACAGCTTTTACAGCAATTCCTGATAAGATTGCCAGCACGCTGGCAACAGACGTTAAAACAATGTTTTGGATTTCTTGCATATTTTATTTCTCCTCTTTTGTATTTAATTTTGTAAATTTTTCAAAAAGTATTTTGACGGCTCCATTTCCGCCAAGCTCGACATAGCTCTCATAAAGGCGTGACAGCTCTTCCAACTCATGCTGGGTTGTATAGCCCCGCCTCAGGGCTTTTTTTAAGTTTTCTTGCAATCGAAAACGCTGTAGACGTTGCAGGCCTTTCTGGATCAGATTTAAATCATCATTATTTTTATCTCCGATTTCTTGTATGCTTGCAACGGCTGCTTTCAACCCTCCAAAGTCTTCGGACAAGGCCTCAATGCGCTTGTCTGTCTCTTTACTACTTTTATTACTTTTGTAACTAAAATAACTTGGTATGATGACGACAAGTACAGGTGTGAGCTTGTCAACAAATGCTAACAGATCCACATTTCCTCACCTCCCCCCTATTCGATTTTAGGCATTACTATGCTAAGCACACCTTGGCGGATCATATCTTCGACTTTCTGCGCTTTGTATGTGAAGCCTTCGTTTTCCTGCATTACAAAAGTAAATAAGGTTAAGGTGTCTTTAGGCCATTTTGCATTTGTGTCATATGGATATGGGACGGCTACAACGTCAGTGTTACTATAACGTTTGCCTGCAATAAGAGGTTTCGCCACCGAAGCAATCTTCTTATATGTAGAGGCTACCATCCCATCTTTGGTTGTTACCGCAAATGCTACGATAATATCCATAGCACTATCAATACCGTTTAACTGCTCTTGTACTTTGCCAATTTGTTCTTTCTCGGCTTTTTGAGGAAAGTTGATTTCGTAATGCTTTTGCATAGCCATCTCATACAATTCAGTGTTTGATAAATCGATTGCTGACTCATCAAGATAGATATTTACAACTGAGTTATCATCATCAACCAAAATTACATGAGATTTTTTGTTGTTCGTCAGATCATAATCTAGCGATTTTGATTTAAATTCTAACTTTGACATATTTTGTCCTCCTTTTTTATATTATCTCCTCAATCCATAGGGTTTTTTTATTATTTAGGCATAGGATCTTCTGTAAGATATGTTATTGTACCTGTCCAGACAGCAGTTTGTGTAATTCCATTCGTCATATTAATACTTCCTGTACTAGACAAATGGAATATCGCATTACCAATAACATTATGTCTCTCGTTTGCAGTGATAAGCATATTAGCATCAGTGGATGGCCTAAAGCCTTCTGGTATCGTCTCTGTCATAGTTACATTTTCATATTGATTTGTTATTGTCTGTACCGTTCGATTCATATTTAATGTGACGACGTTACCGATGCGGATAGCTGAAACAGTAAACACCCAAGGAAAAATAATATCCTTTTTCACCACCGTAGGTGTAACTGGTTCAGCAGGTTTAGCGACAGTATTACCACCCATGTTAAATGGTGTCCACTCTCCCCAGTTGTTTTTAAAAAACGTTCGTTTAAATGGTGGAGCAGTATCGATCGTTGGAAAATACAATTGAAATACTTCGTTGTTTGATTTAAGCACAATCAAAAATCCATATTGTTTTGCTGGATTATTTAATTCTGTTCCGTTTTTAAAGTATATACCTGATATTTTTTCGTCATTTAGATTTATGTTATACCTATAATGTGCAACGCCTGTATTCTGAGTGAGTTGATGTTGCTGTACAGGCTTGTTGTTAGCATAGATATCACCACCAACATCCAAAGCACCTCTCTCACGGATTTTACCGATACCTACCCCGTTTTGATCCATGGACATTACAACGGATCTAGTGGCAACCTCGAAACGGTAGCTAGAGCTAGTAAAATTATCCTCCACTGTACCTACAACAATATAAGATTTATCAGATGGATAGCGACCACCTAAATTTGCGGATGAGTTAACAAGTGATGCAACGCTTGTAAATGTTCCACTAGCCATCCCGTTGTCCGCTATGAAATTATCTGTGCCAAACTGTGCGACTTTAAACGATATTTTCATCTTGTTCTTTTGGACACCATCGACTGTCAGAGGTGATATTTTAATATTCCTCGTAACTTGTAATTGATCTGCATTTGTTCCAACACGCTTTACATCAAAACTGATCTGAGGTAAGTGATAATCGAGCAATTCGATTGATACATCCTTTGGTTGACTAACCCTGCCCCTGCTATCTGTCACGGTTGCTCTGACAGTGAGATTACCTGTCTCATGGACTTGACCAATCACACCATCATTGTCGGTTGAATATGGTTTGTTGACTATGTAAGCATTGTATTTAGTGATTGTGGATCCATAAGCTCCAGCTGCATTACCAAAATCAACCTTGAGATTAGATAAAATGCTGATAAATTTATTTTGTGTCAAATGCCTAGATACTGCCTTGTTGTTATCGGTAACCGATATACTGTCTAATGTTGGCTTTACACTTTCTGGCACAGATAGAGTAAGGCGCTTTGTATCTCGACCAATTTCTCGTCCGTTTTGATACGTGATATAGATTATTGATCCTTCGCCTTTAGTCGTGTCTAGCAATTGATTACAAAGCTCTAATGGAGGTGTCCAGGTGTAACTGGTTGTAAGGTTGTTACCACTTACAACCCTGTCATAATTGCCAAATTGTACTTGTATAGCATGAGTAAACGACTCACCTTTGCGATCGATTGGTATCGTAACTGGTGTGCCTATCGTTGCATTTACAGCTCTACCAGTACTTGCTCTGGCGATATCTTTAAGTTTTAAATCAAATGCTGCATGTGCCGCCCCATATCCACCGATAGCAATATCAATACCTGTAGAAATATTAATAGTTCTTGTACCATCTGGGTTGTGAGGTACCTTGTAGTTCTTTTGAAGTAATGGTTTGGACTGACCTTGTGTAATACCGACATCGACAGTTACTTGTTCTTGGATGCCACCAACATTAACCCATAAAGTTCTAGGATATGAACCGTAGATAGCGGCATATCCGTTTGCGATTAAGATAACTTGGACATTAACCAATGAAGCATTCTCACCTTCAATTGGTGAACTCCAAGCGGAGAAAAGATCTAACTGTAAGTTAGATCCATAACCTCCAGTGAAAGGGACACGTACCATATATTAAGCACCTCCTACATAAAGAGTTAAATTTCGATTAGGATTTGTTGGATCCTGCATTGTGACAAAACGCCCGATCCTGAGACTCTTAACAAATACCCCGTTGTCGATCTGGAGTACGCCTTGAGAAATGGAAGCCACTTCTTTCCCTCCAGATATAAACGATATGCGATCGTTAGAGACAAGTACTTTAGATGATCCATCTTTTCGACCAACAATAAGACCTTCTTCTGATTGTGACATGTAAGTATCAACAAACTCTGTCATGATCTTGAGTTCTCCCACTTTTCTCTGTAAATCCACTATCCGCTCACTTGCTCTGATTGCTGCAGCTTCAGCTTCTTTACGACCCGCCTCATCAACTGCTGCTAGATTTTTGATTTCATTGATCCATGTTTCAACCAATGACTGAGCAGCTTTGGTCTCCATCTCGGCTTTAAGCAAAGCATCTCTCTCAGACAGCTTATTAATTTGATCTTGCGTTAATTGACCGTCTGCTTTTGAATCTATACTTGTCTTGATTTCTTTTAACTGAACTTCATCTAGAGCTCCTTTGTCGCCTTTTTCCCCTCTTGCTCCATCGTTGACGTTTACAAGAGACAGGGAGTCTCTAGCGACTTCTTTGTTATTTAGATAAGCCATTGCAGTTAACGTAACTGCACCAGTGATGAGTGATCCATTGGCTGTATAGGTGTTACCAGTTGTGATAGCGGTATTTCCTAATTGCCACTTCCAAACAACCTCTGATAATTCTTTGCTACCTTTTAACAAAGAGGGGGTAATGATAGATGCGCCTGTGTTGTTTTTAAATACAACACCATTGCTAGATGATAAGCGGATGCTATACGGTCTTGATTCCTCTATAAGCTGTTCTAACCTCGCTTGTAAGTTGCTAGATAGACGGTTTTCAAGTTCTTTAAAGTTAGCAAATGTTGTTTTGTTGTTCTGAGGATTAGTAAAGCTTATAGTCTGTTCTGATACCCTAGCTCTAATGTTGAGAGCTGGAGAAAATCCATTATCGTAAATCTGGATTGTATCTCCGATCTCGACATCCAAGAATCCATCAATTTCATAAGTAACAGCTGGATAAGCTGCTTTTTTCAAGGCTTTAAATCCTGCTGCTCTAATAACTTTCTGGTTATCGGATTCAACAAATAAATCTTTTCTGATCCATTGATCATCATTATTTTCTGGAGCAAATGCTGATGGGTACATTTGCCGAGAAATAGGAGCGTATAGCACATCTCCATCTTGGTAAAACTCTAAAATCCCTTTAGCGTTTTTCTCTTTGATCGGATCAACCATGCCACCGATAGTAACTTCTTTGGGATCATCCCCCTCTGTCTTACCTGTTGGCCTAACGGCATTAAAAATGCCAGTTTTATCCACGGTTCTCTTGATAGATTTTAGATTTTTCTTGTATTCCAACCTAATATCTGTTCTGATCCTACCCACTCCTTGATGTTCATCGTCGTTTTCTCGGTAAACATTAATTTTGAATGATTTTAAAGTACTATCAGGGTTTAACTTTGTCTCAAACTCGATTTCTGCATCAAATTTATTTGCCAAAGATAAGAGTCTAGCAAGTTTAGTATCTTGACCCTCCCATTCAAGAGTGCGCTTAAAATCAGCTACCTCATTAATCCCAATTGATAATGCTGAGTAATTAAGCAGCCCAAACGTATCACAATATTGTTTAAAGCTCATTGCTTCTTTAGCTTTAAACGGGTTTGAGTATTCATTTAGCAATTCTAGATTGAGGTTTTCGCAATAACACTTGATTGTATGTTCATCTTCCTCAACTCTCATTACATTAAATACATAGGTCTGTTGCTTGTGCTTGAATGATATAAACGCCTTGTCGTGTAGTGTCTTATATGCTTTATACCCCAACATATCAGATTGGACAGATCGCTTAAATACGGTAAATTCAAATGTTGATGATCCAGTCTCTAGTTGTCTTGTCCATGTATCATCGTAGTAATTCAGTGTTTTTTGTTTGTTATTGTCGATAAATGCAACTTTTTTTAAATGTTGATTGTGTATTGTTAATAACATTAAAGCCACCTTTCCTTAAACTGTACCTTTATACTTGGCTTATCTCCAGAAAAACTGGATAGATAGCACTCAATAGAGCTTTCGCCAGGTGGTATGGATAGCCAGTTAGATCCATCTACTACATCTGAAACGCTATCGATACCATTTACTTGTACAGTGTCATCTTCACTGTTGATAACTACCTCTGTACCCGCTGAAAATCTATTTGGTACAGCTCGATTACCAGAGACCATATCTTTTCGATACTCAAAGCCATCAATATACATATGTGTTGGCCATTCTCTATTACCAAATGTACCTAGGGCAATATGGATCTTAGCAGATTTCTTACCAGCGATTTCTGGAACTCTAAACTTGTGATAGCCACCAAACCAGAATACCTGAACAACATCATCCCTACGCTCTAAATCAGACCAACCTCTAGGAGGATCAAATGGATTTGTTGCTGGATTCTCTTCAGCCTCGAACTCCCACTGATTGACTAATTTAAATCCACCCTGTCCATTTGTAACCAAGAAGTTATACTCACATTTAGCACCTGTCTCTCTCTTGATGCTTTCTACGCCATATAAGAAACGGCCTTGTTCGTCTGAAAACATAATTTTAATAAAACCAAGCTGATCATATCGACCGACCCGAAAAACTTGTCTCCACCAAAAATACTCGTTTAGTGATCCACGGTTACCAAATGAATCCGCCGGTATATCCCATGTAAGACTTGCTGCATGGTTGCCATTACCTTTTCCAATGCCTGTTATGTGCATATGTGGTCTATTCCATACATTAACAATCCCAAGTGTTCCATCTAATACTTGCGAAGTATCATTTAGGATCGCTTGATTTCTACGGCCAGAAGATAATCCAGCAGAAACCTTGTCTCCTCGATAATTTAGCAGGCTTTCTGATCTCAGTCTTGGATCTGTCACATACCCTTCTTTGTTTCCCAGCTCAAATGCTGAAACGGAGTTAACAAGTCCGATATATCCATTAGTTGATTTGTGGTTAACTGTTATGATCGGCAAAGCATGAGTAGTACCTCTGTTATCCACATCAATTACTAGCTTTCCACTGTCGATTTTGACATCATTAAACTCTCGATAAGTTGAGGAGTGTGCCACACCATCTGCGATGAAGATTTTAAGTTCTGACCGCTGAAACCATCTTGTGATGTTATCTGGTGTAACATCATCTACTGGATAACCAAGATAGTACTTATCTGGTTCGTCGCAATATACAATCTTTGCTGGTTCTGAAACATTCAGCACACCAGCTAATTCATGCTTGAGGTTTTCCATTTCTTCAGGCGTATTAGTTTTCATGTCAAATTTGATAGTATGCTCTTTAGGCCCGATCTTTACCTGTTGCACATTAACACCAATAAAGGGGGCATCGTTGCTAGCGATGCTCCTCTTATTGCCGATTGGTCGGATGATGTCTGTGATACGAAAATAGCGAGACATATTTACGCCATTAAACGTCATTTCTTTACTCAAATTGTTATACCTCTCATCCTGTTATTTATGATTGTCTTTCTATCCTGATAGGCTTTTTGTCTATCTCCTGTTTTGGCTACCAACACATCACCATCAAGATAGGTATTGACAGGTCTCTCAACAGCTTTTTCAGCAACATCAAGAGCTTGTTTAAGTAGATTGTTACTCTTCTCCTTAGCGACTTCAACAGTGGCTTTTACAGCGTTTTCGAGGTCGGATTTGACTTGTACGATCTTGGATAGCTTAGATTTACCAATACCAATCACATCCTCTGCTCTAAAGCTAAATGACTGGATATGATCATACACACTACCCATGGCATCCTCTACTTTATTGGCATCCGCTAAAATACCGACTGCTACCCCTTGAGAGATATAGCGTCCAACATTATCTCTAAATAGACGGGATGGAGAGTGGATCCTTGCTTTAGCCTGTGCAGCCCTTTCAGCCTGAGCGACAAGAGCATTAGCTGCTGCTGTTACAGCCCCTAAAGCACTCATCATACCTTGGGCTAAACCTTGGCCAATATAAGCTCCGACAGAGCGCATCACACCAACACCAGACATACCTACAGCTCTTGCTGCATTGATGAGGGCAGACATAGCAGACATTAATTGTCCTTGGCCACTAATGAGCCCCTGAGACATGTTTTGTACAGTCCTAACACCGATCAATCTACCTTGCATCTGCATTTGTAAACCGACGCTAATAATAGCTGTTAGAGCTGTCTGCATAGCGATTTGGATTTGCCCTGGCAAAGTGGCAAATGCCGTTGTGACAGTTTGTGTGCCTGTTGCTATCATCGTCAATTGACTTGATACAACAGATGCTAATGATCCTAATTGAGCAAATGCAGTAACAGCCATCGATAATGCTGGTACGATAGCTGTTATCTGTGCTCTAAATGATGTAATTGGTGCATTTATTGCTGATAAACCAGCCATACCAGCTACAGCTTGTTCTTTAAAAGTTGCAAATGCCGTTGCTGTTGTTGATAGGGTAGATGGTAGGGATGTCATGGCTGTTTTTAAGCTATCAAGGGATGCCATTGCCACGGCTCCAAACGTGCTAACCATTACCAATCCTTGCCCTAAAGACTTCATACCAGCACCAGCGCTTGCCATTCCACCACTTGCAGCACTGATCGCTCCAACTCCGACAGCGACAGCTCCGAGCGATGCCGCCATGTCCGCAAGGTTTGTATTTGTGATCATCACAACACCTTGAGCGAGGGCTTTAAAACCATTACCAGCATTTTGCGCTGCTTTACCTATTTCTTTGATGACGCCAGCTAAGGCATTTAAAATAGAGGTTAGTCCAGAGCTAATAGCTGTAACTACTTTTGCAATCGCATCAGAAAACGCATCAATGAATGGAGTAGCTGAATTTAGTGCAGCGCTGACTACTTTAAGACCTGCACCTAGAACCAACAAACCAGCTCCAAGAGCAAGTGCACCGACAGCTGCAATAAGGGCCGCAACCCCTGCAACAAGTAACCCTGCACCTAAAATAAGTAATCCAGCTCCTGCAACAAGAGCTCCTGCCCCAATTGCTAATAGAGCACCACCAATAGCTAACATACCTACTGATGCACTTACACCATACTCTGCTATTGTTGGTAGCTGTTGAGCCAATAGAGATATCCCTGCTGTTGCTATACCGATACCTGCCCCGACCATCAGGACAGCGGCACCAAATGCCAGTATACCAGCGGCATTTGCCGTTAATGCTGGCCCTAGCAATGCAAAGATACCAGCTAAAACTGCTATACCAATACCCAAGGCCAACAAAGCAACTTGAGCACCAGTACCTGCATTGGCCAGTTGGATTGCAGCTTGAACTAAAATATAGATACCAGCGGCCGCAAACGTCACACCGACACCCATCATTAGAAATGCTGCACCCATTGCGAACCATTGAGCAGGGTTAGCCATCGATGCAGCCTTACCAAACCCTTGTACTACTGTGGACAGTGCAGAACCTATACCTTGTACTACTGTGGAGATTCCGTTTGCAATAGATTCCAGAACAGAGCCTATGCCAGAGAATATCTGCTCAATAATCCCTTTAGATTGACTAGCAGATGAATTGATGCCATCAAAAGCATCCTTGGCGTTCTTGCCGAACTTCTTAAACGGATTTGGGATCTTTTTGAATATGTTAAACACACCATTTAATTTACCCATTGATTTAAGAGTGGCTACAATACTCGTCAAGCCTCCAACAATAGGGATGAGAATTGAAGGATCAAATCCTTTAAACATATCTCCTACTTTTTTTGCAAAGTCGGTAACAGCTTTTACAGTTTTATCAACTGCTTTTCTGAATTTTTCACTCCCGTTATAGGCCGTCATAAATGCTGTATATAAGCCAGCTATAATGACAGCTAGTGTTAAGATTGGATGACCTGTGATAGCCGATCTCAGAATATTAAATGATTCTGCTAAAGTGGTTATGACGTTTTTGGCTGTCTTTAGACCTTTAAGAGCAACCACAGAAGCGATAATTCCATCAACGATCGCTTGTAATGTCGTAGGATCCATTGATGATATAAACTCGCTTATGGTAGAAACAGCTTGTGATATTTGACTCACCACTTCTCCAAAAGCTTTACCCAGATCTCTGATTATCTGGCTCTGTTGTACAGCTCCAGCAATCTTTTCTATAGCATTTAAGGCATCCTCTACTGCTAACTTAAAGTTTTTAACAGCATCTGTTTCATTGAAACCATCAACAAACTTTTTAACACCTTGAGCGATTGAAGCTACAACTTTTCCAAAGGTTTCCACTGCATGGCTGGCCATTAATATCCAACCAGTAGATCCAGATCCTTTAGTAAATGTCTCAAACACACTTTCAGCAGCGTTTTTTACACTAAAGAAAGCCCAGCTTAAAGCCTTGATTGCTCCATTACGCTCCATGGTTGAGTACAATTGCATGATCAGATCCATAAAGCGCTCGATGTGAGGTGTTGCTGCATCAAATGCCTGTGATACTGCTTTTTTAACCTTGTCCAGGTTAGAGGCAATACTTCCCAAACCTCTAGCTTGTGCCGCTTTATCAAAAGCTTGTATCATGTTTGCCACACCACGGACAACAGCTGTTTTGATGTTTTTAAACGATGTGGCAATACCGATTGAGTTAACACGCGCTAACTCAGCAAAACCATTGAGACCGCCATCAAGTTCAATCAGCTTGTCAGAGAACTGATCAAATGTGATTGTTCCATCTTTAAGCGCCTGATACAGGTCGTTTTTAGCAGATGCCCCAGCAAATCCAAATGCCTCCGCTGTCTTTTGCAGACCCAGTGGCATGGTTTCCATGAGGGTTTTCCAGCTCTGCATGTCAACTTTCCCAGACGACATCATCTGGCTAAATTGGACTAAACCACGGCTAGCATCAGCAGCTGACGATCCAGAAGCCAGAAAGGCATCGTTTAATGCCAGTGTTAATTTAGTTGATTTACCTAAGTCGCCATTCATCAAGGCTAGTTGTTGAGTGGTTGCCACAACCTCATCCAGGGCCGTAGGCAATCCATCGATACCTTTTGCCAAGGCATCCACGGATCCTTTAGCCTCGTCTGCAGAGAAGCCCATGGCCTGCATCATTTTAGGGAAACGGTTCATCGTATCGACACGACTAATAGCGCCTCCCATGGAGCTAGAAATAGCTCCCATTGCAGTAGAAACAGCTTTGCTAGCAATGGCTACGGCTGTACCAAACCCTAGTGCAGATTTTGAACCAGTACCAAAACTTTTTGATGATGTATCACCAAGCCCCATTAGCATACTTTTAAGTGATTTAACCTCACCTCTAGCCTTTGCGCCATCTAGGTCGATGGTAATGGTAACTTTTCCATCAGAAGCCATTTAATCCCCCCTTTCTTAGATATCTGGTAGCGCATATTCTTCTTGTAATTTGCGCATCCTTTGTTTTTCTTGCGAGCTGTCACCTTTTGATGGTTTCCAAGCTCTGATCTTCATTACTTCAACAAATTTAGTGCCATCTGGTAGACCAGATAGCAGTGCATTAAATTTTTTCCAGTGCAATTTCCCTTGTTCTTCAATCAAATCCATTTGATAGGCTTGCATAAACGACGCAAAAATGTACTCGCCATCATATTTGATAGAAAAAAGAGGTTTATCATCTTTATCTGAGTCGTTATTAGGTTTTTGAGGTAGCGGATTGCCTTCTAAATCATAACGCTGTACATCTTTTCCAGCCTTGATGATCTTGATATGCTTATCAAATACATCTTCGTATACAGCCATGGCATACTCTGTGTCCATGTCTTTAAAACTTTCATCACCAGTTAATTTAGCTAGTGCTAGTTTGGGTTTTAAATTTGGCGGTATGTCCTTTTTCCCCCACATGTCAAAGACCCATAACACTCGATCAAAGGATAGAAAAAGCTGATACTCTGTATCACCGAGTACCAGCCTGTCATCCATTTTTTTGGAAATATCAAACATTATTCAGCAAGATACTTCTTGAATGTTTCGTCGTTTTGTTTTTTCTCGTTAACCTCTTGAAGAGCTTCAGCCATCATCAAGAAGAGCTTGAGATATGTGATTGTGTTTTGGCCACACGCATCATAAAGTTTTTCTGGCGTATCTTCATCAAACATCAGTGCAAAGAACTCATCCATCAAAGATTTAAGTTCTTTGCGTTGTTCCCATTCCGTACCTGATTTATCTGATTGATCTACCTTTTCTTTTAGTTCGATAGCCTTATTAGCTAGCAACTCGCTTTTTGCATCCGACGGAGCAAATTCAAGAGTGAGATCTCCGATGTTAAACGTTGTAACATCTTTGATATTCCCAAAATTATAAGTATGTGCCATGTTTTCTATTTCCTCCAATTACATTTTTAGATTGTGATAGCTTTTTCAATTGGCGCTTTGATCCATTTAAGTTTGCAGCCAAAATCTTCATAATCCGTCGCATCTCCAGAACCAGCTTTAATTTCTGACACATTAGCTACTTGCGTATTTGACTTTTTGCCATTTGATTCAATTACTCGATGCCACAATCTGCGACCATCCCCAGTCTTGTACTTCATAGATGCGATAAGAGCTTGTGCTTTATCATCTGCATCATACAGACCCTCAGCTGTGTAAGCACCAGCAACCGATGTAACAGTTTCTTCTTTTGTGCCATCACCATCATAGTAACCCTTGTCATCTGTTTCTTCGTCAGTATCATCTTCGATACTTTCGATATACTTTGCCAATGGGAAAAATTCGTTATCAGCTGGTACAGTCTCTGCTTTACTTGGGTCAAATGGCGCTACTAAGTGTTTGCGCTTGGCATTTTTTTGACGTGCCATAGTTATCCTCCTGCTATTTCTAATTTAGCGGTCACTTGCAATGTGTAGACAAAGTAACCTTGTTCATCTTTTCCATTGATACCTGGTTTCCCGACATCAAGAGAAAGAAAAGTATAAGTGTTATCTGTGCTAGGCAAATCAATATCAAAGCTAGATAAGTCTCCGTTGACAAGCCAGATCGTATCGCTAGCCTTTTGATTGTTCTTGCATTTAACAGCAATTTCAAAAGGTAGAGACACTTCTCTAGTGCCATCCATGTACTCCTTATCAATCGATCCTCCAGGTAAAGCATTGATGACTAAATCATCTTTATCATCCTTAAAGTAATCAAGGCGAGCTTCTAATGGTAGGTTATTGATAGCGTTGATATGATTTAACAGCACAAGTTGAAAATTTTTATTATTCTGTGTCATCTCAACCCCATTGCTCTAACGGCGACTTGTTTCAATTTATCGACATTGGCTTTTAGTGCCCTATCCCATCTCTTACCTGTACCAGGTGTCCTGTATCTCCTAAATACTACAATCCCATTTGTGCCGTAAAAATGGGCTCTAGCATAGACGGTGTTATAACTGATATCTCCATTTGCCTCAATGCGTCCAGATGCTCTCAATGGGCCACCCCTTAGAGGTATATATGGATCCATGATCATCATCCCTTGACTAGCCATCGCTAGCTTTCCACGTTTTTCAGCTTCTGGAGATAGTTTTCTGTCAACACCGCCAAGATCAACAACGATTCTAACATCAGCCATCAAATCACCTCGACTTCATAGCTAAATATTTTTCCGTTTAGGTAATTAGGCTGATAACCTGTAATGATATAATCACGCGATCCATCATTAACAATTGCACCAAGCCAAGTATCATCAATTGTCACGTTAGCAAATCTAGGGTAAATATAGATAACGCCAGACTTCTGCCGAGACTTCGAGTTATTAACCCCTGTAACGCTCACTGATCGATCAAATCTTACTGGTTTAATCTCTAGCGCTTCAGCATAACTCTCATCTCCAAACTCGTTTTTGCCCGCAACCTTTCGGACAGAAACAACATCTGTCAATAAGCGTTTATCGATCATAATCTACTGCCGTTATCAGACTAAATCCAGCCTGTCTCAGGACGTTCTCAGCATCAAGCGAAAGGTTGAACCGCTGAGCTGATGAATATTGCTGACTTCCATAAGAAATAGAAGTACGGCCAATCGATACGCTTTTGGCTGTTTGTTTGTCATCTGCCGTCATGAGCCCAGATGAATCAAGATAAGATATCTGAAATGCCATGGCTAGCTTTACTGCCTGTTTACGATAATCAATCTCATTATCAAAATTGATATACCGCTGGTAGATGCCTTGGGTGTATAAATCAATAGCAATCTTTGCCCGTTTGGACAGTGTTTCAAAATCTGATACAGCATCAAACCCCAGATCGACAAACTCTTTTTGTGTTAAATAAGACATGAGTAACCTCCCTTACAAATAAAGGGTGTTGCCACCCCTTATTTATCGTTTGCTGCATCTTTCGCTGTTTCAGCGTCGGCTTTGCTAGCGCGTGTTGCCTTTTTTGGTTTGTCTTCATCTTCAGCTGGTACAAGTACAGCCTCAACGTCTGGAAATACTGGTTTCAAATCAGCATTTACTGCGTCTGCGTATTCTTGATCCAGATCGATAGTTTCACCAGCGGCAACATCCTTATCTAGACTTGTAAAGTAGATATTTTTTTGTGCTTTAAATAGACTCATACTCTATCCCTCCTTACTCATCCTCAGTTTTTGCTTCAGCATCAGCTTTGCTAGCGCGTGTTTTCTTTGGTTTCTCCTCAGCCTCTACGACTTCCTCAAAACCATCTGATAGCAACTGTGCCTCAAGCTCACTGCCCTCTTGGACAGTGTAAACTTGATTTTCTTTAATATATTTCTTCATTTCTTACCTCCTAAGCGGATTTATGAGAAACATAAACGCCATCTTTTTTGTTTTCCAGGACAAACAAGTCATGGTACATGCGGTTTTGGTAAAGATATCCATCACCTTCAGTATGTTGTCCAGGAGCAAAAAGATAAATTGAGTTAAATTTAGCCTTTGCGATTACTGCTGGTTTAGCAACGATTAAGAAGTTGATGTCTTTACCGCCAGAAGCTTTCACAAATCCATCTGTAAACTCAAATTGTGTTTTAAAGCGTGCATCATCCCAAACCTCGATAATTTGTACACCGTCCAGAGATGTAACACGTGTATCAATCCCTTGAGGAGATGTGGTAGCAATTGAACGTGTGAAATCTTTTGAGCGTTCCAAGAAATCCATGATCTCACTAGATACATAGATCACGATGTTAGCTGCTCCATACTTACGGATCGGCAAGATAGCAGATTTCAAACGTGAGTACACATTAGTTTCTGAGTAATCATCTTCAGACTTGAATTTTGTTGCTGTAATTGCTGTTGTAGCCAATTTAGAGAAGCGATACGCATCAAGCTCAGGCGTTGCATGTTCTGTGATAAATGTACCTGTGACATTGGCTGCTGATAATTCTTCATTAGTTTCATCAACATCTGCAGAGTCAACGAAGAACTCAATATCACGGTCGAAGTTAAGGGTATAAACTTTCTTGTCGTTTGAGACTGTACCAGCGTTATAACCTTTTGAGCGCGTGTGTGCTTTGTAACCAGATACAGATACAGTAGGGATTTCAAATGATTTAGCGCCCAACCAATTAACTTTTGGTGTTTCCAAAATGCTTGTCAATGCGCCCTGCATCAATTTCTGATCAAATTGTTTTTCTCGTTTAGTAACGTAATTGATAGACATTTATAGCCTCCTTTTTAAAATTTATTAAATAAGTCCTAGAGCAGCTGCAAATTCATCATCTGGAGATCCTGAGCCAGCCGCTGGATTTCCTTGTGGGAAAATGTTTGGGTTTGGTTTCTCAGGTTCATCTGATTTGAATAGATAAGGGTCACTTTCTTTTAGAGCATTGATGGTCTCGTCCAATTTAGGATTGCCGTTTTCATCAAGCTCAATAGCATCAACATCAATAAATTTCATTAGTGTTGCTGGATTGTGAGCCTTGGTATCTTTCAAAGCCAGATTGATAGCGTTCACTTTCTGCGTCTTTGCAAGTTCTGCCTGAGCCTCTTCTTTGTACTTGTTGTACTCAGTTTGCAAAGCTTCAAGAGCTTCTTTTGTTTCAGCGCTTGTGCTTTCTGCAGCCTTCAAGTTCTCGATTTGAGCCTCTGCATTTTGCAATTGGTCTTTCAAACTATCTCGCTCTTTGGTGATAGTATCTACGGCTGATTTGCTAGCGTTCAAATCTTTACCATGTAAAGCAAAGACATCTTTGGCCTGATCCTCTGTCAATCCAAGTTTGAGTAGTTCTTCGGTTGTAAATGCCATTTGTACCCTCCTAGTTCTTTTTAGGTGGATAACTCCCACCTCAAGCAAAATATTATTTACTTTCTCAATATACCTTTGAATCGATGGGATTTTTTACGGTTTGAGCAAACAAAAAAGCGCTGCATATAGCAACGCTAGATTATGTGTATAACTTTTCTCTGCTGTAATCTCGATACAGAAAATCATAGTTATCCACAAGGTCTCTGATTTTGTTTTGATACATTCTCACTTTCAATCTTTCGGATTGAATGAGATCTGCATCATTCATTGTATTTGCATAATGCAAACGCTCTTTGTGGTTTCTTATTGTCCGCTCAAGGGCTCTTTGTTTTGCCTCGATACGTGCATTTTCTTCTGCTTGCTCTGGAGTGAGGTTTGCGAGGTAATCTGGCAAGTCTGGCAACTCGTTTATTCCAATAACAAACGGGGTGAGATAATGCCCGCAATGTACCCCAAGGCATCCACCAGCTGATCCATAGTCATAATCATATAGAGAATAGACTGTAACACCATCTATTACCCCGCCATCTCCAAACGTGACTATCTTGCCTTGGAGAGGGCTACAAGCTGGTCTTGCTGTCCGTTTAGTTGAGTAGTAGAAGGTATCAACTCCTAGCTCATGAGCTGGAGCAATGCGCATCTCGTTATAGACTCTGTACGTCGTACTTTTTATTACGGCCCTGGCATAACTGTCTGCCCTCCATTCACGACCTGCGCTGTCTGTAAATCCAGTAAAACCTTTCTTCTGCCAGCTCATTATCGTTTCATTGATAGCTTTTTCCGCCGTTTTAGTACCTGCCACAACCTCTGCGACTGTTTGCTCTACGATTGATTTAAAGACAGATTGTATACTCTTTGGCAATGTTGTATTGATAAGGTTCAGATCATCGATTGCTTGCGATGTATAGGACTCAAGAGCATCTGTAACCCCATTTCTGACATATCCTTTGTGAGATTGTCTGAGATCGTCTGACAACTGATCCTTGGTGTCCTTGTATACCTTTAGCCCCTCATTTGCAATAACATCTCTTAGTAGACTCTCAGCGATACCTGTACGATCTGAAATGATCCTGAGGTTATGCTCATTCAGCATGTGCATATCGTTAAGTTTTTCGAGTTGCCACACATACGGATTTTCCTTTAAATCAGCAGCTCCCCGCTCTTTGAGCCGTTTTATCATGCTATCGAACAACTCAATCTGCATCTTGGCATATATATCACTAACAGCCTGCATTTGAAGAGAGAATTGCTGATCATTGATTGTTGGTTGTTTTCTTTTGTCGCTCATGATCTTCCTCTGTAATTTCCAAACCAGCTTTAAATCCACAATATGCAGCTCTAGCACTATCTTCAAAAGCAATTATATTGGGATGTTTAGGAATTTTTAATAGTTTTAATAATATCTTTCTAAACATCTTCAGTCTCCTCTGTATGTTGTCTAGTTTTACCGTACAAAGCCAGCTCCGCATCATTCTCTGGAGGTAATTCTCCATTAATTTTAGCGAGTTCTTTTCTGGCTTCTTCAGGGGTTAAATTGAGCGTCCTTTCAATACCTCGTTCTTGGCTAGCAAATCCAGCTGCTACCATCTTCATCCAGTAATCAAGTTCAGCATGCCGATCTGTGAAGACACCATCATCGAGGTTTACAGAGATATCATCCAATTCAGGCACAGGGCCACTGTACAATCCAACATATTGTCCAAGCTCACACATTGAGACACAAAGCTCCTTTATCGCTTGTACAACAAGAGCTACAATACTATTTCTCATTTGATATGTGTCGCTGTTTTCGCTGACAATCTCGGTTGCTGTCTTGACTCCTTGACCATCAAAAGTAAACATACCGCTAGACACTCCGATTTGCATTTCAAACAATTTCAAACCTTCAGAAATAGCTGAAATGTAATCAGATGATCTGATAGGTGTTGTAATATCAATGATATTTCCATCATCCATATTGCCTGTCGAGATCTGCATGTATACATTCTGTTCGACATCAAAACGACGTTTGAAATCTATCTCTCCATCTTCTCGCTGTACTTTTAGCTTAGTTAGCTGTTCAGGCACAATTACTCGTCGCTGACCCATCTTGATTTCCCACATGAACTCATCATAGGTGCGATTGATGAAGTCAATTGTGGTCTTGGCGTTGTCAAATATAGAGAGACCTAGAGGGCTATTGATGTTTTTATTGTTCATTCCAGGAGTTTTGAGATAGCTAAATAATGGCCGTGTTAATTCAGGAATGATAGTTACTGGTTCAAGGTTTGGATATAGCGTTTGCAAATTCACGCGCTGTCCAAGTATTCCATCCCTATCTGATTTGTAAAGTTCGTTTGTGATGCGGTAAATGTTTTTTTCTTGTGTGCTACCTAGTTCACTACCATCTTTTGTCACCCACTCGTGAAACTCTACCAGCGTATAATAGATGTTCTTTTGTCCTTCTGATTTGATTGTTTTGGTTAAGATAGCTGCATTAGAAACATCTTGTGTGTTGCTTTGGAGAGGTAGGAATACTGGAGCTTGGATAAATGCCACACGGATTTTATCTCCATCCACATAAGGTCTCATAGCTATCCCACCAAGAGCTAAACAGCTTTCTAAGTATCTTTCAAAATTCTTGTTAAACCGATCGTTTGACAGCATATCATTCAGAAACTTATTCAGTGTTTCGTCTTTTGCCGAAATCTTAGCCTGCTCATTGTAAACTAGGCTAGCGATCTTTTTAGCTGCTGTTCTGGCAATCGGCAAGTGTTGCATCTTACGATGTTTTAAATCTCCATCAGAGTTTAAATAGCTAATATCAGGCCATTTTGATTGATAGTAAGTTAGGTTGCGCTGTATGCGTTCATATTCATCCGATGATACAGCAATTTTAGGATGTTCCAAAATGCTATTTAAATTTGATGTTTCCATGTTATACCTCCCACGGTTAAAAAAGTCTTTTATCTTTTGCAATAGGCTCATGTGTGCCCTCCTTATGTATTACCCACGCGCAATCCTAGTATTTTCGCATTGTCTAACACAAAATACTGTGATGTATCGCAAGTGTGATCATCTTCTTTAATGACATTAGGATTATCTGATTTGATTGTCTTTTCATCCCATCTGTACATTTTATGTTCTTCAATAAATATCTTGTTATTCTCAATGTTTAGATAATAAAAGCGACCTTGAGCGAGTAAAGATTGAAAACTATCAATCATAGTCACTTTCTTTAGTTTAGCTACTGGATGCCATCTCAGGCCGAAATCAAGAAACATCTGATTTCTGAGAGCTCCTTCAGCGCTATCTATCGTGTACTGCAGAGTTTGTACTTTGTATTTATCTATAACCGATCTGATGAAGCCATAGATCTCTTCTGATAGCTGACTAGGTGCTTTCTTGACTACTTGGCCAGCTGGTGAATAGTACCAAGTATCAAGTAATATGACTTTGCCTTTAGCTGTTATCCCAAAAGCACAGCAGGCTGTTGCTGATTGTTGGTGTCCGCCATCAAGAGCAAATGATATACCGATCAACCTATCATCCGTTGGCAATGCATCCAGTGGATGAAACGTGCTCATGTTATACACATTGTTACCTAGTCCAACTGCTTCGCCTAAATACAGATACCTGTAATAGTCAAAGTCGTTTTCTTTGATGCGTTCAATATCCTTTAACATTTGATCTGTAACAAATCCAAGATCATCATTGAGATAGGTACTAGAGTGCGTTAGGTAGTCTTTGTCGGTCTTTACAGACTCAAACCATTCATTAATCCAGCTATAGGGGTTTCGTGGTGGATTGTAAGACCAAAAAAATTGTACAAACTTAGCGCGTGGATGCTTTTGACGCATAAATGTTACGTTTGATTGATCGAAATCTTCTTGGCTACCAAATTCAGCAGCCTCCTCGTACCAAACAGCTATTATATTTCCGATATCATTAGATTTTAATTTTTGAAAATCGTCCTGGCCATAAAAATAAAATGTCGATCCTGTCTTTTTGTGGATAATCTGAAAGGGGCTGACTGTCTTTTTAAATTGATTAGATAACCCGAATAGATTAAGAGCCCACCAGATCTTGTTAAATACGCTGTCTCTTATAGTGTTAGCTACTTTTCGGATAACAACAACATTTGCTGTCTCTCCAGCCTTTAGATATCTTAGCAACATATAGACAAGCTTTAGAGCGATCACAGACGATTTAAAAGAGTTACGACCGCCTTTTAAGACATTGTAAGGCAAGTTAGATATCCATACAGGTTTAAAATGAGGATTGACATTTCTTTGTACTTTAAAGGTCATCTGTCGTGCCCTCCACTTCATCTGCCCATTCATCTACGATGTAAATAGGGGTGTCTGTAAGCTTGTTAGCCTCTGTACGCTCTTTATTATCCATTTTAAGCGACTTGATGCGCTCTTTTTGTTCTTGGATGTCGTATTTGTCCTTGGTGTTAGTTAGCTTGATGATGTTTTCTGTGGCTTTTTGATTGCCTTTTACCGCCTGTTGAAATGTTGCAAAGGCCAGCAAAGCCTCATTACTGCCATCCATTCCCATATCTTCAAGTTGCTTCTTGATATTTTTATCCGTTACATCCAATGAGAGCAACGTTTCAAATGCTTTTTTGAGGTCAGCTTTTTTACGTCTGGCTTTGCCGCTGTTTATGCCACCTTTAGATGCAATCTTCTTTACTTCATCTTTGCTTCGTTCGCTCATTGGCTTTAAGTTTTTAGTTCCATCCCTAGGCAATACCTGACCTCCTTTCAAACAAAAAAATCACAAGTAATATTACTCATGATTTCATTTTATTTTACATAAAGGGGGATGTTTTACGCTATTTCTAATAGCTTTTCGATCTTGTCTAGCAAGTCTCTGTATTTTTTATTGTCATTTTCATTGTTAACAAGATACTCATTTGCAACGATGTTTAGTGATTGGTAGAGACCGCCCATAATACCAGATTGTTCATCAGTCAACCCATCTTGCTCTGAGTACTTATCATAATACATCTTACAATTTTCATATATGCGTTCGTTTAACTTATCATACAAATCTATCATTTTCTATTCCTCCTATCTATTATTTTGTCTATATTCCCTTTAAAGGCCCTTATTTCAGCCTCCCAGTGATTTATATATTCTGTGTCTCTGCCAGTTTTCTTAGCTGTCTTTATTTTATCATAATGTTTATTGATTTGCTTTTGATAACTAGCAATGGCTTTTCGCTTGTTTTTAGGCACGCCTGACAAATTTAGTTTTGCTCCTCTACCACCCATGCGATCCCCCTGTTATCTCTTGGCGCTGTGATGTTCGTTAAAGTGTGTCTCCCAGCGTTTTTTTATTTTTCCATGCGTTTGTGTGACGGCACTTACACCCGTTTTCTGTCGTTCTCTAATCCTAAAAGAGCTAGCGCGTGCAGTGTGGCTTTCTCCTTGTGTTCTCACTATGCGGTTGTCTTTTGTATCGTAATTGATAGTCTTTTTCAATCCGATTGATTTTCTATGTTCTCGCTCTTCTCTTCTACTTTTCATTAATTTCTTTTTGAGTTTAATTTGTATCGGAGTTAATTTTTTACCTGAGTCTAATTTAATTTGCTTTAGATTTGTTTTTCCATTTGATAATCTTGCTCCTCTACCGCCCATTGTTTTTCATCCTTTCTGTTGTCGCGTTGTCAAAATAGATAACCTCGATATCTTTATAGTCATAATCAACCTTGCCACCATAAACTATGATTTTTGTCGGTGATAATCGCTTGATCATTTCATTCATTCCATCGATCCAGATTTCAAATTGTTCTTTATCTTGTTTTACTCCGATAGTGCTAACCGCTAAAGTTGCATTTTGAGGTAGCCCATCAAAGCAAAAATCAAAGCTATCCTTAGTTGACCATGACACAGTTGGAATAACTGTAATGCCGTAATTTTGCATGATTTGCCCGATCAATCTGGATCTGTAAATATTCCACACTTGCATTGCTATCGGCATATCTAGATATAAGCTAAAATCTGGTGTCAGAGCACAATCGAAATCTATTAATTTCTCGATATAAAATTCTGGCCTTTGCCATATTCTTTCGAATTGATAGTCATCTAGGAAGAAATGCACACCCTTGGATGTATCTGGTTTATTCAAAACATAATTAAACCCTTGTAAATCAGCTGGCACATGATCAACACCATCTAAAACAGGCATATCATATTTACCTTCTGTACGATCTGGATCATAATTAAAAAGATTGTACTGATTAATAGTTGTTTCTCTGTGAAAATCCTCTGATTCTTCCTCTACTTGTTCTTGTTCTGGATCGGCTGTGCCAAAATCTATCCCTGAGATAGATAACTCAAACCCAAACTTGCTCATGTCGATTGTCTCAAATTCAGCAAGTTCTATATCCAAAAGTTCTTTATCCCATGTCGAGTATTCCGCTACTCGATTATCTGCTAGCCTGTATGCTTTTATTTGCTCATCTGATAAGCCGACAGCGCGTGCGATTGGTATTTTATCGATACCTAAAGATAATGCAGCCTTGAGCCTAGTATGGCCAGTAATGATGATATTATTATCATCTACCAAAATAGGTTGCTGAAATCCAAACTCTTTTATTGATTCAGCTAGTTTTTCGGTTGCTTCTCCGTCGTTGTGTCTGGCGTTTCTGTAATACGGTTTTACAGTGCCAATATCGACATATTCTATCTGTAATTGATCCATGTTTTTTCCCTTTAAAAAACCCTGTATATCTTGATTATAGATACACAGGTCAGGGGATTTTTACGGTTATTTTAACAATGGGATATATTTGTAAGTTGATACAAAATATTTATCAAACCATCTGTTTATGTGAGAGTATGCTGAACTTGGGCTTAAATAGAGGATTTTTTGACAAGCTCCGATCACGTTCAAATTCTCGTAAACATATACTTCTTTTATTGTCTTAAGCATTTTCCGATCTGATATTTTGATATATTCATCTGTTACTGATTTTAAATTGACTAGAAATACAGATTGTTCAACATCGTTTTCTAGAAATGCCTCATGTATTTTTTGCTCAAGAATCGTTTTCTTCGGATTTTTCTTGTCTCTCAAAAAATACCACTTGAGCCAGTTGATCTCCCTGCGATGTATGACAGATAGACGCTCTATTTTCTTTTTAGTCATTCTTTACCTCAAAATTTACGGCTAGTCCAGTCCGAAATAGCCTATCAACTCCTCTTTGAGTTTATCCAATGTATCACACCGTTCAATCATATCAGTAATATCCTGCAATGTATCATCTTTATTCAATGTGTTCTCTGATACTGCATTGGCCACCCATTTTGGATGTGTACCAGCGTAAGAGAACTCATCTTGAGGTAATAGCTCAAGCAATGCCTCGTATCGCTCCTCAAGAGCGATCAGAGAACCAAATGCATCGATGTAATCTGTATCTGATTTCTTGTTTTCAAATACTTCTGGCTGATTTTGCTTTACAATTTCCGCATAAATAGCAGACCATTCCTTATCTGAAAAACGCGATTTTTCAACCAATGCCCCATACTCAATTTCTTTACCATCAACTATTGCTTTATAATTCATTCTTCCACCTCCTGCACTTCAACACCTGGACAGTCAAACACCCAACCGAAATTGGCTTTTTCTAGTTGTTTGCGGGTGTGGTGTGTACGTACATATTCTGTATTACGATAACCATCAAATATCCAACCATTCGTTCCTACTTGGAATGACAAGAAACAAAATAATTTATTAACACCTCTCATCTTAACCCGATACCGCTTCTCTTTCTCGACCTCGTAGCCGTCAAGCCATGCACGGGCGAAGAGGTCTTGATTTTCTGCATCCATCAACCATTCGATAGTCTCGTCAGATAACCCATTTGCTTCCCATACACTGGGCTGCAATGCAAAAGTTAGACTTATATGAAATCGATCGAATGTTTTACATTTTTCGATCCAATCCGCCACAGTTTTCGGTATGACTGGTTTTGGTTGATCATCCAATTGTTGTATATTTTTTATAACTTTTTCCGTGCTGACATATTCAGAAAAATTATTAATCCGCTCATACATACTAATCAACTCCTGCTTATTCATTTTCAGTATCTCCAAGATCCTCGATCAACCATTCAAGGTTTTTTCTAGCCTTCTTGAGATCTTCGATGCCATTTTTTCCCTGGAATCGTAGCAAGTATTTAATGGCGTTGCCCCAGTAAAAACCTTGTAACCCTGTCAAGTCTCCAGCGAAATTTCTAACAACATCAATTGCCTCAAGGCCAAAAGTTCCTTGGTAGTGGCTTGGCTGATTGACATTATCTTCATCTATCAGCTGTTCTAAAACTTGTTCATATGATTTCTCTGTCATCTTATCTCCTTTTATCATCGTCAATTTCCAGACTGTTTTAAATAGTCAGGGATCTCATCCCCGATGTTGATGCTGTCATATTGTTCTTTAGTCACAAGAAACTTGCCATAAGCTCCAATCGTGACAGTATAATGGCCGTTTATGATCGCCTTTTCTGTTATAGTTCCGATCATTTCGCCGCCGTAGTTATCCACTTGATGAATGATCACTTTATTTTTGTTGGCATACTTTAATGAATCCTGAGTGATCACAAGCTGCTTTTCAAGATCCTTGATTTTTGCATCGTATTTCGCTTTCGCAAAAATAAATCCTAAAGCAAGACTAATGATCAATGTAAACAGATAAAACAATATTTTGATTTTATTTTTCATTTTTTCTCCGAAATCAAGATAAAACAGTGATGTGTTTTTCTCCAGAAAGTTCCTTTTTTAGATAATCTGCTATCCTGCTCACTGCATCAGATACCCAACGTTTCCCATCTGCTTCAAACAGGGCCATTTGCCCATTTTTATCAATTCTAAACACAAATTTACTTGATGGTTGTTCGACTTCTGTAAATGTACGATATGGGCGCAAATCTACTGGATTAGGAACCTTGCCTTTAGCTAGACTTGCTACCCCTGTTTTAACTGTTGCGACCTGTGAAACTCCATTGTCTTCAATCTCTGCACCATTCTCGATTTTTAAAGCACTTGCAAATTCAAGTAATGCGCCTCGATCATTTCCATCAATGAAGTTTGACTGCAGCATGATATTAAATTGTTCTGATGATAAAAATCGTCCAAATGTAAGCTCAGGGATCCGTGCTTTGACATCAACAAGCAATGTACGATGTTCAAACTCGTCATCTTCTGACCACACACAAACCTCATCATTTTTCTCAACCACTACGATCAATCTTTGATCTTTCAATTGGTTTAGATCTGTCTTTAGATAGTCAACAAGGCTAGTTAAAGTTGATAATTCTAGAGTTTGTGGATAACGTTTTGGATTTAGTTCAGTTAGACTAAATTTTCTAGAATCGTAATATTCTGTGCCATCAGACGATTCTAAGATTTCTTTGCCATACTCTCTTAATTCTACTGCATACTCTAATGCCTCTTTAATGCCTTCAGTTGCCATATTAGTTACCTACTTTCTTTTTAAAATCAATGATATCAGTGGATGTTTTTTCTTGCTCTTCAACTTCTTCTACTGGTTGCCCGATGTCAGTTCTTAATTGTGCATCGTCATCAAAATACATTTGTCCAGGCACGCTGCTTCTAAGCTCGTTAGCATGTACCATCCCTGTATCATAATCACGACCCACAAGTATGGTTGTAGCCACTGCGTTTTGAGGTGCTAATTTAGATTTTACATCTATTATCGTATCGACAACTGTACGCTCATCATTAGATGACATCTTCAGTGTAATTGTGATTGTCCGTTTTGCTTTTGCATCTGTATTAAGATCTAAGATGTTGTTAAACACCTTCTCTAGTTCAAGATCAAGCTTTTCTTGCAATCCCCCCTCTGCGATATGCGAGAGGTCTAATCCTATTAATTTTTTATCCATTTTATCCTCCTACTTCAAAAGGCTCAGTAATTGTTTTAATTTTTCTTGATCTTCAATCAAAGATTGATATACATCTTGTTTGATCAAAATGTAACCAGCTAAATCTTGACCTGTTGGCACTTCTTCATCAATCAGTAATTCCAATTGTTCAGATGATCCGCTTTCATCATCAGATGATTTTCCGTTTTTCTTGTTTTTCTTGAAGGTGTTAATGACAACCTCAATATCATCTTCATCACTCAAGAATGTTGACACTGGACATTTCAGGATTTCTGCAAATCGCTCTATATCTACCGTTGTGGGATCAGTCACATTTCTCTCAATGTCACTGATCCTATTTTGCGAGATATCCAAAAGAGGGGCCAAGTCATACTGGGTTAGTCCAGCATCTTTTCGCATTGATCTTAGCTTTGCTCCATCAAATACTTTCATCTGAACACCTCCTGACCTGTTGTGTACCATTTGTTTTGAATCACATGGCTAGCGATTTCAATTTGTGTGTTAGGATTTTGATAATACTCCACTCGCTCTTTATATTTGCGGATAGCAATCTTTGCAACCGCTGTAATTAATCCTGCCCATGTCGTGGTAAGAGCTGCTACTAAAATTAAAATAAATTCAAATTGTGTCATTTTGTTTTTCCTTTTCAAATTGGTTTAGTACTGTCTGAAATATCTCCAAAAGTAACTTTTGAGGTATATTAGACCGTTCATTATACGATTTAGAAAAAT
>ERZ773061.88-NODE-88-length-37501-cov-3.775891_pt1 | contig 37501 bp, 34 predicted proteins | sample MGYA00580627_ERZ773061 | MGnify/ENA primary metagenome ERZ773061 (study PRJEB29015, sample SAMEA2738119) | human oral metagenome | biome: human oral; feature: human-associated habitat; material: saliva | place: China | collected 2223 ...
ACGCTATCGGAACGCCATACGTTTGGGGCGGTGAGTCCGCAGCGGGATATGATTGTTCCGGACTCACTCAAGCGTCTTACCGGTCTCAAGGCAAGACTCTACCCCGAACAGCAGCCCAGCAATACCAAGCAACTACGTCGGCTAAGATCCCGTATAGTCAGGCTCAACCTGGTGACCTTCTCTTCTGGGGAAACTCGGGTGGAGTCTACCACGTTGCAATCTACACAGGCAACGGAAGAATGATCCACGCTCCTGTCCCCGGAGACGTGGTTAAGGAAGTACCCGTCTATTTCTCGAACATGATGCCCTATGTTGGGAGGATGTAATGCTTATTCCGAACTTTCCAGTCTCCGCACCTGTGAAGCTCTCCGTGAAGGAAGACTACACCACTGGGGGCTTCGCTTTCTCAGTTAAAGAAGGACTCTACCCCCTCCCCGATAGGGGCTCAGAGGAACTCCAACTCCCCGACATTGTAGGCTTCAATGAGTAAGGCATACTTCTCTTGCGCAGGACAATCGATTTCGGTGGTTGTCGTAGGGTACTCGACTACGCTTGGAACCCAGTTGCTCGGATCGCAGTTGAGAGACTCGAGGCAAAACTACCCGATTAGGGCTCGCCAAGGTTCGCTTTCTCTCAAGCTTCAAATGAGAGGCTATGAGGAGCAAGTCTCCTTAGCAGACTTCATTCGAGGAAGTCATCTTCTCTCCGCGGCTCGAGTTGACCCTCTGGTGAGATTCACCTACCCGGAACTCGGGATGGATTACTTGGGCTACATCCCTGATATTCCCGCCGGATTGACGACTGGAAACTTCTTCCCAACCGTCACAGTCACTATGTCTCTCGCCTCCGACCTACTCATGGGGAGAACCTACACGTCTTCTTGGGGTACTTCGTGGGATAGAGTCACCGGGGGAACAGTTAATATCGACCGGTTGAGGCAAAAAGACGCCTCCAAGAAGCCAAGCAAAGACAAAGCCCTGGAAAACAACCCACCTGAGAAGTCACCGTCTCATTCATAGGACTAGAGTATGTCAGAGAAAACACTTGTCTACGCACCGGAAGTGCAAGTCATCGTCCAGCCGAGACAACACCCTGGGGAGGAGCTTGACATCTCGAGTGATGTCGTATCGGGCTCTGTATCACGCGCTATTGACTCGGTCTCCCACGGCTCTATCGTACTCAACAACCGTAGAGGGCGCTACACCGGTGGAGGCTACCAGATCGAGAGGATGGACCGAATCACCGTCTCTCTCAAGAAGAATAGCTCGTGGTATCGTGTCCTCACCGGATACGTCACTAAAGTCCCTCTCATCTCACTCTACCCGTCCACTTGTACGATTGAGTTCCAATGCTCCCTCAAGCGTCTTCTCAACACTTACTGGGACCCCGGCCTCCCGGCTTCACTCAACTTGCTTCAACCCGACAATGACGAAATCGACAAGGGTGCGGCGGGTATCCTCCAGCGTCTTCTAGTAGACGTTGCGGGATGGTCTCAACCCGAGATTCTCATCTCTGAGATCCCCGAGAGACTCACGAAACTCGCCACTGAGTACGCCGAAGATTACTCCCAAGAAGAACTCATGGAGCAAGTCTTCAAACTTCTCGGAGTCAAAGGAAGTGTCGGGTCTGATCAAGGAACCGTGACGGGTTCTTCGGCCGACGTCGACCTCTTCTTGAAGGGACTTCGTGAGAGGGAATCGAACGGGAACTACACGATCAAGACCTCGATGGCCAACTCGGATGCTTCGGGAGCCTACCAATACATCACCACTACGTGGAACAGCTACCCGGAGGCTTACCTCGCTCCACCCACCGTCCAGGATGAGAGAGCACGAGCCGATGCTCTAGCCGCTTTCGGCACATACGGCGATTGGCAAAAAGTTGCAGCCCACCACATCTACCCGGCTTGGGCGGACGATAAGAACAAGTGGAACCAAAACGTCCCCAACAACCCACTCACGATGTGGGACTACGTTAACGCCGTATGCAAGTACATGGCCGGAGGCGGGTCGTCTGGAGACAACAAGGCCTCCACGACTTCAGGTGGAACTTCAACCGAGACACTCATTTGGCCGTGTACAGGAGTCCCAACGGTTGAAACCAAGTTCGGCGCTGGTAAGACCGGAGTCGTCATTACCTCGCCGAGCATGTCTTCGGACGGCGTCAAAGCGGCCTTGTCAGGTAAAGTGACCAACGTAACCGACAAGCAGGTCATTGTCCAATCCTACGATAGTAAGATGACCTATAGCGGACTCACGGAGGTTTCAGTCCAGAAAGACCAAATCGTCCCTCAAGGCACTGTCCTAGGCAAAGCGGAGAGACTCACCTTCAAGATTTGGTGGAACGGGAAGTTCCTGGACCCTCAAGACCAGGTGGGTAAAGCGTACGACGTTACTACGGGTGACCAAACATCCGGAGGAGGAACTACTTCCCAGGGCGCTTCTAAGAACCGAGTGAACGAACTCCTCTTTTCCCACCGTTTCGGAAACTTCCGAGCGGATGCCCTTTCGCTTTCGCTTAAGGGAGACAAAGCTCTCGTCAACGACCAGCCTCTCTTCAAGTCGATCAAGCAATTCACGGCCGCGTCTTTGAGATCATTCATGTCTGGACCCAACGGAGAATTCGTAGCATTCTTTCCGGACCCGTTCGGACTCTACGGGACTCAAGCGAAACTCTACCTGGAAGACGTCGAGATCCTCGACTTCGGCATTGACCTAAGCGACGACCCTATTACGACACGTGTCTTCCCTTTCGGCTCTCGAACAGGTGACGGCTCGTCTATTAGCACGGGTGACCTCCTCGGCGGGAACACGATCTCACTCGAGAATGACTTCGTACGAGAGTTGGTTACTAAGGGAAGTCCTCTCCCCGGGGTTTCGGATGAGGATTGGCCGGGTGTCTTCATGAAGAGGTTCGGTAAGCGCCCTCTTAGAAACGATGTCCCGAACGTCAAGAGTGGACCCTTCGAGTGGTTTATCTCGCTTCAAACCTTCATGCAAAAGTGGTCAGAGCAATACAACACTCGAGTAAGGTTCACTTTCATGCCTGAACTCTACCCGGGGATGAGAGTCTTCGTGAAGTCGTACGGAGTCCAAGTCTATGTCCAAGCGGTGACTCACACGTTTAGTTACGAGAGTGGATTCTCGACCTCGGCAACCATCAACTCTCCTTCGGTCATCGGAGACACCTCCGTTAACGGGTTGACCTCGGGGGCTGACTAAAGAACACACCCTCCTACGGTACTTTCCAAGTAGGAGGCCTAGTTCCTCTTGTAGACCTCGTTCTACAAAAGAAAACTTTCCCAGTCGAAGAACCTCTAAGAGTAAAGAAGGAGTGAGATGACTAGATCGCTGAGAATTACCGACGGAGACCTCACAGTGACTCCGTCTGGGGTGAGTCTCGTGTCGAAAACTGAGAAGCTAAGACAAGACCTCTCGCTTTGGCTCCGTGAAGTTTTCGGCATCGACCGTTTCCACCCCTACTACGGATCGACCCTAGACTCGTACGTAGGCCAGGCTATGAGGCCTCAGGAGATCGCCTTCCTGAAAAGCGAAGTAGTGAGAGTTCTTCAAAACTACCAGAAAGTGCAACAGTTAGGCATGAGGGAGAAACCCTCACTCTACTCTCCCGAAGAGATCCTCGCTGAGGTCATCTCAGTGGATCCCCACTCAAACTACGATACTCTCAAGGTTGACATTGTCTTCCGAAACGGAGCAGGACAGATCAACACAGTGAAGGCGGGCACGAAGTGAGAACCCCGGAGCAAGTCTCTAAAGACATCCGAGACTACCTGAAGGTAACCGACCCCTCTATCTCGGCCGAAATCGGTACGCCGGAACGCAAGATCATCGATGCGGTGGCCGAAGTGGTCTCGAACGCCTACCTCGACACCGCCGTCTCCACCACCTCCTGGGACATTGACGCCAAGACGGGTATTGAACTCGAGCAACTCGTCGGACTCTTCGGCTTCGGGCGCCTTCAAGGAAAACGCGCTTCCGGAGTATGCACCTTCACACTTAAGACTCCGGCCACAAACACGGTGGTGATCCCGGCGGGAACCGTCGTCTTCGTCCCTGAAACGGACACGGCGCCTCGAATCAACTACCAGGTCACTGTTCCGGCCTTCATCAACCGAAACGAAAGTGAAACGGAACTCCACGTAGAATGCTCCGTGGTCGGTACGGTCGGCAACACTCCTGCGAAAACGGTCGTAGGCTACTCCACTTCACTCGGTATCGGCACCCTAGTCAACCCCAACTCGTTTACTGGAGGAGTTGACCCCGAAACCGATTCGGAGCTTAGAGCACGTTTCCGCAACACTTTCCTCCGATCGCTTGTTGGAACGGAAGACTTCTACGAGGCTCTCATCGAGCAGCTTCAAAAAGTGACGAAGGTCAAGGTTGTAGGCCCTATCTCGCGTCGTGAAGTGCAACTCCAAATGCAAAACCAACGCGTTGAGGTGCCTCAAATCGACACGAAGTACGTTTGGCCTCTCGGAGACTACATCAAGACCGATGAAGGACACCTCACTCGTGGGGTCCACTACAACCCTGAATACAAGTTGCCTCTTGTCATTCATGCGATTAGTGAACAACTCTTCCCAACCGGCACGACCTTCTCCCTCTCCTACGAGTACGTCTCCACGAAGTCACGTAATGATCCGGCCAAAAACGTTACGAACAAGGTGGACGTCTTCGTGGAGGGTCGCGATCCCGTTTCGGTGGTAGACATCACTTCGGTCAACGAGACGTCGAAGTTCACGTCCGGTGAGACCGACCTCCTCAACGTCAAGAACTTCGTGAGACTCGGCACCAACACGAATCCGAAGGTAGGCTCACTCTTCTCTAGACTAGGCCACGCCCCGATTCTCTCTCTTCCGTCGACGATTGAAATCGCTTCCAAAGAGTACAAGCTTGGAACCCACTTCTATCCCGTAGTGTCTTCGACGGTTGAGAGAGGGTCAACTCTCGAGGTGTGCGGAATCGAGTGGGCTAACCCGCCTCTCACAGGAACTATCTTCAACGTCGAGTACGTCTACGATAGAACGCCGGAGTTGGCGGGTGCTCTTCTAGACCAAAACAGGCAAATCACGACTGATGTCCTAGTCCACGCCGCCCAATATCGTAGTCTTAGAGCGAATGCGTTCATCATCTACGAGACCGGATATGATACGAGAACTGTCAACGTCTCCATCAAGAAAGCTCTAACGGATTGGGCTTCGAAGGTTCAGTTCGGCGATTGGATCCAGTTATCCGACATCGAGCATTGCATTCACGGAGTGGTTGGAGTAGACGCTGTGAGGATCCCACGCGCTTCGGATAACGTGCAAAACTACGGTGTCCAAAGCCTCTTCGGCGACAAGACGACGATCAAGACTTTCACCTTCGACTTCAAGCTCGAAGACGATGAGCTACCGCGGTTTGACGACTTCAACTTCACACGCAAGTCTACGAATACGTTCGGAGAGCAGTGATGTCTAACACTCTTCCCGTACCCTACTTCCCTCCTAAGGGTACCCAGAAACTCATGGACCACTTCGATGAGAACGTCTACTCTCGAAGTGAAAGGAGCCACCTCTACCGTTTCCTGGAGGCACTTTCGGGGAGTGCCGGAGCCGGAGACTTAAATCGTCAAAGCCTTCTCTTGAGACTTCAAGCTTCGGTCGAGAGTCTTCAATTCCGAGACATCGATAGCCTCTTCTCCAACCTCTTCCGTCTCAATCGTCTCCCGGAAGAGTCGTATAGCTTCAACCCTGCCACCGATAGCTTGACGTCCGACCAGTGGGATGAGGTCAAGGTTAAGGATGAGAAGTATAAGAACCGCTCCGTGAAGTTCCTGGAGGCATGCACCGTAGCGAGTACGGTCGAAGGTTTTCGACTCGTATGTGAGGCGATTCTCGGAGTCTCGGCCGATATCTTTGAGGTGTGGAAGTACGCTAAGAATCCCACAATTTCGGGGGATTTAGGTAGAGCAGCTACCTTAACCGGAACGGGACGCTTCATCAACGAAGTAGTCGTCACTCCTCACAAGGTCAACTTGAGTAGTGAAGAGACGGCGAAGCTCTTGCGTTTCCTAGACCTCGTGAAGCCTCAGGATAGCATCGTCACTGTTGACCCTCGTGGTCTTTCGGTGCATAAGGAGATCACTCCCGGAGGGGTGGGGGCAACCGACTCGTACTTCGAAGTGCAAAGATTCGTCACAGGCATCCCCGACCTGGCCTCCATTCCTGAACCCGAGTACTTAGCGGAGGAGGTTTGGGACCAGCGAAATTGGCTTTCGGCGGACCAAAAGAAGGAGTCCCCGACCACGGCTCTCAACTCGACGCAGGAGTTCTCCCTCATCTACAGGCAAGTGAAAGTCCGGGGACGACTCGGGGGTACAGGAATCACTCGCATTTCATACCAAAGCCAAAGTGCTCCCGGAGCGGAGAGAGTCAAAGAGCCTAGCTTCCAGGTTGAGGCTCCTATCCAGAAATGGACGGAGTGGCTTCCGGTGCCTAAAGCCGACTCGCCGGACAACTATCCTGGAGGCAAGTTCGGTGTCACGCCTTTCGCCCCACCCGCCAAAACCCAAAACGGCGAGACTTACCCGTTCAAGTACTCGTCGCAATCCGAGTTCTTCGAAGACTTCAAGACTCAAATAGAGGAGCAAAACGGAGAGTTCCTCGGAGAAACGGCTTACCGACTCCCGATCTCGAACGAAGTCACTCAAAAGAAGTATTCGGCTGGAGACTCTCTAGCCACCGAAGAACTACTAAACTCTAGAACAACCACTCCGTGGTTTAGAGGAGGAGAAGAGTAATGTCCGGATTACGCGTCGATGGCCTCCCGTATTGGCTCGTTGAAAAGCAAAAGAGCGAGAGTACGAATGACGAGAAGCCGAAAACCGAGGGTTGGCTCTCTCACCCCCGTAAGAGAAGTGACACAACAGTCGAGATCCTCCAATACGACTTCAACACTCCGTCTTCTATCGGGGTGATCTCGTTTGAAGTGAAGCTCACCTCCTCTACTCTCACCTTCTACTACGTCAATAGAAAAGGTGAGAGACTACCCGTCCTGGACAAGAACGGTGTAGTCCTCCAGATAGAGGTAGGCGAAGGTGAGGGTTCCCTCCAATTCTCGAAGGAAGTCTACCCGATCGTAGCCAACTCCTTCGAGATCCACGCGGTGAGGCGCATTGAGGACGGGGTGAAACCCGACGAATTCGTCCAACTAGGCCTCAAAAACATCGAAATCAAGCGTAGAGTCTACACGAGAAGAGATGCTTCGGGTGGGATCCCAGATACGAAGGACTCACTCGGCAACTTCGTCACTCATGTGGTCAAAGACTGGGACGCAAGCAAAGCTGTAGACAACAATGAGACTTCTTTCTGGAAGTCGGCTCCGCAACCCTCCCCTGAAGCGGTAACAGGACTCTACGTCGACTGTCGAGACAAAGAAGGTAAAAGCCAGGTAATCGACCGTCTCTGGATTGATCCGGTCTACACAGGCCAGCAACTCAACCTCTACTACTCGACCTACCAACCCACCGGGTCTTTTAGACTAGACGAAACGGCCTTCTCGCCTAAAACCATGACAGGTACACGAGTAGAGGAAGGTCTCTATAACGCCAATGTCGTCCTCGACCCTCGCAAACTCGGGGTCACCCAAAAGGATCAACTATTCTGGGCCGCTGGCTCTTCCCGAAAGTCCGGAGGCTCGTTTAGTAACGACATACTCTTCTCTACTACTCAATTCTCACTCGTCGCAACTCCGGACGGAGGACTTAGGTTCACTTGGAGCAGTGGACCGTTTGACATAAAATCGCCCGACCTCAAGAACTACAAGACCTTCTTCTGGAGTATCTCTAGAAACACGGACGGACTCGTTACGATTCGTGCTCGAAACGTAGGTGGGCCGACTATTCAAAAAACTACTCAAACCTACGGAAAAGTTCTATGGGAAGACATTACGCTTAACACCCCCAGATCGACTCTCCGACACCTCATCGTTAAGATCAAAGAGGAACTAACCGACTCTACCTGGGAGTCACTCTCCACAGACCCTGAGTCGTATTGGTTCCCGGCTCCGGTCATTGAGTCGAAGGACAGAGAAGTCCCCGAAACTTCCCTCACGAATGCGGTTTTAGCGGTTGACTGGGCGAAGGAAGACACTCCTCGCGGTGGTATGGACTCGTCCTTCTTCTCGTCACTCGTGTGGACTCCTATTTGGGCCGACTATGTCCTCCACAAAGGGTGGTACTTCTTCCCTCAACCGAGACTCATGACGTTCTTGAAGCTCGAGATCACGAACCTCACCGAGGAGCCTTACCCGATTTGGGAACCAGGCATCGAAACCTCCTACGCGACCTTCCCTCTTGACGTCAAGAAGACGGCTCGAGAGATTGCCACCGCCTACAAGACCACAAACACTACGATCATTGACACGACTACTACAACCAACACAAAGACCTACACCGATGGTTCACTCTCTAGCGACACTACGACGATTGAGAAGAGCCAATCTTCGAGTTCTACATCTTCCCGTGGACGCACTCGGAAGAGAAGTAATTATGACCTCGAAATCGAGGTTGGTAAGAGGACGATTTCGAATACACCGGTCTACTTCGATAAGAAGTATCCGATCTCTTGGACTACGGAGAAGGCGTCTTCGGTAGTCTACCGTGGAAGTCATGCACAGAAATCGACTTCCCACCGCACTTCCGAGAGTGAGAGAACCTACACTACGGGTGGTGTGAAGTGGGTCGCTCAAGCGCGTTACTACACCGTGGTACGAGGCGATTACCTCATCAAGATCGCTTCCCGTTACGGAGTCAACTGGCAAGACATCTATCGAGCGAATCAAAGCCTCATCGACAGCGACTACCGCGTCAATCTTCTCCCGAGACGCTATCCCGGATGGTGGATCTTCCCTGGCCAGCAACTCCGCATCCCCGGTGAGGATCTCGTCCAGGTTGACACGACCGAGACTCACGTCGAGAGAAAGAAGTCGAATATCGGTGTCTCAACTGTGACGACCTACAACACAGACGTCACCAAAGAGACGACTACGCTTACCACCCGTGAGAGGTTCACCACCACCTCCGTACACCGTTACGACATCAAAACCGTCAAGAGGGACGTCGAGTTAGGCTACTTCGCTGGAATCAAGGAGCTCAAAGTCTTTAGAGCGGATTGGCTTTCGAACGCCGACCTCGATGTCTACCGCGTAGAGGACTACTCGACTGGAGAGTTCACGCTTACTAACTGCAAGAAGGGTGAAGGGGTCGTAACGGCTACTCAAGACGGAGCGACTATTATCTCTGAGATCTTCCCGTCGATCTCTAGATACTCACAAGTAGGTCTTCAAGTCGTTGACCGACCTGATAGAAGACACTCACTTCTTGACGAGAGTAGCCTCACGATGAACTTCGGGCGTCTTTCGGTTAAGAGGGAGAGTGCACTCATCTTAAGGGACCCTTCGACCGGAGGGGGCTACTACCGTGTCAAAGTGAAAGTCTACTCACTCAAGCCTGGAGCCGTATACAAACTCTCCTACGGGACTTCGTCAGTGACCTTCACCAGTGTCGCTCCAAACTCCTGGGAAGAGTTTGAGACTACCTACCTCGAGAAGAAGGCCAACACCTCTTTTAGACTCGCCACGACTTCGGATCTTCCCTTCTACGTGTCGTCCGTCGAGGTCTTTGAGAGGACGATCAAGTATGAACTCTCAAATGATAGCGGCAAGACTTTCCTCGATGCCACGAATGCTATCCTCGACCCGAACTCTCGACTTGTCTTCCCTCAACTCGGAAACAAGATGAAGCTCAAAGTCACCATGATGAGCGATACGGACTATGTCTACTCGTGCGAACTTACCCCGCACTACGAAGTTGAACGGTAGTCAAGTTGACTTTTTATAGGTTTTCCTATAAAATATAGGTATGAATACAACGAAAGTCTTCACGAGTATGGAGGAGCTCCAAAACCTCCTCCACGACTCGGACTCAAAGAAGACCGCTGTGATCCTACCTGGAAAGGGCGACTTCCCCAAACAGCAAAAGGTCTTCATCGAGAAGTTCTCACTCATTAGCCAAAAGAAGCTTCCTCTAGAAGTCATCCCAGTGCAGGGAAGTCTCCACGTCTTCTTCAAGAACCCCTTCGACAACCCCGAAGATGTTAGTGAGGAGCTCAACAAAGTAGGCCTGGACGTCCTCTTGTCCCAGGAGAGTATCAACCTCTACCACGAACTCCAGGCCTACACTAAGCCTCTCGACATCCCCGGACTCACTCTCAAGAGAGGCCAAGAGGAGAGTTCACTCTTCCCCTACCAAACCCTGGCACTCAACCTGGCTTTAGAGAGAAAGAAGTCGGGTGACCCGTTCTACTTCTTCAACATGGGTACGGGGACAGGCAAGTCGGTGGTTGCCGCGGCTGGATCGCAATATCTCATCAACCAAGGCGAAGTCGACTTAGTCCTCTTCTTCACTCTACGGACCGTGAAACCCGAGATCAAGAGACTCTACGAGACTTCTACGACCCTCTCACCTTGCATCCCAGATCGAGACAAGGCGACGAGAAAGCGCTTCTACGATCTCAACGAGCATTTCAACGTCTACATCCTCAACTATGAGAAGGCTCGTAGGTCGGTCGACTTTGAGCTCCTCAAGAACCTCATCGAAGGGAAGCGAGTTCTCTTCGTACTAGACGAGGTCCAGAAGGTGGTGAACGGGAACCAGGCACGTGAAGGTCTCCAGTCACTTTTCAAGGCTTGTACGCCCGTAATTTGGCCTATGACGGCGTCTGTGGTAGGCAACTCCGCCGAACGCTACTTCAAAGTCTTCCAGTGGTCGAAGAAGAACCCATTCGGAACCTTGAAGGACTTCCGCAAAGACTACCTCGACCATGTTGAGAAGAGAACGTACAAGGTTCGCCTCCGGTCGGGTCGAATCATCGAGCAGGAGAATCGAAAGTACATCTATAGCCTAGACAAAGTGCGTTTGGCCCCGAGAAGGGTACTTCCTTACTCTCTCGCCATCCGAAAGTCTGATCCGGGCGTCCGTGAGTACTTCAAAGAGATGTCATTCCAAGCGATTCCACTTCAACTCTCGAAGGAGGATCGTGAACTCTACGACTACCTCGAGGACCTGTGGCTCGAAGACGATCGCCGTTACGGAGGCAAGTCGGTTCGTGTACTCGAATTCTTCCGTCTCCTCCGCTACACTTGCCTAACGAGTGAGTCACTCAAGAAGACGACTTCGGAACTCGCTCTTGAACTTCCTCCGAAACTCCTCAAGAAGCTTTCGGCGTCCACTTCGACAAAGCTTGAGCGAGTCTTAGATGACGTAGAATCGATTGTCGAGGGTGGGGATAAGGTCATCGTCTTCACTCACTGGACGAACTTGAGTCTCAAGATCATCTCGCGTGAAATGAAGGCTCGGGGAATCAACCACGCACTTCACTACGGTGGCCAAACAACTCTCCAAAACGAAGAAGCCAAAAAGAGGTTCAAGACAACCAGTGAATGCAATGTTCTTCTATCCTCAGACGCGGGATCGCATGGAATGAACATGCCGGAAGCACGAGTCGTCATCAATTTCGATTGTCCCTACGACTACGATACACTCATGCAGCGGAATGATCGAATCGACAGGGCCGACACTTTCCTGGACGGACTCGAATCGCGTCTCTACTACTACGAAGACACGGTGGAAGAGTACATTTGGGGAGTCAACAACGAGAGGCGTCTTCTCTCTTCTTCGCTTCAAGGCACTCAAGAGTCGTTCTCGCGTTCATCGTCTATGACGGAGGAAGCGTTTGGACTCGACTTCTTGAAGGAGCTCAAGAGGAAGAAGCTCTTCAAGAAACCCAAAGAAGACAAAGCCTAATCCCACTCACCCTTTGCATTATCGCTAATGTGGAGGGTGAGTTCTTTGTTGCCTCTACACTCCCCTTCTCGCCAAACCCACTCTCCTCTCACCACTCTCACGAGACCTTTCACTTCACTGGGGTTATTGTAAGGGTTGTTTGGCATTAGTAATCAAAGATTACGATACTCATACCCTATCGGGTATTCGTAAGCGAAGACTCAAAGAGTCTTCTTCTCAGACTACGTCTTCGAAGAATTCTCTTTCTCATCTTCTGGTAAAGTCACTACGCTCCCGCCCTCGCGAGGCTCAGGCGATCGCTCTAACCAAACCGAGACACCTCTCCGAGAGTGTCTTTGCTGCGAAGCTATAATTCATGTTCTTCTTAATGCCATACACTCTTTGGCATTTTCTCTTGAGATTCCGGGAGTTCTCAGGCAATTTGGAGCAATTTTCGTTTTGCAGTTGTTTTCTTCGAAGGAAGCCTATATACTTTATGTATAGGAAGTTAAAAGAAAGACTTCCTCATCTACTTCAAGCAGACTAGGACAAGAAGTAGAGCGCTAAACTTCTACCCCCTTCCTCCGCCTAGTAGTTCTTTTTTCTCTTGGGAGTTCTACTAGGGTCCTAGTTTCGGAGGGAGGGGGTAGACATTTCTTCAAGAGAGCAGGCTAAGATGGCTTCACAGCTTTTAGATACCTTCCTCAACAAAGTCGTCGAGGATGTGTACATGCCTTACATTCTTCTAGGCAAGAGTCTCACGAGCTGGAAGAACAAAGGAAACACGGTCGAGTCCTTCTTCAAGAAGAGTCTCTCCAAGTTCACCGAGAAGGACAACGTCGAACTCAATGAGATTCTCGTAGCTGTCGAGTTCTACCGCGTCTTCTTCGCAGAGAACGTATCGAAGTACGGTTTAGAAGGCGCGGTTCAACTCTTCAAGACTCGTCTCAAGCGTCATTTGACCTACAAAGGGAACCTTCGAACCGTCTACGTTGGTAGGAAACTCGAAGAAGTCACTCGCATTCCCACGCCTCACGTGAAGATCCAAGACGTTCGAGCTTGGGTGAACAGCCTCTGGTTCGAAGGCGTGAAGATCAACCCTGAGGTCTTCCAGGAGAGAGCACTCACCCTCAACACTACTCCCCTCTTCCTCCCCAAGGGATGGATGGAGGATGTCGTCTCTAATTGCTACAACGGAGATCCTAGGAAGAGGGGAGTTCAATCCTTCCTTGGTCTTCAAATCTGGATCGAGCTTTCTAAGAGTGTCACGGAACTCGGCTTCTTTTCACTCGAGAGAATCGTTGAGAAACTCGACAAGACCAAGAGCACGGTTTGGTCCACTCACAACTACGTGAAGTCCCTTGATCTCATCATGCTTGACCCCTTCTACTGTAGAGTTATCCAGTGGGGTGACAAGGAGAGGACCTGGGGTCGCATTGATTTGAGCCTCGTAGAGAAGGAGCTCTACCCGTCTTGCCTTCTCGAGTTCGATCACATTCACGGACGTTGCCCGTCTGGAGCCTTGCAGGCTATTTCACTCTACCCCTTCTTCAAGAAGCTCGCCACCGAGAAGGGTCATGGTTGGGTTCTTGGAAGCTACTCCGTCCGCCAGGAGTGTTTCTGGAAGAAGAGAATGAAAGGCGAGCCGTATCGTCCTGAATGGCTTGAGCCGGTTCGATCCGGTTGTGAATATCTCGAGAAGAACCACATTCTTCACCTCTATCTAGGGACTATTGAGTGGAGGAGTGGTCTTCCCGAGTGTGCCTTCCACCACTCTTCTCACGCTTCTCACTCGCAGTGGTTCGTCTTCACCTTCGCTCCGACCACGAACCCCGCCGCTGAACTCTTCGCCGCCTTCTCGAGGCAAAACGATACGATGTTCGAATACTATCGGGTCCGTTGCAAGGAGGGTGAAGTTCCCGAGGTGGTTGAAGACTTTTCTCCTCGAGTCACTGGCAAGGAGTACAATCGCGCTGGAAGGAGAATGTTTGTATCTTCTGGACCCCTCACTCGTAGACCCCTCCACCCCAGTAGTATTAAGGAGAGACTTCGCTCTATCGGGTTGGATTACCGAACTTCGACGAAGAAAGAAACACGGCGTCCAGAGTGTTGGGTTGACTATTTCGACGGGTTATCGGCTCAAGTACCGGGAGGACTTTCTCCAGAACCTCGCAGTATCTTTAGAGATAGTCGATCCTACCCCCTCCGAGGCGATCTTCTTCCGACTTCTTGGACTTGTTCAGTTTCGAGCAGATCTCATCTCACCTGCACGAATGAGCGAGTCACTAACGATCGTCTCGGGGAACCTAACTTCTCCGATCGAAGAGTTCTGGACCGAGACCATGTCTCCTCGGAGAATCGACATGTACCGAGAGAGAACTTCCCTCGTTTTGGAGAGTTTGGCCAACCGCTATACCAGGTACGGGATAGTGAAGCCCCTGACGTAGAACGCTACCAGTACGACGCTCACGGTCTTCTCCTCCGTGACTCCTACTACATCAAAGAGAAGTCGATCTCTCGTGACGTTGTTGACCGTCTCGAGTTCAACGGCTTGACTTCCTCCTCGTCCGAGTTCGAGCCTGGTGAAGAGTGTAGCACGTTTGACATCGCTGTCAAGCAACAGGTTAGCATCACTTCTGGTTACGGGTTCCTCCACTCTCGTACTGGTGGTGCTTACGGCTCTTACGATAGCCAGGCACTCGGCTTAGGCAAGAGGCAAAACCTTATGGCTGTCTCCTACTCTAAAGACCACGACAAGGAACAGCAAAACCTCTACAGGACCCGTGCCTCCCGTTACAACCTCCCGGCCACAATCGACTTCAAACTTCCCGTCGACCCGCTTGGTCCCGACAAGGAACTCGAGAGAGTCAGCGAAGAGGCACAACTGTTCCGCGATGAAGTTGACCCGAGAAAGACATTCGTAATGTTCAATGATGAGAACGAGAGACATTGCCGAGAACTCATCGTCCAGGGGCGCAAGTACGTTTCCGAGATTGATGCGGATAGGTACGAAGAGCCTAACGATGACTTCCGCGATTGGGCTGGTTACACGGTGACTGGTCCTGGTGGACGTGTTCTCGAGGAAGGTCACTTCAAGAAGATCATGACCCACGACGGCGAGGCTTTCGTTGAAGTCGGTGAAAAGAAGTACGTGCGTCCTACAAACTACGGCATCTACGAGGAGTTCTAATGATTTCGAAAAAGTTCCTGAAAATGCATAGCGTCACTTCGGATAAAGATTCGAACTCACTCTATCGCTTCCTTCTCAATCAGAGTGAACCTTTCGAGGTTGAGTTCTTCTCCCGACTTTTCACTAAGGTTGCTCGGTGGAACCCCGGTGAAGACGCTGACAAGGTCTTTCTAGAGAGTTACGAAGAGGCTTTTGAGGAGGCTCGTATTCACGGCTCTATTCCAGCCGACTTCGGTACTCCTTTTGCCATACTTCACGTCGTCATCTCTAATGCTAGGAAGGGTGTGGAGTTCTTCAAAGAGCTCTCGTTCTTCTATCGTGCCATGGTCTCCCAATGCCAGTTTGAAGCTATTGCATTCCAGGAGGAAAATGGTAGGGTTTCAAGTTGACCTTTTATAGGTTTTCCTATAAAATATAGGTGTAAGGAAGACAACCTCACCTACAAGGAGAGACATCATGAGCGAGTTCCCCGAGTTCGAAGTCCTCATCGACATGAAGTTCTACGAACCTCACTACTTCCAGATCACACCAACCGGCTACAAGGTCGACTTCAACGACAAAGCCTGGACCGAAGCCGAGTTTTCTAAGTACTTCAAGGGGTGCGTGACGATGCTTCGAAACAACTCGAAGTCCGGCTATGTCTTCACCCCGAAGAAGTTCACGGGTGCTCCTAAGGACGGCATCCAGAACAGCGTCCAACTCGCTGTTCAGGCGAAACTCCCTCCATTCCGCAAAGGTGAGCCAATCTCGAAACTCGCGAAGTGGGTTCTCAGTGAAATTAGCCCCTACTACTCTCTCACTAAAGAGTACGAGAAGGGTGAATCTACTCGAGATGCCTACTACCTCTACCAGTTCATCTCTCCGATCATTTCGACCGGAAGGGTTGTTCTGGAATCCGGCTTTAGAAATGCTCGATTCTCGCTCGAGAAGTATCTTCTCGTAGGCAAGTTTAGTTCCTACGACGAACTCGTCGGTTCTCTTCATCGAGTTCCGTAAGGAGTTCAAGACTCTCTAGCTCAGTTGGTAGAGCGCTTGGTTTACACCCAAGAGGTCATCGGTTCAAGCCCGGTGAGAGTCACGCCCCTACTTAGTTTTTGTCTTTCCTTCCTGAGTAGGGGACCCGCCTCCGTAGCTCAATGGATAGAGCAAGGGCCTTCTAATCCCGAGGTTGCAGGTTCGAGTCCTGTCGGAGGCACTGGAGGGGCTAGTATGAGTTGAATGGGTTGCGGCTAGTCTCTCCTCTTTCCGGATAGTGTAACGGCAGCACAAGGGTTTTTGGTGCCCTTGGTCTAGGTTCGAATCCTAGTCCGGAAGCGCTTGACGATGAGTTGCTCGATAGCACAAAGTGTCTCGACCAAGACACCCTCATCGGAAAGCTGGGTCACCCTGGTCAGGTGGCAAGCTGCTTAGTTTAACTGGTCAAGAACGGGGTGTCAGTCGCCAAGGAACAGGTTCGAGTCCTGTAGCAGCACGGCAATAAACAACCAAAGGAGAGATACATGATCAATCCATCCGAGGAAGTCTACATCATCTTCGACAAGTCCTCTGGAGGCATTAAGACTGGTGGCGGTTCGTCGACCAGGCCCTCCATCCATGCCTACCCTACGGAGTCAGATGCGTGGCGTGGAGTACGACGGATCGGCTATCGCAACCCAGACGATTGGGGTATCGCCAAATACAAACTTGTTGAGACGAAGGAAGCCTGATGATCACTGAAGAAGAGTTCGAGAGACTCGTAAGCCGTCTCTTGGAGACCTTTGCACCCATGCTCGGTGTCGAACTTGAAGAGGTAGTGGAGTGTGAGTTGAGGGACGCTGAGATTAGAGACAAGGACGGTGTCATTTATAATCTCAATGATTTCGTAAGTCACCGCTGTGTCGTCGATGACGGTGAGGCTATTCACATGTCTGTGCAAGGCGACTATACCGTAGGGAACTACTGGGTTTCTAGCAACGCTAGTCGGCATGACTCAAAAGGTCTCGCAAGTCTCATTCGTAGTCGCTCGTACGACGGGTGTCACAAAGTCACAGTCTACGAATTCTAGTAGGAGAGTCCGGCGAGACTAACAACCTGTGTCTCACCGATGGGAAAGTGCCAATCGCATCGGTGAGAACTTGCCCCTATAACTCAATTGGTAGAGTAGCGGACTTTTAATCCGCGAGTTCCGGGTTCGAGTCCCGGTGGGGGTACTCTTCCCCAGGTGTTCGGTGCTCAATGCCTGGGGAAGTTGCGCTCTTGGCGGAATTGGTAGACGCAGTGGACTTAAAATCCACCGCCTAAGGCGTACGGGTTCGAGTCCCGTAGAGCGCACTTCCACTTGATTCTTTATAAGTTTTCCTATAAAATAATAGTATGAAAGACATCTATCGACTCATCGGAGCGCCAGGAGAGTTCACGGACTCTATCCCCGGTGAAGGTTGGGTTCTCACGCCTTGGTATCTCGGAGTAGGTGTCCTAGTTGAGAAGTCCGGAGGTAATGTTGCCCTAAATACAGGCAATGGCGTTGATCTCGCCGATTGGGTTCCTGGACTCGTCGAAGAACTCAATGAGACACTCCCCGATGAGACTACTCTCCTCGGCCAACTTGGTTGTCTAAACGACGACGTAGTCGTTTCAGGCATCAACGTGCCCTTACTCTCCACTGTGAGAACCTTCCAGGTCTTCGCTTCACTCCCGGAGGCTTCCCAGATGCTTCAAAGAGGGTTCGGGGCTCCCTCTCTTCTCCTCCAGGACATCTACGAGTATGGAGGCGTCCAGGTCTCCGAACTCGGCTTCGATACGAGGAGAAGCTTCCTCGAGAAGTGTCAAACCCCTAGCTCTAGGCTCACTCCTCACTACACCGACACGATTCACTTCAAAGATGTGGCCGGTCTTCTCTTCGACGAAGGCGTCCCGAGCCTAACCTTCAAGTCCGCCGCCTTCGGTCTCTCTCAAAAGACTCTCTCTTACGCTGAGAAGAGTCACTTCTATGTCTTCGTAGATGACTTCTCTAAGAGATCCGAGGAGTGGGGGATGAAAAGCAAGCCTCTCCTCCATTCTATTACTCTATCCGTGTTCCAAGGGAGGAGGCGTGTTCCGGTGGGGAAACTCTACCCCTCTAGGAAAGACCAGGCCTATTGGAACACGGTTCGGTCTAATTGGTCCTCTCTAGACCGTAAATACCCGCGAGTTCTAAGCGTCGTAGGACGGACTAACCCTTCTCCGCTTAGTTCCTCACTGAAACTTAGGGGCGTTAGACTCGTAGAACCACGCTACGATCTCGACGCACACGAAGTTTGTACAAGTTCACAATTCACCAACTAGGAGAAGAACATGAGAAAGTTCACTGTTACCAAGGAAGTTGAGTGGGATATGGGCCACCGCGTCCCTAACCACAAGTCGAAGTGCCGTAACCCTCACGGCCATCGCTATCGTCTTCTCGTTGAGGTTGAAGGTCCTCTCGTTGACGATTCCAACGACTCCTCTGAAGGTATGGTCATCGACTTCGGTGATCTCAAGGACGCCATGAAGACTCAAATCCACGATCTCTTCGACCACGGCACCCTCATCTACGTAGGCGACAAGGAAGTTCTCGAAGCCTACCGCATTAGCGATGTTCCTAACGAGGGTAAAATCGAGGGAGTCGACGAAGAGAATTGGGTTCTCAAGCTCGACAACACTCTTCACAACTGGAATCTCTCCGTTTCTTCTTTCGTTCCGACCGCAGAGAACCTCGCCGCTTTCATTTTCGGACGGATGAGTAACCTTCTCAACAAAGGTGAAGTTCGTGTGAAGAGGGTTCACCTCTACGAGACTCCGACCTCGATGGCGACTTACGGGGATTGAGATGGCGGAGATCACACAAGTTCGTGTAGACGTCTCACTCAATGCCACTATCTCTGTGAATGGAGAAGCCTGGGTTAAGCCTGGTTGTTCGGCTGGTGCTTCCTGGAATGGTGTCCCGGAGGACGGCGAACTTCGTCTCGTAGTCGACCATCTCTCCAAGTCTCTCATTGAGCCTACCGTTGAAGAGTTGACTTCTATGTTGACGCAACAACTTCGTCCTCTTTCCAGTTGATTCTTTATAGGGAATCCTATAAAATAATAGTATGAGGTCGACAAGAACCTCTACAAGGAAAGGCAACAATCATGTCAAACAAAGAACTCGCTACGATCCTCACCACGATCGTTTCTTCAAAGCCCGAGAAGGCCAAGAAAGAGACGAAGAAGGCCGCCGTCGAGTCTTTCAAGAAGACAACCTCCGAACTTCTCCAGTCCGGAGCTCTTGAGAGTCTCTCCGAAGCACTTCTCGACTACGAAGAGAACCTCCTCGAGAACCTCACTCTCGATGAGCCTCGTAAGCTCACCCAGGAAGAGATCGATCTTCTCGCCGCCGAATACCACCGGTCCGAGAAGATCCTAAGCGCCCTCCAGGCCCGCAAAGAGCTTCTTCGCCAGTACGTCTTCTCGAGTCTTGACGAAGAGTTCGAACAGGAAGCCGTTGAGGGAGACACACCCGTCTCCCAGATGCCTGGACGCCTTGTCTCCAGCGATGGAGTGAAGTTCTGTCGCGAAGGTGGAGGCCGTAAGAAGGCTACCATCGACTCGGAGGGTCTCAAGGAGGCCTTCAAGGAGAATCTCGATCTTCTCTTCGACAAGGTTGAGATTCCCGCTTCTGTTTCCTACACGTTGTCTTCCGAGAAACTTGACCAGGCAATTGAGTCGGGTGCTATCACTATTGAAGAGCTCCGACCTTTTGTCAAGCCCGGAGATTGGTCGTCTCCTCGTTTTGTTATCAGGGAGTGATAGAGTGAAGACTCAAGAAGTTGCTAGACTTTTCGGTAAGTCTAGTTCCTGGGTTCGAGCCGCCGAGAATCTCGGTTATTTCAAGGATAGAGAGGGTGTAGCACCTGAGATTCCTCGTACCGATAAAGGTATTCGAGATTTCTCGGAGGAGCTCGTTCTCAAGCTGTCGGAGAATCTATACAACAGCGGTCGGCTTAGTGAGGAGCGTTACACCCTCATCAAGTCGACTCTTGAAAACCTCAAGGAGCTTGGCTAATGTTCGCTATTAGCGTCTCGGGAGTCCACGGTTCGGGGAAGACGACCTTCATCGATCTTCTCTCTCATGAGCTTACAAAGCTCTACCCGAAGAGGAAGCCGGAGATTCTCCACTCCTTCACACGTGAGGTTATGAAGGAGCAGGGGTGGAAGAACGGTGAAGAGGGTGAAGCCCTTCTTCCCGCCTATTGCTCCGCTAAGAGAGCGGAGAAGATCTCCGAGTACGGTTCGCATTTTGATCCTCTCTTCCTCATTTCGGATCGCTGCGCCATCGACGAGGAGGTCTACGCCGAACTCACCAAAGGTGGGGAGGTTTCTCTTCCGGTCATCGAAGAATGCGAGGCGGAAGAGAGCGAGTTCTTCACCTTCCGTGTCTTGAAGCGTATGCCCTCCTTCCTCGAACTCGAGGATGACGGCATTCGTCCCCAGGATGAAGAGTTCCATCGTAAGGTGGAGGAGAGGTTCGACGAGATCTTCCGTGAGAGATTCTTCCGCGATGGAGGATACTCACCCTACGTGTTCATCACTGACCCCGACAAGGATGTGAAGGAACTCGTGGAGGAGTTCGTGGAGCGTATTCACGAACTCGAAGGCGACGAGATCTACTTCCACACTTCGTACGACAACTACCGCTAATTAGGACAGCACAACATGAATTCTACTCTCTTCTCTTACACAACGGGTGCTCTCAAGAAGATCGAGAACTCCTCCGGGGTTTGCTCCTCTTGCCGCAGGACTGATGACGAACTCCTGAGTAGTGGCCAGAAGGTGAATAGCCTCTCACACAATTCAGGTGACTTCATGGCTCCTCACGTCTACACCGACAAGGAAGTTAGCTTCCTCTGTGAGGATTGCTCCAAAGCTTCCAGTGAAGACAAGAGGCTCGAAGAGACTACTAAGGGTATGGCGGAGGTTCTCAAAGGTCTCCGCTGCAATCTTACAGATGAGAACTTCGCTGGGACTCCTGGTCGAGTCTCTCGTTTTCTTCTCGGCCACTTCCGTCCCATTGATGAGGTAGCCGACGAACTCTACCGTTACAAGTTGAGTTCCTTCCCGTCCGACTATCACGGGATTGTTTCCCAGTCCGGGATCAAGGCCTCAGGTCTTTGCCCCCACCACTTCCTCCCGGTGATCTACGACGTTGACGTCGCCTATGTTCCTAGTAAGCGAGCGGTTGGCCTCTCGAAGTTGGCTCGTCTCGTAAAGACAGTCGGTAGCCTTCCTCTTCTCCAGGAGGACTTCACGAACGAAGTTGCGGCACAGATTCGCCAGATGGTTGGAGCAAGCGACATCGCTGTCATCGTAAGGGGCACTCACACTTGCATGAGTACTCGTGGTGTTAGCTCCTCCGCTCCCACCACTACCTCTTGTATGGAGGGCGACTTCTTCTTCGACATCAACTCCCGCAATGAGGTTCTCGAACTCTTCAAGAGAGGCCGCATCTAATGATCAACACTTGGGGAGCCGAGCTCGAATGGACCGATTGGGATACTCGCATTGAACTCCCAGGCTACTTGGGTGTTCTCGATGACAAAGAGACCGATGTTTGCAACTCGGACGGCACCGCTTACGGCTACTCCCACATCGGTGGTGAGATTTGCATGGTTCCGACCTTGACAGCGTCTCAACTCGTCGAGAACTTCGCTACCCTCAAGTCGGTTTGCAACCCCGAAGTCAACTACCGCTCCTTCACCCACATTCACATCGGTGGAGTGACCCTGGAGGAAGCGAAGCAAATTCTCACCTACTCCGTTGAGATCAAGGACTTCGTCAAGTACCACCTCTCGCCGACTCCTGCCCCTAGTGGACTTGATGAGGAGTCGATCAAGAACTGGAGGTCCTACCGAGGTCAAGTCAACTCTTGGATGTATCGGGTTGTTCCCGCTGTATGCGTGGAGGAAGCACTCAAAGCCAAGACGATTGACGAACTCGTCGAAGCCCACTATCCGAAACACAAGAACGGGAAGGGTCGCACCTACTCGGTTACCCCCAGGACGGGTGTGAATCTTCGTAGCCTTCGGAAGCATGGTACGATTGAGTTCCGTTTCTTCTGGGGTACCGCAGACACAGAGGAGTTCAAGGAGTGCCTCCGCTTCGTTCAAGCCTTCTTCGATCATGCCTGTGGTGATCGGGCTCCTATCGAGGAGTGGTGCGTAGACTTCAACCTCCCCAAAGCTATCCTGTTCAATCCCGAACAGGAAAAGACGTTCCTAAAAACCCGTTCCAGTTGATATCTTTTATAAGAAAACCTATAATATTAGTAAGGAGTTGATATGAAAGCCGCAGTTAACCCACCTTTCGCAGCACAACATTGGGATCTTGGTTCCATGTCCTACGCACTTGCTCACCTCGTAGAACAATCCCCGGAGTACAAGAAGCGTACTCTCAAGCTTACCCAGAGCCTCCACGAGAACCGAACCGCTCCGTTGATTCTCGATAACGGCGCAGATGAACTCGGTGAAGGCTTCTACGGAGCACGCTTCTTCGACATGATTTCGGAGATTCAACCCTACGAGGTCATTGCACCCGATGTTCTCGGGAACCTCGAGAAGACTCGTGAACGTACTTTCTCGTTCCTGGACGACTCCAATGACCAGATTCCTTACGGGACCGGAATCATGGCGGTTCTCCAGGGAGATGACCGAGACAAGGTCCTCGAACTTCTCCGAGAATACGAGGAGGACGACCGAATCACGACGATTGGCATCCCCTACGATCTTCTCTTCGAGACGCCGACCGATATTGAACTCCCGGAGTTTTCCACGAGTCACAAGTCCTGGGAACACTCTCGTCGACGTGCCGCCTTCCTCTTTAGTGAGGATTTCCAGGCGACCTGCAAGAAGGAGATCCACCTCCTGGGGATGAATACTCTCTGGGAGTTCTCCCTTTACAAGAAGTTCGAAGAGAAGGTTCCGGCAAACCTTCGTAGTAACGATACTACCGCCCCGTTTGCCGCAGGACTCAATCTCAGTGCCTGGAAGTCGGTTGAAGACTCAGGTGACAAGAACTGGCCGGCACTCAAGTTCGAGTGGAAGCCTCTCGCCGACCAGGCCGTGAAGTCTCTTCACAACCTCATTCTCTACTTCGATGCCGTTGGCGACGTTGAAGCACTCAAGAGGGCCCAAGCCTTGGAAGATTCCGGATGGACTTATGGCCGCCAGTAAAGACCCGCTTCTCCTCATTCTCGATGGGAACAATCTTCTCATTCGAGCCTTCTTCGCTCACCGGTGGAAGACCGAGGACGGATACGAGTACTTGAAGAACGCTGAAGGCGAGTTGACCGGAGGCGTCTACGGAGCACTCTCTTCTCTCTTCAAGTACTACCGGACCTTCCAACCCACCCATATTCTCTGGACGTTCGATTGGGGTAAAAGCGAGTATCGTTCCTCTCTCGACCAGGACTACAAGGGTAATCGAGTTCACTCGGAGAAGGACGGGTTTTCGACCCAGTTCGGTCCTCTGGAGAAGGCTCTTAGTCTCCTGGGAGTTCGACACTACCGCGAGAAGAACGTTGAAGCTGATGACATCATGGCGGCGGCGGCTCTCAACGCAGAGGCACTCGGTGTCCCTTCGGTGATCGTCTCCACTGATCACGATCTTCGTCAACTCATCAGTGACAAGGTCACAGTTGTCAAGCCGTCCATGGGGAAAGCCCCGGAAACCCTCTTCAACAAGAAGAAGGCCTCCGAGTTCCCTCTCCCTCCCCGGCGTATGCCTGAGATTTGGGCGTTGACCGGTGATTCCTCAGACAACATCGCTGGAGTCAAGGGCATTGGCCCCGCCAAAGCCAAGAAGCTTATCGAAGAGTACGGGGATCTTGACTCTCTTCTCGAAGAATACGACAAGTTCACCGAAGAGGAAGTCGAGCGGGTACGCACCAACTACCGGCTCATCAAGCTAAGTGGAGAACTCGCGACCTACTCCAACTTCCCTCTTAGTAGCTGCGAGTTCCTCCCCGGTGAAATCGACATCGATGCCCTCAATGACTTCTTCGACAAATACGGGTTCAAGAAGTTCAAGACACAGCTTCAGGAAGGAGAACTACTATGACCCTCAACATCAATGAGGTCTTCGGGCCTACGATCCAGGGTGAGGGGCGATTCACAGGTCGTCGAGCCTTCTTCGTGAGGACCTCTCGTTGCCCTCTTGCCTGCTCCTTCTGTGACACTCCCTATACTTGGGCTTTCACCGAGAACAAGGCCAAGAAGCATCGTGAGGGAATCCAGTACAACCAGATTCTCGAAGAGCACCAGATGACTTCCGAGGAGGTTGTTGAGAAACTTGATAGTCTCGGACTCAAGTTGGGTGACCTCGTAGTTCTCACCGGTGGAGAGCCCCTCCTCCAGGCTTCAGAGATCCAAGGCCTAGTCAATCTCCTCCTCTCTAAAGGGTGCTTGGTCCAGTTCGAAACGGCCGGTGTTCTCAAGCCTCCCCACTTCGACGATGACCTGCGAGTCTTCTACTCGGTTTCTCCGAAGCTTGAGAATTCTGGAAACCCCCTTCGGGCTCGGTTTAGGCCGGAGGTTCTCAAGGAACTCAACTCTCGTGGAGCGGACTTCAAGTTCGTTTGTGCCTCTCTTGAAGATCTCGACGAAGTTCGCGAGTTTTGCCGCTCTACTGGCATTAGTCCTAGAAGTGTATGGATTATGCCTGAGGGTGTAACCCACGAAGTATGCCAGGAACACGCTAGACTCATCATTGACAAGGCTCTCGAATTCGGATACAACTTCTCGATGAGAGTCCACGTAGCGATTTGGGGAACGGAGCGAGGACGATGAGCGACCAGTTCGAATGGCTTAAGGAACTCTCTTTTAGGTCTCTCAACCTGTCTCACACAAGTGATACCATTCTCGAGATGGCGAAGATCCAGGCCGAACTAAACTCCTACTATAAGAAGTTCCTTGAGTTCAAGGGAGAAGATGCTTCTCAGTGGGAGTCCGTTGACGACATTGTTCCGATCCCCATCGAGATCTATAAGGAGTCGAAGTTCCTCGTCAAGTCGGGTTGGTTCGAGCCGGTGAAGGTTTGGGAGTCCTCGGGTACCTCAGGTAACTCCTCCCGAACCCCGCTTGAAGACACTACGGTCTATGAGAGGACTATCCGCAAGCAATTCCACGAGGTCTACGGACACATTCCTCGTCTAAGCACTGTTGCCTTCATCCCTACTCCCACCGAGTGGCTCCACTCATCTCTTGCATACATGTTCGAGGTCGGAGTTCGTGAGGAACTTGAGCCGGATAGTACTCTCCGCCTCGTTAAGGCCCCCCAGGGGAATGTCGAGATTGCTGGCAACCTAGCCAACCTCGTTCTCGAGATGACTCGCCGTTCTCTCGGCGGTGATAGACTTCTCCTCTACGGAATCTCCTATCTCTTCATCATCGTCATGGAGGAGATTCGCAAACTTGGCTTCAAGCCTTTCATCGGAGAGAACCCGATCGTCACTGATACCGGAGGCTACAAAGGTATCACTCGGAACTACACTCGTGAAGAGTTCGTCAAGCTCTTCAATGAGACCTTCTCCTACAAGGGTGAAGTCGAGTTTGTAACCGAGTATGGAATGTCCGAACTCAACTCTCCTTTCTGGGGTACAGGCACCGACTCAGTCTTCCGCATTCCGGATTGGGTCCAGGTTAGAATCGACGAAGAGACGAACCAGTTGACCATCTTCGACCCCGGTCTCTACTCCACTTGTGTTGCTCTCAAGACTCAAGATCGAGCCGAACTAGTAGACAAGAACCACATTCGTCTACTCGGGAGGCTTCCAGGAGTTAGCATGAAGGGCTGCTCCATTTCAGCTGAAAGGGCAAGGCGATGAGCTACCTACGCAAGGATGCACTTCAAGAGAAGGCTATGAAGTATCTTGAAGCCGTCGACGTTCTCCCCGGGGAAGTGCGGAGGAAGGTCTCGAACTATCTCGGAAGTGATGCTTCGGACTACGTCTTCGACTTCGTAGAAAAGATGAAGCTTGAACTCGTCTCCACGAAAGTCGGTGTGGTTCTAGCCTCCACCGGATCGACGACTCCTTACGAGTCTCTCTTCTACCCCTTCCTCTTCTCTGATGAACTACGAGTCTCAGTGAGCCGTGACTATGAGGACAAGGAGAGTCTCAACAAGTTTCTCGAAAAGCTTGGGATTCAGGGGTATACTCGAGACACTTTCGTCTTCGAAGACCTCGATAGCCTCATTCTCTACGGCTCTCACGAAGTCCTAGACTTCTACCAGGACAAGTTTAGTGGCAAGATCGCTTTCTACGGTCCCGCTCTCTCCGTGGCCTACGTCACCTCCGAAGACCTCAAGAACCCCAACATAGTTGAGGGACTGGCGGAAGACGTCTCGGTAGAGGGTGGGACAGGGTGTCTCAACACTAAGATCATCGTCTCGGATGCTTCTCTTCGAGAGTTCACCCCAGTTGCCGGATCCTTCAAGCATCCTTGGGAGAGTGAAGACACCGCCATTGTTAGAGCGATTACGACGGGAGTAGAGGTTTCCGGACGCTTCCCGTTCTTCTCTAGTCGTCAAATCTTCCCTCTCCCCGGTACGAGTGCCTTAGTCATCCCGACACTCTCCGTTAACGACGGGTTCTACCACGACTTCAATCCGAGTTGGGTTTCTACACTCTCCATTTCTTCCGAAGAGCGTCTTAAAGACGAAGTCGTTCTTCGGATTCTCGAGAAGTGGAAGCCTACCCGCATTTGTCTCATCGGTGAGTCCCAGGAGCCTACTACGAACTGGGCCCATGACGGAGCCGTAGAACCCTTCAATTTCTCCATTTTCCGCAATGCACAGTTAGGAGCACACCTGTGACCATCCAGCAAGATTTCAGGAAGTACGTAGCACAAACTTCTCCGACCCCCTACGGACTCGTCGTAGAGAAGGCGGAAGGTCCTCACCTGTTCGGCTCCTTCTCCGGTGTTGGAGAACCCCGAGCCTTCTTCGACTTCACTTCCGGTATCGGAGTGAACTCTATGGGAGCAAGAAACCACAAGGCTACCTTCGCGCTTGTCGAACAGGCTCTCGATTACGGACATACTACAGTCTACGGAGAGCATGTTCAAAAGGCCCAGGTCGAGTACGCTAAGGCTCTCGTTGAGAAGTGGGGTGAGGGAGGCCAGGTTTTCTTCCAGAATTCCGGGAGTGAGGCTAACGATCTTGCACTGAAGATGGTTCGCAAGATCACTGGCAAGAAGAATGTTCTCGCTCTAACGAAGGCTTTCCACGGACGAGGCTACGGCCCGATGCAGTTGACCTGGAACTCCCTGTATCGTGAAGGTTTCGGAGTAGACGATTCCTGCACTCGCTGGATTGACCCCTTCGAACCCTTCTTCACTCAAATCGAAGAACTCGAGCCGGACTTCCTCGAAAACCTGGGTGGAGTGTTCGTTGAACTCGTCCAGGGTGAGGGTGGTTGTAGAGCACTTCCGCAGGAGTTCGTAGATGAACTCTTCAACTGGTGTCACAAGAACAACATCATGACCGTTGTTGATGAGGTTCAAACCGGATTCGGACGTACTGGGAAGTTCTTCGCCCAGGACACCTACGGTGTTCGAGCTTCTATTACGACCATCGGTAAGGCAGGTGGAGGTGGTCTTCCGTTCGGAGCGGTCATTTCTTCGAGGAGGAACTTTGAGAAGCTTCAAACTCCGGCTCTCTCCCACTTGACTACCTTCGGTGGGAACCCGATCGTATGTGCCGCTGGACTCGAGATCCTCAAGCAAGTTACCCCTAAACTTCTCAAGAACGTCGAAGAGTGTTCTCGACTCATGATCTCTCGTTTCGAGTCTTGGGCCGAGAAGTACCCGAGCGTTGTTGAAGGATACAACGGACGTGGTCTAATGCTTGCCTTGAGACTCAAGAGTAAGGAAGCGGCTTGGGAACTCTTCGAGACGGCTCGTGAAGAGAACTTGATTCTCGCCATCAAGCTCAACAACCCGACCGTAGTGAGGACGACTATCCCTCTCAACACCCCCATCGAAACCCTCGAGAGTGCACTCAAGAGTCTCGAAGCCGCTATCGAAGTTGTCGAAAAGGAACTCTCGTGACTACGGCGATTCTAAACCCACGGCGTCTTGCTACTCTCGGAGTAGTCACCAATCTTCTCCAGGAGAACATCTCCTGCAACTCGATTGACCTCCGTATTCATCGAGTGTATGAGATTCGTGGACACCTCGACTTGACCCAGGAGGAGCGTATTCTCCCGGAGTTCGTTGAAGTAGAGTTCGACGATGTTCTCGAACTTGAACCTCACAAGACCTACCAAATCGAGTTCTACGAGAAAGTGCACTTGACGAGTTCGCTTTGCGCTATCTCTATTCTACGCTCTACTCTCTTCAAGTCGGGTGCCTCCGGCGAAGTAGGTCTCTACGATTCCGGCTACTCGGGTTCGACTGGTATGACGGTTACTCCAAGCATCCCTCTCTACGTTCGTAGAGGGACTAGTATTGCACAACTTCTCGTCTTCTCTTGTGATTCCAACAAGGTCTACGACGGATTCTACAAGAACGATAACTGGCGCTGACACATTTTAACACTTCAGGAGGTTCAAATGAAGTTCTTAGAGCTTGACAACTTTGAGAAGAAGTACTCGCTCCGAGTCGAGGACTTCGACAAGAGTCGTCTCGGAGAGTACTACACCTGGCTATGCTTGACGTACCAGAAGAGAGTTATCCCTCGTGAGGAAGAGCTCAAGTTCGCGAGACTCTTCTGGAACACCGTACTCCGTCTCGAGAAGACCGAACTCTTCAAGGATAGAGACGTCTCTCCTAAGCTCCTCCTCAAGTGGATTTTCTGGCGTGACTCCGGCTATCGACATTACTCCGATGGGGACCGTCCGATTCACCCCGGGTGGTTCCTCAAGGCTAACTCGGATTGGCAGGAATCCCAATACCGCGATATGACCACTCAAGTCAACTACGAGTCCGGAGTAACCACTACCCAGGCCAAGAAGACGACCACCACTGGTATCTTTGAGGAGTTCTAATGAGGACGTTTAAGGGAGAGATCCTCCGCTACCGGTTTCTCACCGACAGTGAAGTCTCCTACCTCGCCTCTACGGATCCTCGATTCCTGAGAGACCCCGACGAGTTTTGCCCCACTTGTGGTGGTGAGAAGAGTTACAAGTTCCGTGGAACCGTCTATGAGTGTGATTGTCAACTCCAATGGCAACTCTGGAAGCATTACAGCGTCTCCAACATCGGCTCTACCTACCAGCGTTTGGATTGGTCGGACTACACCTCCGAGGAGAGAGGTCCTTACGAGACCACTCTTCTCTTCCGAGACAACTTCAAGGAGTTGATCTCACGTGGGTTAGGTCTCCTTTTCGGTGGTGGAGTTGGTGTAGGTAAGACGATGCTTCTCTCTCTTCTTCTCAAAGACCTCGTCAAGGCCGGGGTCTCATGCTACTCCTCGACTGCGACACAGTTGATCGAGACTTTCGACAACGGCTACCACGACTACGCTAGACGAGAATTCTTCGAAGAGAAGACGTTCAAGTCCGAGGTTCTCCTCCTGGACGACTTAGGCCGAGAGCGAAGCACGGAGCATGCGAGAGAAATCATCGAGACGATTCTTCGAAGACGAACTCAAGCAGGTCAAACCACACTCATCACCACCAACAAGTCCAAGCAAGACCTTGAAGCCGTCTACCCTCCCCAGGTTCTCTCTTTGATCTTTGAGAAGAACAAAGGCATCTGGTGGAATATCGAAGACTTCCGAGCACCCGAAACACACCACGGACCTAGTATGGGGTCTAAGCAAATCAACGAAGTTCTCTCAGGCGAAAGGAGGCCGATCTTTTGATCGATCTAGACAAGTCTCTACTCGGGTTCATCGAGCAAGGCCATCTTCGACGGATTCTCGACCTCGGCATTCGCCCTGAACACATCTACGACCCTCTCTACCGTAACGCTTTCGAGTTCTCTCAGCGGTATTGGGAGGACTCTTCTCTTCTCAAGACTCCGACCAAGAAGGTTCTTCTCGAAGAGTTCCCGTCCATCGAAGTTGTTGAGCCGGAGGAGTCTCTCACCTGGGTTGTTGAGAAACTCCAAGAGAGGTTCACAAGAACTCGTGTTCAAAACGTTCTTCGCAAGGCCGCCGAGGACCTAGACGAACTCCCTCTCGAATCGGCACGTGAAGCCTACCAGGAACTCTGGGAGGTTCTCGCTTCAGTGACGGAGCGGAAGAATCGTTCGGACATCTCCTCAAACGTTCTTGAGAGACAATCCCGCTACGCTACTCGAGTCTCCGAGTTCGACCCTGACCCGTTCGGTCTTGGACTCCCGGACGTTGATAAGCACATCGGAGGCATTAGGCCTGGTGAACTCGCTGTCGTCTCCGCCTACGCCAAGACAGGTAAGACTCAACTTCTCTGTAAGTCAGCGGTGGAGGCTAGGAAGAAAGGCCTCACTCCCCTTCTCGTCTCTATGGAGGTCTCTGTTCCAGACATGGAAGATCGCCTTGATGGCTACATTAGCGGTTTGGACATGACGAGTATTAGCAACGGCAATCTCACACGTGAAGAGGTTCTTCACCTCAAGGAGACCCAGGAAGAGTTCGCTTCTCTTGGCCACTTCTACGTTGAGAAGCCTACTCGAGATGATCGAACCGTCCAGTCCATCGTGAATAGAGCCCGTGAGGTTGAAGCGGACATCATTCTCATCGACCAGCTTTCATTCATCAAGCCTCGACGTGACTATCGAGATCGTCGTTCCGCCTATGAAGAGATCATGGAGGACCTCAAGTCCTCGATCTCCGAAGATGAAGAGTCGATGTTCCCGACCATCATGGCGGTCCAGTTGAACCGAGCCTCTGTTCAAGAAGGCGAAGAACTCGGCATGCAAAACCTCGCCGTCTCCTCATCGATTGAGCAGTTCGCTGACATCGTCTTCGGTCTTCAACAGTCACGTGAACTCCGTACGAATAACTCCATGTTCCTCAAGATTCTCGGTATTCGTCGTGGCTCTCCCGAAGAGTGGCTTCTAAACTGGAGTCTCAAGGGACAAACGAAGATCGAGTCCCGTGGAACTATCGCAAGTGTGACCGGAGTAGAGTGATGAGAAGCGGGTTTTCTAGCATTGCGAGGGCTAATAAGAGGCAATACCTGCAGGTCGTCAAGAACATAGATGCCGAAGACGTTCTCGACTACTATCAAGCTGACAACATCTCGCTCTCACACTCCTCCAACGGCGATGAGTTGATTCACAGTTGCCTCATTGACCGTGTTGACCCTCACCACTCTCACGGAGACTCCACTCCTACGGCTTGTCTAAGTGTTGACGACAAACTCTATCACTGTTTCGCTTACGGAGGTGGTGACCTCTTTTGGCTTCTAGAGAAGCTTGAAGGCTCCTGGGAGGGTGCCGTTAAGGTCATCCAGAAACTCTCTCGAGGGATTCAAGACCAAGACTCCAAGTCCTTCCTCGAAGAAATCAACAAGCTTCTCTCGCCTGATTATAGGGTTAAACCTATATTGCCCTCCTTCTCTCCCGAGGTTCTCGATAGTTGGAACTTCATTCACCCCTATGTCTCCTCTCGTGGCGTCTCAGATGACGTCATCATTCGCCATAGAGTGGGGTATGACCCCGAGTCGAATCGAATCACACTCCCGCTTTTCTGGAAAGGCGAACTCGTAGGATGGCAAAAGAGGGTTCTTCCTCCACAAACTCATCCCAAGTACCAGAATTCACCTGGATTCCCGAAGAGTGAAGTCCTCTACTTGGGTGGTGAAGACTCCGATGAAGTTCTCGTAGTAGAATCGGTCTTCTCAGTTCTTGTAGGAGAGACACTCCAGGAGAAGGGTCTACTCCCCGGTCTAAGACTCGCCTCTACGCTCGGAGCCAAAGTCTCGGACGAGCAAATCAAACTTCTTCGAAACTACTCGAAGGTCACGATATGGTTTGATGATGACCAAGCAGGCAAGAGTGGTGCCTTGAGACTCTTGAGAGGCCTAAGCGACTACACGAGTGTGAGTGTTGTTGATGAGACAGGCCAGGAAGATGATCTCGCTGGGTTGCCCCCGGATGAAGTCGTCTCGAGATTTGAAAACCGGGTAGCGAGCTTCCTAAGTGAAGCGAGGCTTAAAAAGCAACTAGCAGTTGATGGATTATAGGAATTCTTATATAATTAGTAGTACGGACTAAAGTCCCAACCAATAGATACACCTAGGAGAACAACAATGTCATTCAGAAGCGGTTTCGGAGCAGTTGAGAAGGCGGCACAGTCGGCCAACCAGAACTCGGGTGGTTCCTGGTTCACGATCTACTGGAAGGATTCTACGGGTCAGGGTGACCTCAAGATCCTCCGCAATCTCTCGGACGACCCCATCGTCGTAGGTCTCCACGAATACATTCCCTGCAACGACGGAAAGCGTCGTACCTTCGTATGCGCCAAGGAGCTCGACAAGAGTCGTCGATGCCCCATTTGCGAGGATATGGTGCAAACCAACCAGGATGGAACTACTCGCCCCTACCGCCCTCGTGACGTTGCTATCTCCCTCGCAGTTCTTCGTGAAGAGAAGCAAATCTCTCGTGGAGAGTTCGAGTACTCCGATGTCACCGAAGAGGTTGAGGTGACGAGTGAGGTGGCCGAGAAGGCTAAGGCTCTTGGTCTCGATCTTCAGGTCGGCGAGAAGCTCACTGTTCCTCAGGTCGGTTTCGTCCAGAACTCACTCACGAACTTCTGGAACAACCTCAATGGATTCTTCGCTCGCTACGGTACGATCATGGACCGTGACTACGCTATCACCCGACACGGCAACGGACTCGATACCAAGTACCAGATCGTTCCGTGTGACGTAGTTGAGGAACTCCGCGATCCTGAGAAGGTTGAAGACCGCTACAAGATCGCTAAGCTCTTCCACCTCTCCGTCCAGGATTACCTCGAGATTCTCGGCTCCGAAGGCTACTACAAGAAGCATCTTGGATCCGACAGTGATCCGGCCCCTGCGCCTTCTTCCAACTCCGCAGGGTCTCTCTCTCTCCAGGACCAGATCCGCGAATACCGCTCCAAGTAATTCTCCCCTACTCCCCGTCCACTTCAATGTAGGCGGGGAGTAGGTTTCCTGAGGAGGGAACATGGGTAAGTACGTTTCGCTTCACACACATAGCGAATTCTCCTTTCTCGACGGGTATGCTTCCATCAAGCAAATCGCAGATCGCGTCAAGGAGATCAACGGAACGGCCGTTGGACTCACCGACCACGGTGAAGTGAGTGGCCACATTTTTCTCGAAGAAGCCTGCAAAGAGGTAGGCATCACTCCAATCTACGGCATGGAAGGCTACGTCGTAGACTCCATCGAAGAGACCAAGGAGACGAAGTCTCGGCTCAACTCCCACTATTGCGTTTGGGCCGAAACCTCGAAGGGCCTCTCGAATCTTTGGGCTGTCTCCTCACTCGCCTACATTGAGGGTTTCTACTATCGCCCTCTTGCCGATTGGGAGATGCTCAAGAAGTACAGCGAAGGCCTCATCGCCTCTGATGGTTGTCTTCTCTCCAATACGGCACGTTTTCTCGTTGAAGACAAGTACGAGGAAGCCAAGGCGTGGGTTTCGAAGTTCATCAGCGTTTTCGGGAAGGAGAACTTCTTCCTCGAACTTCACACGTGGCAGATGATCGACTCCAAGAACCCCCACGATCTCGAGGTGAGTCAGCAAATCACCAAGATGAATCATGGGAAGGTTCGACTCGCTCGTGAACTTGGCTTAGGACTCATCGTAGTGAATGACGCCCACTACGCCGAGAGATGCCACTTCGAGAATCACCAGATCGTCTGGGCAATGTCCACGAACCAGGACCAGTTCGACACTAGAGGCGAAACCGCCGCCTGGATCATGGACGATGATGAGATCTACTACTGGATGAATCGCCACGGTATTAGTGACGACATCATCAAGGAAGCGATCGAGAATACTTCCAAGATTGCCGAGAGGTGTAGAGGGGTTGAAATTAGTAAGAAACTCCACGAGCCTCTCATTACTGGGGACTTTATTAAGGACGAGCAACTCTTCCTCTCCAATGTAGGGTCCGGCTTCAAGGAGAAGATCGTAAAGCAGTTCGAGTCCGGCGTTGAGATGCCGGATACTCTCGAGAACTATCGGAAGCGTTTAGACTACGAACTCTCCATTATTCTGGCAAAAGGCTTCCCCGGCTACTTCAACATCGTAGCCGACTACTGCAAGTTTGCTAAGAATCCAGCGACCGTTCCCTTCAAGAAGTCTTCTTGGCTTGTAGGACCCGCTCGTGGTTCGGGTGGAGGCTCTTTAACAGCTTTCCTCCTCGACATTACTGAGATCGACCCTATTAAATACGGTCTCATGTTCGAGAGGTTCCTCAATCCTCAGCGAGGTTCTCTTCTCTACATCGACGTTGGAGTTGAGACTCTAACTCTTGGCCCTGGTGAGAGAGCTTATCTCGAAGATGGAAGCGAGGTAATGGCACGCTTCCTCAAGCCTGGCGATCGAGTCAAGCTCAAAGAGACTAAAGAGAAGTCGATCGACTACAAAGACTTCGGTGAAGATCTCGTAGGCGAAGTGGTCTCGGTTGAGGAGAGAATCGGTGGTCTACCGGATATCGACCTCGACTTCCCTCAATCCCACCGTGGACAAGTCAAAGAGTATCTCTCTTGGCGTTTCGGCCGTGATAGGGTTTGCGGTATTGGAACATTCTCACGTCTCCAGGCTCGTGGTCTTCTTCGAGATCTCGGTAGGGCACTCCAAATCCCGCTCGAAGACGTCAACAAAATGTCCGAAGTCATCAACGAAGTCAAAGACCTCGACACGGAAAGAATTGAAGTCTCCTGGGACCAGATTCTTCGTGAAACCGGTGGAGAACTCGCTTCCTGGGCTACCAAGTATCCTCGCCTCTTCGAGAAGATGTCCGAGATGGTAGGCATGGTTCGCCAGTCCTCTAAGCATGCCGCTGGAACACTAATCTCGGACGTCTCCTTGATCGGCCAACTCCCTCTCCGAGTCAAGAACAGCGAGATCGTCACGCAGTTCGATGGACCCACCGTCGAGAAACTCGGGTTCATCAAGTACGATGTTCTCGGTATTCGCCATCTCGATACCCTCATGGAGTGCGATAGGCTTGCACACGGGGAAGAGGACCCGAAGCGTCTCTATCAACTCTCCGAAGAGACCATGGCTCTACCTGAGATTTGGGAGCAAGTCAACAGCGGTGACTCAACTGGTATTTTCCAGATTGAAACGACTTCCTTCAAGTCACTTCTCCCCGATTTCAAGGCGAAAAACGAGAGAGACATCGCCGACCTCATCGCTGTCAACCGTCCTGGTGTTACGAGGTCAGGCCAGCTTGACGTCTACATGAAGCGTCGAATGGGTGAGGAAGAAATCAAGACTCCGCACCCGCTTATGTCCGAGGTTCTCGCTTCTACGTTCGGAGTAGCGGTCTACCAAGAGCAAGTCATGAAACTCTTCCAGGTTCTCGCTGGTTACTCTCTCGTGGAGGCTGATGGCATTCGCAAGATCATGGGTAAGATGCTCTTCGAGAAGATGCTCGAAGAGAAGCCTAAGTTCATCGAGCGATGCGTCAAGAACCCCGAGTTCCTCGAAGGGTGCGTAGGTGATCCTGTGAAGGTCGCCAATGAGTGTTGGAAGATGCTCGAGAAGGCGGGTATCTACGTATTCAACTCGGCTCACTCACAGGCCTACGCCATGATTTCGACCTGGGGTGCCTATGAGAAGCACTTCTTCCCGAGAGAGTATCTCACGGCTCTCATGCGTACCGATCCGGGTAGGGCAAATCTCTACGTGAAGGAAGCCCGGCGCACTGGTATCCCCATTCTCCCTCCCGACGTAAACGAGTCCGATGAGAGGTTTACCCTAACCAAGAGTGGTATTCGTTGGGGTCTTGGAGATATCAAGAACGTAGGTGCCTCCGCCGTCAAGGAGATTCTCAAGTATCGTCCCTATGAGTCTCTCGATGACTACCTCTCTAAGACCTCGGGTAGGGGTGGACGTAAGAAGACCGTTGTCGAGAATCTCATCAAAATCGGTGCCTTCGACTCTCTCAACCCGAATAGAAGCGAACTCCTCAGGTACTTCTATGAGAAGAACAAGATCGACTCTCTTGTCCCTGACCTCTCCGACGAGAATGTCATCTTCGACATTGAGATGGAACTCGCGGGGAACTATATTACTCAAGACCCTCTCGAAAAGTATCTCGATATTCTCGATGCGATGGCTTTGAAGTCGCCCCGGGAGATGAATGAGCTCAAAGTCGGTGAGGTGGCTAGAATCGGTGGCATGATTTCTAGTCTCCGCACTCATCAAGCCCGAAACGGTGAGATGGCTTTCATTGAGGTGACCTACAATGAGGAAGTCTTCCCAGCGACGGTTTTCTCGAACAAGTGGGTTCCGAACAAGATTCTCTACCAGGTCGGTCGACCTGTTCTTCTCGAGATCAAGAAGCTCGATCGGGGTGTCATGGTGCAAGAAGTCTTGCGTCTTGACTACCTTCAGGACTAGGTTTCTGTTTTTCGTCCTCTACCCTATTAAACTAACACTCGATTTAGTGGATTGATTATAGGGAAGAGACACGAGAGATATCGAGAGTACTACCACTACTCCTCCCAAGCACGAGTTCTTTCGTTAGAAAAGGTTTTTTCATGGCACGTATTTCAACACTCGAATCACTCAAGACTCAACTCCAAAACCGTTACGGTGAGAGGTCGGCGATGCTCGCTTCCGAGATTCCACCCTACCGTACCTTCTCGACTGGCTCCTTAGCACTCGACTACGCTACAGGTGTCGGTGGGCTCCCCACGAACCGAGTCGTAGAGTTCGCTGGAGCCCCAGGCGTAGGCAAGACGACAATCACTCTCCACGCGGTGAACAATTGCCTCAAACTCTTCCCGGATAGGTTTTGCCTCTACATCGACGCCGAACACCGTTTGACTCCTGATTGGGTGAAGGCCTTCGTTGAGGATTGGGACAGGGTCATCGTAGTAGCCCCGGACCACGTAGAGCAAGCGACGGATATGTACACGGACGCCGTTTCTACTGGAGAATGTGCCATCGCCGTCTTCGACTCCATCGGTGGTACCCCTTCCCAGAGAGTCACAGGCAAGTCCGCTGAGATCGGAAACATCGGTGGCAACGCTCTCGCCATTACTCGATTCTCACAGTTCGCACAGATCATGTCCGGCAAGTACGAGACGTGTACGATCGGTATCAACCAGATCCGTGAAGACATGTCCGGATACCACCGTCTAATGACTCCGGGTGGAAAGTCTTGGCAACACGCCGCCTCTCTCCGTGTTGAGCTCAAGAGAGGCCAGGGTAAGGTCTTCGAGAAAGTCGATGGAGATGACCTGCAGGTGGGATTCTCGGTTGTCGCCAAGGTTCACAAGAACTCGCTCTCCGCTCCTGGACGTTCCACCTACTTCTGGTTCTACAATCTCGAGTCAAAGTATGG
>ERZ773061.91-NODE-91-length-36991-cov-5.158517_pt1 | contig 36991 bp, 46 predicted proteins | sample MGYA00580627_ERZ773061 | MGnify/ENA primary metagenome ERZ773061 (study PRJEB29015, sample SAMEA2738119) | human oral metagenome | biome: human oral; feature: human-associated habitat; material: saliva | place: China | collected 2223 ...
TCATGATTTTCCTCCTTTCTAGAAAAGCTACCCTCTCTAAACAAGAGGGTTCTTTTTTTTAGTCCAATAACAGAACATACATTCGTAGTTATCACAACTACTATATATACATTTAATAACAATGAAAGAGGTGAGATCCATCGCCATTAAAGAAAACTCCAGAGGCAAGATTATTGTCGATGGATACACTTTGACACATAAACAAACTATCTTCTGTGAAGAGTACGTAGCCAGCAATCACGATGCTTACAAAGCCGCAGTAGAAGCGGGTTACAAGTGCAAGACACGTAAAGCGGCCCTCAATATGGCCAGCGAAAACCTGGAAAAACCGGCCATTCAAGCTTACATAGCTGAATTAGAGCGTCGTATCAATAAAAGACATGAACAACGAGTAGCGACTATCGAAGATAGAAGAAACTTATTAACACAGTTTATCTATGATCAAGATATAAAAGCTACCGATCGTCTTAAAGCACTCGATATCTTAAACAAGATGGATGCTGCATATGAACAACGTATCAAAATGGATACGACGATTAATAATCCGGTCCAATCGTTAACGACAGAAGAGCTACGTTCTCTAATTGAGAATGAACCCGATTAACTTATCCTATGTATTTTTAATCACATACGAACACATACGAACACTCAGAGGAGGTGATACGAATTTCACAAGTAAGCCAAATGAGAATGACACCAGAGCTAAAACGACGACTTCAATACGAAGCACGTTTAGAATTAGCCAGGCGTGATTTCTTTGATTATTGCGAGTTAATGGCTCCCGACTTTTATAAGCGATCGCGCCAATATCTCATTTATTTAACTTCCGTACTCCAGAATTTCGTAACACACTCCAATAAGAAAGTATTAGTAGTCTCTATGCCACCACGTTCTGGTAAATCTAGAACAGCTACTAAGTTTGTCGAATGGTATCTCGGTAAAGATCCGACACAAAAAATTATGACTGGATCCTATAACGAAACACTTTCGACACAATTCGCTAAATCAGTCAGAAATGCAATTCAGACTAATAAAGCCGATCCATACGTTCCAGTTTATTCCGACGTATTTCCCGATATCAAGATTAAGCAAGGTGATGCGGCCATGAACATGTGGTCTCTCGAAGGTCAATATTCGTCATATCTAGCTACGTCTCCTTCTGGCACGGCTACCGGTTTCGGGTGTTCTTTAATGATCATCGACGACGTAATTAAGAATGCACTCGAAGCTAATAACCAACTTACTAAACAAGCTCATTTCGAATGGTTCACGAATACGATGTTATCTCGTTTAGAAGAGGGCGGCAAAATCATTATTATTATGACACGATGGGCTTCCGACGACTTAGCTGGACGTATTATTAATCATTTCCAGGACGATGCCGAAGTCGTATCACTTAAAGCACTACAAGACGATGGCACTATGTTATGTGACGAAGTATTATCCAGAGAATCATACGAGGAGAAGAAGAAGCTAATATCGCCCGATATCTTCTATGCTAACTACCAGCAAGAGCCTATCGATCTTAAAGGACAGCTTTACTCATCCTTAAAGACATACGATACACCTCCTCAATTCGAACGTATCGAAGCATACACCGATACAGCAGATACCGGTACCGATTATTTATGTTCTATTATATACGGTGTTTATCAGAAAGAAGCCTACATCCTCGACGTTATTTACACGAATGATCCGATGGAAATAACAGAACCGCTCGTAGCTAAACATCTATACGAATATAAAGCGAATATTGCTCACATCGAATCAAACAATGGCGGGCGCGGATTCGCTAGACAAATCATTCATTATCTAACTAATACCTATAACACTAACTACACTACAATAAAAGCTTTCCATCAATCAAAGAATAAACAATCCCGTATCTTATCTAATGCGACATGGGTTATGGAACATATCTACTTCCCAACAAACTGGCATAATAAATATCCAGATTTTTATAAAGCGATTACATCTTATCAACGTGAAGGTAAAAACCTACACGACGATGCTCCCGATGCACTAACCGGTGTAGCCGAAAAGATTAATACACAAACACCGACATTCGAATTTATGTAAGAAAGGACTTAAATGCTAAACGAAGAATGGAACGATATCATCCGTAAGCATGCCGGTATGTCCGAGTCACAATTCGTGCAAGCTGAACTCGAAGCATTTCTTTTTTCTAAGAAACGACAAGAGATACTCCAGGCACGTAACTACTATCAAGGTAAACACAAACTACCAGAACATGTAGTTATGGACTCTAACGGCAATCCGACCGATGCGAAAGGTACGATTCCTAATAATAAAATTATTAATAACTTATTCGATGATTTAGTCGATCAAAAGACTAATTATCTATTATCAAAGCCTATCGACGTTAAATCCTCGATCGACTTAACCGACTTCTTTAATAAGAACTTCCAGCGTACTCTCAAGAATCTAGGTAAAGATGCTTATATCGGTACGATAGCTTACTTACATCCATATATCGATAATCAAGGCAACTTCAAATTAAAACGAATGAAGCCCGAATTCGTTATCCCATTATGGCACGACGAAGAACACGACTCACTCGATGCTTTTATTTATTTCTACGAATTCGAAGTATATATGACACCTAAGACTAAGACTTCCTTCTATAAAGTCGAATATTACAAACCAGAAGGTGTTACTTACTACGACTACATCAACGGATCTCTTCAGCCAGATCTTACTAAGCAATCTAAGCCTTATATTCAAAGCAGCGGTCTTTCTTATAACTGGCAATCGGTTCCCTTAATCTGGTTCCGATCTAATTCAGAGGAAGTACCGTTACTTTCCAAAGTAAAACCATTACAAGATGCGCTTAACCAAATGCTTTCTAATTTTGCTAACGTAATGTCTCAAGACGTTCATAATACTATCCTAGTCATTAAAGGCTATGACGGCGAGAACTTAGCTAACTTTAGGGAACAATTAGCACGTTATGGAGCAATTAAGATCACGTCTTCTCCAGAATTCGAATCTGGAGTCGAAACTCTTAATATCGAAGTTAACGCTTCTAATTACGAAACGATTATTAAGCTCCTCGAAAGAGCGATTATCACGAATGGTCGAGGTTTTGACGCTAAAGATGATCGAATGGCTAATAATCCTAATCAGATGAACATTAATTCAATGTATTCCGATATCGATCTAGATGCTAACGAAATGGAAACAGAATTCCAGGCATCACTCGAGCGCCTATTAACATTCATTAATGCATACCTTTCATTATCTAACAAGCCCGTATCTAACGATACGGTATTTATATTTAACCGAGATCTTCCATTAAACCAATCTGAATTAATCGATGCATGTCGTAACTCTACTGGTATTATCTCTGAAGAAACGATAGTCGCTAACCATCCGTGGACTCTCGACACCAAAGAAGAATTAGAACGTATTAAGAAAGAACGTAACGAGGTACTAAACAATGATGTACTGGGAACAACGCTTTCTTAATTTAAAAGAAGATGGCTTACATACAGCACAATCATCTTACGAAGATTTAACTTCGATATATGCTTATTCCTTAAACAAATACGAAAACCAGATAGCCGGTTTTATTCAACGATACGCTAATTCTAATAACATCTCACTTGCCGATGCTAAGAGACAGTTATCGGCACGAGAATTAAAAGACTTTAAGATAACGCTTAAACAATACATTAAGCTAGCACAACAAAAGAACCTATCCCCGAAACAAATTAAGCTTCTTGATAATGCTTCCTTACGGGCACGTATTACTCGCCTAGAAGAATTATGGATTCATACTTCACAGTTTGTCGAAATCTTAGCACAAGAACAGCATACCAATATTAACGATGCACTAAATAAAGTTTATAACTCGACCTACTACGAAGCCGCATATCTTACACAATCACTACAAGGCAAATATCAGACATTCAGACAGATACCGAAGAAAGCAATTCAAGAAGCTATTAATACGCCGTGGGGCAACGCCGACTTCTCACAACGGATCTGGGATCAACGAGATAAGCTAATCACGAAGCTACAGCAAGAGATAACACGTTCCTTAATCGCTCAAGAACCTACCGAACGCATTACGGAACTCATCTCTCAAGCATGTGACGTACAGATGTCGAATGCACGACGTTTAGTCGAAACAGAAGTAGCCTACGTACAAGAATTAGCACTTAATGCTACGTTTAAAGAATTAAACGTTAAACAATATCAAATACTAGCAACCCTCGATAAGCATACATCGTCCGTATGCCGCCACCTCGATAAAAGAGTAATCGATCGTACCGACTTTAAGCCTGGTATTACGGCTCCACCGTTCCATCCTTATTGTCGGTCTACGATGATACCGTATGTACCGCTTAACTCACGGGCATCACGACCAGATACTAAGACGGAATATGTTCCCGATATATCTTACGAGGAATGGGAAGCTACCTACCTAAAGTAGCGCCGCTAGACACATATCATTCATTTATTTAACCCTTGTCTTTTTAAGTGTACTAAAGACGATAAAGAATAATACACAAAATCCTTTAAATAACATGTGAGATGTTACTCACGAAAATAAAACGAATTCATTATAGGAGAACTAACAATGACAAAAGAAGAATTACTTGCACTTAATCTTACAGAAGAACAAGCTACAGCAATTATCGAGGATTATGGCAAAAACTATGTAACAAAGTCTCAATTTAACGAGAAAAACGAAAAATATAAGCAATTAAAATCCGAGATCGAAACCACACGAAGCGAAATTAATAAACTAACCGAATCTGAAACAGCTAATGAAACACTTAAAGCACAGATTAAAGAATTACAAGATAAAGCCGCTGAACGTGATACTCAATATGCACAACAAATTAAAGATATGCAAGTCGATAATGGTATCAATACCGCAATTCTTCAATGCGGCGTAAAGAATCCGAAAATCTTAACTTCCTTATTAAACAAACAAGCTATCGAATTAAAAGAAGACGGCACTCTCGAAGGCCTTACCGAACAAATCGAAGCTTTAAAACAATCGGATCCTTATTTATTCGCCGAATCTAAACCAGTCGGTGTCGTACCTGGTGAATCTAACGCTAATCCAAATCCTGGTATCACGAAAGAACAATTTAACAAAATGTCTTACAAGGATAGGGTAGCATTACAGGAAAGCGATCCGGCCCTCTACACAGAATTATCTCACTAATTATTTAACACACAAGGAGACCATTAACAATGGCAAACGAAACAAAACTAGCAAATGTTATTAACCCTCAAGTTATGGCAGATATGGTATCTGCTGGCTTGCCTAAAGCACTTAAATTTACTCCGTTCGCAAAAATCGATACGACTCTCGTAGGCGTACCTGGTTCCGAAATTACTATCCCTTCCTGGAATTACACTGGCGCAGCTGAAGAAGTAGGCGAAGCAGTTTCTGCTACGGCATCTGTTATGACAGCATCCACTAAAAAAGCAGCCGTTAAAAAAGCAGTTAAAGCTATCGCACTTTCTGACGAAGCAGTTCTTTCCGGTTACGGCGATCCTGTAGGCGAAGCTACTCATCAAATCGTAATGTCTATCGCCGATAAATTGGATCAAGACGTATTGACAGCTCTCGGTACAGCTACATTGACTTCTACTGACGCTAAACCTATTTCTTATAAAGGTGTAGTAAATGCAGTCGACAAATTAGCTGAAGAAGGTAACACTGAAAAGGTTCTTTTTGTAGCTCCATCTCAAGTAACGACTCTTCGCTTAGATCCTGACTTCATCGATCGTAATAAATACGGTAACGACGTTATGGTATCTGGTGAAATCGGTATGGTAGCTGGCTGTCGTGTAGTCGTATCTCGTCGTATTAACGATACTGGTGCTACTATCGATAACTACATCGTTTGCTTAACACCAGAAATCGAAGACGGTACTCCAGCACTTCCAGCAGTGACAGTAGTATTAAAACGCGATATTCAATTAGTTACGGCTTACAAAGAATTGGAAGGCGTTACTAATATCGTAGCTAATAAACACTATGCAGTAGCTCTTACTAATGAATCTAAAGTAGTTAAAGCAACATTCAAAAAATAATATAGGTTAAACAATCATGGATTCTATAAAAGAACTAATTCGTTTCACGACACATTTTAACGTGACTTCGGAATATGACTCCGTTCTTCAATATATCTATGATGCGGAAAGGCAATATCTTCTCAACATATTAAACGACGAAGAATTGCCTTCCGAACTATCTGGGTTACTCGATAAAAGAGTAGCCGCAAGGTTTATCGATCATCATAAGGATATCATTCTTAAAGAAGCCGATCTTCAACCGATCACCAAATTAAAAGAGGGTGATACGGAAATTGAGTTCGGCGGCGATAATACCTTACATTATTTAACTTCTCTCATCACTAAATGGACTTCCTTAGAAGGTACAGATATAACATGTTATCGAAAACTAAAATGGTAGCTCGTCAACACTTCGAGCGTCTTTATACAGATACATGTATTCTTACTGAACAAAAGAAGGCCATACAAGATCCTCTCACTGGCATCATTAAGAACGGCGAACTCGAGGCAATCAGTTACCCTTGTCGAGTTTCATTCAAAACTCTTCAGACTAACGACATCGTTAATAAGCTACCATCGGCTTCTCAAACCGTAGTCTTATTCATTTCGCCCGATCTCGAGATTAAACCAGGTACCGATATCGAAGTTATCCGTAACAACCGACACTTCGCTTATACAGCTTCATCACAAGTAGCGTTATATGACACTCACCAGGAGATCCAGTTAACGCTTAAGAGTAAACATAATGGCTAACGTTACAGTCGACCTCTCCGGTTTCGAAGAACTATTAAAGAAGACACAAGAGCTTCAAAATAATGTATCTTCATTAAACGAAGAGATCACCGATAACTTAGCACAACATTATTTAGCCGAAGCTATAGCGAATACTCCGGTCGGTCAGCTACAGATATCGCCGGACGGTAAATACCGTTCAGAATCGGAACACATGAGACGATCGTGGGAAGCAGAACGTATTAACGATACTACCGTTAAAGTACAAAATTCAGCTTCCTATGCATCATATGTTAACGACGGCCACAGACAACGACCAGGACGTTTTGTTCCCGTACTCGGTAAACGTCTTACTAAGTCGTTTGTTAAGGGGCTACATATGCAGGAGAAGGCAGAAGCGGCTACGAGAAGAGCTTCAGATAAGATTATGAAGAACGCGCTCGACGACTACTTATCAACGTGGAGCAAATAATGAACTATATTAACGAAATCATCGACGGCATAGCTAAATCATTATTTAACTCTTTTAAATATCCTATATATATCGACGAGATAAAATCAGATGCACAATTCCCGTGTTTCGTTATCGAGACTCTTAATACAGAACAGAAGCATATCATGGATATACGTTATAACCGACGTAACGACTTCGATATTATGTTCTTTATATCAGATGACGACTATATCGAGTCTCAGAAGGAACAGATTAACCCCGTAACGGAGAGTTTATATTTCGACTTAGAGTATATAACACTCTCTGACGGATCTCTCCTTAACGGTATCGATATGAGTCATCGTGTTACCGACGGCATCCTACATTTTAAGGTCTCTTATGAATATCACATCTTAAAAGAGTTAAATAAAGATCCTATGCTTACATTAAACCAAAATCAAGAGGTAACAAAATAATGCCAAGAACAAAAAAGACTGACGAAGTAGTAGATACTAACGAAGTTACGAGTGAAGTAACAGCTACTGCTCCTACTTTTACTCCAGAAGTAATTATTGCTTCTGAACGTTTTAAACAATATGCTGACTTAATTGCAGCTGTCATCGAAGATCGAGAATACAGCATCGAAGAAGTTGAAGCTTTGCTACAAGATACACTAAATAAACCGGTCATTGAAGTTTTCAATGACGAAATCTTTAACGATTAATTTTTTAAATAAAGGAGAACTACTCAATGGCATTAGGTGGCGGTTACTGGCTATTCCAAAATAAAACATTGCCAGGCGCATATATCAATTTCGTGTCCAAGAATAAAGCATTTGCCGAAATCGTAGATCGCGGTTATGCGACTATGGCACTTTCCTTAGACTGGGGCGAAACTAACAAAATCGTGCGTGTCGAACAAGAAGAATTCCAAAAGGATTCCTTGAAAATCTTCGGTTACGATTATGCACACGAAAAAATGAAAGGTCTTCGTGATCTTTTTATTAATACTAAAACTCTTTACTTATATCGCTTAAACTCCGATGCAGTTAAAGCACAATCTACCGTCGCTACGGCGACGTGCGGTGGTGTACGTGGTAACGATATCGCTGTCGCAGTAGCGGCCGATATTAACGATGCATCTAAATTCGTCGTAACTACATACTTAAAAACAGATGGCGTCGTAAAGAAAGTCGACGAACAAACTGGTCTTTCTACTCCGAAAGAACTCGTTAATAATGCATATGTAACATTTAACGAAATGTCCGCATTTACGGCACAAGCAGCTACTTACTTGACTGGTGGCACTAACGGTACAGCTGTACAAGCATCTGATTATCAAAAATATATCGAATTAATTGAACCATTCTACTTTAACGTATTAGGTTATGTAGGCTCCGATCAAACAATTCAAAACTTGTTTATCGCATTTGCTAAACGTACTCGTGAAACTACCGGCCAAAAATTCCAAGTATGTCTTTATAACAATACTCGTGCTAACTACGAAGGCGTTATTTCCCTAGCTAACCGTGTTAACGACAAAGGCGCTGAACCAGGTGCTGGTGTCTACTGGTTAACTGGGGCCGAAGCATCTTGCCCGATTAATAAATCTTTGACTAATAAAGTATATGACGGCGAATACGACTTCAATATTCAATATAAACAATATGAATTAGAACAATTCATTAAAAGCGGTCAAATCGTATTCCATAATGTAGCCGATTCTGCTTCTGGTAACGTTAAGGGCAACACTCGTCTATTATCCGATGTGAATACATTTACTGAGTTCTCTAAAGAACGTACTAAAGACTTCGCTCTTAACCAAGTTATTCGCGTACTCGATAACTCCGCATACGATGTAGCTCGATTATTTAACAATTATTATCTAGGTAAGACACCTAACGATAAAGACGGTCGTATTGCATTATGGAACGACATCGTTAAATTATTCGAAGATTATGCTAAGGTACGCGCGATTAAAGAATTCGAATCCAAAGACGTTCAAATCCCTCAAGAAGGCGACGAAAAAGGTTCCGTAGTCGTTAACTACGAAATTAACCCGACAGTCGCTATGGATAAATTGTACGCTACTTGCTACGTTAAATAAGGAGTTAAATAATGGCAGATAAAGCTCAAACTATGTTAGCAAAAGACGTTATTCGTGCAGTTGAAGCTCGTGCTTATATGACTATTAACGGTAAACGTCGTTTGTTGTTGAACGCTAAAAAAGTCACTATTAAAGTTGATAAAACTAAAGAAGAAGTGGCTATTTTAGGCCGTATTAATAAAGGCAATAAATCTACTGGTGCTAAAGGCACTGGTTCTATGACCGTGTACGATAATACACCGATCTTCACCGAATTAATGATCGATTTCATGAACCACGGTAAAGACGTATACTTCGATCTTCAAGTGACTAACGAAGATTCTGATAGTGCAGCTGGCTCTCGTACAGTTATTATCAAAGGTGTTAATATCGACAACTTCGATTTAACTCTATGCGATGCTGACGGTAAATATTTGGAACAAGACGTAGACTTTACATTCGAAGGTCTAGAAATTCCAGAAAACTTTAAAGAATTAGACGGTATGCAAGCCTAATTCCGCGTAAATCTTATATAAGGGGCCTCATGGCTCCTTATCTTTTTATAATCAAGGAGATTAACCCTCTATGGCAGATATCAAAAATATGTCCTTAAATGGATTCTTTAAATCTAATGCTAAATCTTTACCCGACGTAAAAGTAGTCGTATCTGAACGTTTTACTAACGAAGACGGTACTCCGATCGAATGGGTACTACATCCAATTAGCACTAAACGTGTCGAAGAAATTACGAAACGCAATACTAAAACTACTATCAAAAATGGCAAAAAAGAGTCCGTCGTTAACGAAGAAAATCTTAATGCAGAACTTCTTGAAGCTGTCGTATTATATCCATCTCTTAACGATGCAGAACTACAAGATTCTTATGGTGTATCCTCCGCTAATGAATTGCTAAGTGTTATGTTATACCCTGGCGAAACACAAGTCTTAACAGCTGCGCTGCAAGAAGTTATGGCTGGTACTAAGGCTAACGATATCGACGAATTAAAAAACTAATAGAGGAGAACCCAGAGGCATATCTCTACCATAGGGCACTCCAAGATTTACATATCCGTCCGCTCGAATTAAATTCTATGGATGAACAAGAACGCAATTTTATTTTTGCTTCCCTCGCTATGCGAGAAAAAGAGCGTGACCATATTTCTAAAGAATTAAAACGTCATAAATCAGGAGTTGAATATGTCTATACTATCTAACACGATAAAGTTAAATAACGGTGTTTCTCCTGTTCTTAACAATATTAGTCAAACAGCTGGTACGGCATCCAATAGTATGTCGAATTTTGCTCAACAAGTTACACATACTGGTAATGCAGCTAATAATGCAAATGGCTCTTTATCTAACCTTAAATCTATTTTCTTAGGTTCTCTAGGGGCTAATATAGCAGCCGCTGCCATTGCTAAAGTAGGCGATGCGATCGGTCATGTATTCGAAGCAGCACAAGAATTCTCTTCGATACAAGCTCGACTCGGTTTAATCGTTGGTGAGCAAGGCAACGTAGCAGCTTTAAATAAAGAGATTTATGAATCGGCTAGGCGTTCCCGTACTGAATATGCTTCTATGGCAGAAACGGTAGCTACATTATCTCAATCAGCACACGATGCATTCCCAGACCCTAAAGAAGCTGTAGATTTTGCTGAAAAAATTAATAAAGTTATGGCTATCGGTGGTACGACTGGCGTTAATAAAAAGAACGCTATGATTCAGTTGACACAAGGTTTAGCTTCTGGTCAATTACAAGGCGATGAATTTAGAAGTATCGCTGAAAATGCTCCGATGATTGAAAACATCATAGCAAAAACCATGGGTGTTTCTCGTGGTGAATTAAAGAAACTAGCTTCCGAAGGTAAAGTTACAGCCGAAGTTATTAAAAAGGCTATGACAGATAATGCCGATGAAATTGAAGAAGCATATCGTAAATTGCCACATACATTCGCTGACTGGGCCACTGACATCAAGTCAGTCGCTCAATATGCATTTGCTCCATTATTCGATGCTGTTAACGAATTAGCTAATTCACCAGAATTTAGACAATTTGTCGATAGCATAGAAAATAATATTCAGTATATAGCACCTATTATTAAAAATGTATTTAACGAAATATCGTATGCATTTAAACAAGTATTAACAGTCGGTCAACAAGTATTTGGCTGGCTACAAGAAAATGCATGGTTCGTACATGGTGCTTTATTTGCATTAGCTACCGTAGCTCTTGTTTATGCTGCTAACTGGTTAGTGGCTACAGCTTCTACCGTAGCTGCTACTGTTGCTCAATGGGGCTTAAATGCTGCTATGTTAGCATGCCCGGCAACCTGGGTAGCATTAGCTATTATGGCTATTATCGGTGCGTTATATCTCGTTATCGATATGTATAACGAATGGGCTGGTACTACCTACACCGTAGTCGGTGTTATTGCCGGTGTATTCGGCGCATTATGGGCTGTTATCTATAATCAAATAGCTTATATCTGGAATGTCTTTGTTATCTTCGCTAACTTCATTTCCGATGTATTTAATAATCCGGCTAAAGCAATACAAAATTTATTTAAACGCTTATGGAATAACTTAGTCGAATTTGCCGTACAAGGTATTAATGCGATGCTCGGCGTTATGAAACAAGTACCGTTCCTTAAAAATTTATTAGATGGTGTCGGTGATGTCGTAGCTTCTAGATTCCAAGTACAAGTCGATGCTGGTGCATTTGACGATTATAAATTAGAAAGTAAGAGTATTTTAGGTACTGCAAGTGACTGGCAGAATGCTGGCGATAGTTTAGTCGGTAAAATTAGCAATATCTTTAACCCTAGTGATACTAATAACACTAATATTGATAACTCTAATAACGATAAACGTAATGCCGTATCCGATGCTGCTAAAGACACAGCTAAAAATACAAAGAAAACTGCTAAAAATACAGCAAAAACAGCTAAAGCATTACAATTAACAGCCGACGAAATTAACACGTTAAATAAAGGCATTATGAACGATGCTATTAAGTCCTGGTCTCAACGTACTATCCACTTAAACGTAACAAATAATAATCAAATCGATTCTAGTGTCGATTATAACGACTTCAGTACTAACTTCGCTAATGGCTTAGTAAATGCATTCCAACGTAATACTGGGGAGGCTTTAACATAATGTATTATTTCTACTTAGACAACCTCCAGATACCGATCCCGCCTAAATCTCTCGAGATCTCTTATAGTAACAAGAACGAAACAATCGATCTCTTACAGACTGGTGAAGTAACGATACCGAAACCTATGGGCTTGACTGAGTACTCTTTCGAGATTCTTTTACCGAATAGCAAATATCCGTTTAATCAGTCTATCCTCGAGAAGGGTAAGAAAGCTGAATACTACGCTAATAAAATACATGGTATGAAATTAGCCGGTAATCCGGTTAAATTTACCGTAGTACGTATGAAACCGAATGGCGAAATGCTTAGTATGATCACGGAACGAGTTACGATCGAAACTCTTACGAATAAGGAAGACCATGATTATGGCTTCGACATGTATTTAAGTATCACGTTAAAACAATGGAGAGACTACGGTACTAAAAAATTAGTGATCGAAGAAAATAAGGACGGTAGTGCTAGTGCAGCCGTTAAGACAGAACGTTCGACCGATAAAGTACCCGCTAAGGAAGTTAAATCTCCTAACGGTTTTAACAAGGCCACTCTACAACGTATCGTTAAACAAGAATTCGGCAACACTAATAATTTATTTAAAATTGCCGCGTTAAATAAAATTGGAGTACCTTGCTATTTAGGTGCTACTCAAGCATTAAGTATGTATAACGAAGGAAAGGGGACTGACGCATGGACGGATCTCATTCTGAAAAAATAACGCATGCTCCTCTTCGTGTACGATACGAGTTACTCGTAATGCATGACCGAAAGGACATGTATTTATTGGACCCGCAAGACGGGGTTACGCTAGACCGTAGCCCTGACCTTGCTCCAGCTAAACTATCTTTTAAAGTATTTAAAGATAAAGTCCTCGATATTCAAGAAGGCGATCTCGTTAATCTTAAGGTTAACGGTGAATTAGTATTCGTCGGTTATATCTTCGAGAAGAAACGCTCTAAAGATAACTTCATCGAAGTAACGGCATACGATCAATGTCGGTATTTAAAATCTGAAGGCTATTACGTGTTCGACGGTACTAAAACGGCTTCGGAATTAATTAAGGCATTAGCCGCAGATTTAGCTATCAAATTAGGCGATATTAGTCCGACCGTATATAAGATTAAATACATCTATGACGGTAAAACGTATCAAGATATCTTCCTCGATATGTTAAAACAGACTAATATTTACTCGCCTAAGATACCGGTCATGAAACCGTTAAAGAAGTCGACCGATAGTAACTTTACGGCGCCTAACGGTACTTACTACGAACAGAACGACATTAAATATCTTACCGATCACGGTTACAAACAGGAAGATGCGCTAGCTGAACTAGCTAAATCTCCTAAATATAAAGTTAAAACATGGGATGCTACTCAAAATGCTAAAATGGCTCCTCCTAAACGAGCTACAGATTCAGATAAGTTAGCCCCGAACGGTACCTATTATGAGAAGAACGATATTAAATATCTTACGGATCATGGATATACCGAAGAGGCGGCGATAGCTGAATTATCTAAATCTGATAAGTATAAGGCTAAAGAATCCGAAATGAAGGAACGTAAGCCTGTATTCTTAGCATACGACGATAAAGGTCTACTCGTCGTTAAAGAACTTAACGATATGATAACCGATATTCTTATCGATTCTACTCAAGTCGGCGATTATGAATATACGTCTTCTATCGAGAATACCTTTACGCAAGTCTTAGTAGTACGTGAAGCTAAAGCTACCGAGAACGGTGAGGAAACTAAGAAATTCTGGCGTACTGGTGCAGCTTATGCGAAGAACGAAACTCAGAAATGGGGCGTACTTCAGAAGGTATTTAAGCCCGACGATAAGAAGACTAACGCTATCGAATATGCTAAGAATTTACTTGATACGTTAGCAAGAAAAACGCATAGTTTACGCTTAAAAGACTGTTTAGGACATACCGAAATACGACCTGGCTCCGGTATCTGGTTAAACTTTAATATCGGTGATCAGATCATTAATGAATTGGTATACGTACAAGCCGTTACTCATAAATTTAATAATAATAAGCACTTAATGGATATGGATATTATCTACTTCGATAAACAACAACCCGAGATTACGGTCGAAGATAGAGGCGACGAAGAGATTCGTAAGCGTATCCAAGCTATGAATAAAAAATCTGGCGGTACTTCTAAAGGTACCGGTGCTTCTGGTAACGCTACGAATGCTGGTGTACAAGCTGGCTTTGATTCTATTGTCGGTACTACTTCTGCTTATGGCGACGTAGGTTGTGTCGACAGAGCGACAGCCGGTGGTTCTTACTATAATAAAGATTTAGCCGATGCTTATAACCAAGGTATTAAAGATGTACCTGGACTTAAGACATTTATGAATGGTCGAGGTTATGCGATCGAATCGTATACTGGTGCAGCTAACCCTGGCGATATTTTAATTTATGACGGCGATGAACATGTCGTGATTGCCGACGGTGCTGGTGGTTGTGTCGGTAACAGTACTAAAGCTGGTTCTGTTATTAAGTATTCCGACGTTAACTATGCATATCATAACGGTACTCCGCCTACTCATATTATTAGAACAGGTGTTAAATAATGGAAAATGATTTTAATAAGATACTAAGCGTTATTAAATCCGCGGCCGTTACTGCTGTCGAGAACACGAAGCCGGCTACGATGTTAATCGGGGTAGTCGTTTCCGAAGCTCCACTTCAAATAGCACTCGATTCTACGTTAATTATTCCAGAAGACCATATCATGTTAACTAAAAATACATGTGAATGGACGATGGAAATGAGTGTCGACCATATCACCGAGAATAGAAGTGGCGGTGGCGGTTATGCTGAATTTGCTAGCCATAACCATGAATATAAAGGCCGTAAAAAGTACTTAGTACATAACCAATTAAAAGTCGGTGATAAGGTATGGCTATTCCAAGAAACAGGCGGTCAGCGATATATTGCGATCGACCGTGTATATAATCCAAATACGGGGTGTACGACTAAATAATGGCACTAACTCCTATGTCTAGTTATAACCAACTCGATAGCAGTTTGGTTACGAAAAAACAGACTTCTAATACTTTCAGAGTCAGATACGAAGACGATTATAAATTAATCGGTATGTGTGACGACTATGAAGCGATGAAACAAGCTATCTTTAAAATAATCAATACAGAACGCTACAAATATTTAATATACGACTGGGATTATGGTATCGAACTTAACGATTTAATCGGTGAAGCCATCCCTTATGTATATGCCGAAATTCAAAGACGTATCACCGAAGCTTTATTAGCTGACGATAGAATCGATAAAGTATACGACTTTAATTTCTCTAATAATGGTGGCGACGTATTATGTGTATTCTCGTGCGACACTATTTACGGCACGATTAATGATATATATAAAGAGGTAACAGAATATGTACGAGAATAAAACTTACGAGAATATATTAGCTGATGCCTTATTCCGAACTGAAACTAAATACGATAAACGACAAGGATCCATGATATATGACTCATTGGCTCCTTTTTCTTTTGAGCTAGCTGAAGCCTATATTATGGCTCAAGTTATCATGAGACAAACATATGCTAAAACAGCTGACCGAGCTTTTTTAGAATTAAGAGCACTCGAATTTAATATCGTACCTCGTGAAGCTACGGCTGCCGAAGTTAAAGGTGTCTTTGACCGAGCCGTCGATATCGGTACTCGCTTTAATTTCGAAGATCTTAACTTTAGGGTAACCGATGTCATTAATTTATCTAACAATGAATTTAAATTAGTATGTGAGACTCCTGGCGCTAAAGGTAATTACTGTATAGGACGTATTACTCCTATTAATACGATCCCGGGGTTACAGAATGCCGAAATTAAAGAAGTATTAGTACCGGGGCAAGATGAAGAAGATACGGAAGCTTTCCGAGAAAGATATATCCGTGCATTAAAATCTAAAGCTTATGGCGGTAATGGTGCTGACTATAAAGAAAAGGTACTAACTGTTAACGGTACAGGCGGTTCTAAGATATATCGATGCTGGAACGGTGGCGGTACTGTTAAGGTCGTTATTATTAATAACGAATTTAATAAACCGTCAGCGGAGCTGGTTAAAGAAGTACAGAATGTCTTCGATCCGACACCTAATCAAGGTAAAGGCTACGGTTTAGCTCCGATCGGTCATACGGTTACTGTCGAAGCGGCAGAAGAAGTCGTTATTAACTACGAGATTCCGGTCGTTATGGCTGCCGGTCATGAACCTTCCGAGATTCAGACAGAGCTTACTAAGAAAATCGAAGAACGTTTAAAAGTCCGACGTAAAGAATGGACGACCCAAGACGAGACTCAATTCTTAACTGTTAGAACTTCTATCGTTACTTCATTAGCTGTCGATTTAGATAAAGTAATTGATGTAGGCGATATTAAAATTAACGGTCAAAAGGTTAAGCGCCTCGATTTACGTCCTAATCAAATCCCGAAACTCGGTACTGTTACATTGATCAAAGGTTAATCATTATGGCAATATTTGATAATTATACTCGTATCATCGATTTGTCCGAATTTGCTGTACCAGTATCTGGTGAGACTGCTGAAATGCAAGAAATATACAGAGTCGAAAGTATCGAAATGCAAGCTTTATGGAATACGATGGTCGAGATCTTTAGAGAGCAGTTTATTATGACGGCTGAATCTCATGGGTTAACGCAATGGGAAACCATACTCGATATTGTACCGGCTAGTGACGATACGATCGACGACCGACGATTTAATATTCTATTAGCGTTAGCCGGTCAACGTCCTTATACCGAGATTAAGCTACGAGAACTTCTTAATAACATATGTGGTGAAGGCAACTATCGTATCGTCGAGGATTATAAGAACTATAACGTTCACTTTAAGGTATCGTTGGGCGTTAAAAAACAACGTGATGCCGTTAATAAATTGCTACGAGATTTAATTCCGATGAACCTTATCTACGACGTCGATTTATTATATAACCGTCATATTGATTTAGCTCGGTATACACATAAAGAACTCGCTCAATTTACTCATTTTGTATTAAACCAGGAGGTTTTACCTAAATAATGGCTACTTATACAAAGAATATTAATTTACTTAAACCGGCCGAACAAGAGAAATACGATGTAAACCTCAGAAATAATAACTGGGATAAAATCGATAAAGCTATCGGCGATACTAGCGATGCTATTAAAGCACATAAAAATGCTAACCCTATCGACCATCCAGACGGCAGTGTTACGACTCCGAAATTACGCGATAAGAACGTTACGACTGAAAAGTTAGCCGATAAATCTGTTACAGCTGCTAAACTAGCCGACGATATTAACATGAAGTTAGATAATAGCTATGTTAAGAAATCTGGCGACACTATGACTGGTCCTCTTGCTATCGATAAAAGTACTTACATTAGAATCAATAGAAAAAACGGTGCAGGATACCATACTATTTCTGACGGTGGTCTTGATAGTGACGGTGGCGGCACTAACCTAGATTTAGGTAGTTATACTGCAACTCGTGAAGCGAATCTCTGTTGCAGAAATAGACCTGGCTGGTTCGGTAAAGACGGGCAAGCTGTATTTAAGCCTTTTATGACCATGGGCGATATTAGCGTTACTTACGGTAACGTTCGAGATGGTGGAACACTTCCAATCCCGGATGGTTTTGAAGAAAGCGAATGTAATTGGCTATTAAGCATAGACCAATCTAATATCGATAAATGGTATATCGACTTCAGGGAAAGTAACTCCTCTAACATGATTAACCTTGAATGCTGGCGTGAAGGACGCAAAGTCCATGTCGGTACTCGTTTGAAAGGTCAAGACGGTATTAGTAAAACTTACAATGACTCTACTAAAAACAATGGTGCAGAAGTATTTTTACCTGGTACTGCTAACTATATCTGTATAGCTGTTAAACGAGGTTAGATAATGGAACAAATTAAACGTAAAGATGAAACATTATATATAGGCTCCGACTGGTCTCGAGTATACGAAATTAAAGGTATGGATTTTACCGGTGCGACAGCCGTATGCAAGTTCCGCGATACTAGCGATAACCTATTAATCGAAGCCGAATGTACCGTACAAGATAATCGCATTTATTTAACCGTTAATTCTGCCCTTAGTCTTAAGATACCTAGAGGAGTAAAGCAAGGCCGCTACGATATCTTCTTATTGGGCAAGACTTATACCTATAAGATCATGATGGGTTCTATTACGTTCGTTCCCGATGTCAGCATGCATTAGGAGATTCATATGGATAAAGTAGAAATTATTACGATCGAACCGAGCACACCGAAGGTGTTGGATGTTACGATTCAGTCTAACGGAATAATTGGTGCTGGTTATATTGCCGGGCCTATGGGCCCTAAAGGTAAGGATGGCTTACCTGGCCCGCAAGGTGCTAAGGGCGAAAAAGGTGATCCTGGCCCTCAAGGTCCAGAAGGTCCTCGTGGTGAACAGGGCCCGAAGGGTGATCCTGGTCTCAAAGGCGATCCTTTTACATTTAACGATTTTACTAAAGAACAGCTCGATTCTCTTAAAGTAACCACTAAAGGTACAGCTGTAGCAGGGCCTCCTGGTCCTATGGGCCCGCAAGGCGAAAGAGGTGCAGATGGTAAAGTTGGGCCGCAAGGTCCGGCTGGTCCTATTGGTCCTCGTGGTGAACGTGGTTTACAGGGTCCACAAGGTCCGACCGGTGCTCCTGGTCCTCGTGGTGAGAAAGGCGATACTGGATTAACGGGTCCACAAGGCCCGGCTGGTGTAAATGGCTTACAAGGTCCGCGTGGTGAACAAGGCCCGAAAGGGGATCCTTTTAGATTTAGTGATTTTACTCCAGAACAATTAAATGCTTTAAAAGGTCCGAAAGGTGATCCCGGTCCTCAAGGTCCTCCTGGTCCAGCTGGTACCGGCAGCGGTGATGGAAGCGTCGACCTTAGTGCTTACACGACCAAAAAGGATGCCGACAACCTTTATCTAAAAAAAGTAGATATAAGAAACTATCTTACTATGATAGGCGATCCTAAATATGCTTTAAAGACAGAGTTAAATAATTATATGACTACAGCGGCGATTAGAGATACTTTTGTATCTAGAGCCTTTGCTGATACTAGATATGCTACTAAGATAGATTTAAATAATTACATAACGACAGTGAATGTTAGGGATACCTATGTATCTAGATTCTATGCTGATAATACCTATGCTACTAAGGCTAATTTAAATGGGTATTTATCTAAAACTGACGCAGAATCGGCTTACGCTAAGAAGACTGATTCCGGTAACTATGTATCTAAATCACAATATGATGTTGATATGACTGCATTACTTACTGAATTAAGAAAACTTAACGGCACTAATTAAGGAAGGATATTTACTATGATTATTGATGATATCGTAACGGAAGTTACTAAGATTCAGAATATCATGAATGCTATTAAAGAAGCATTAAAAGCTAAAGGCGTTACTTCGGAAGGTAAGTTATATAAATTTGCCGAAGAAATTAAGAAAATTAAAGGATATCCTTATAGTGATACTATGTTAGTCGCTATATCTAATGCTATTAATATGGGGCTTACCGACGAAGAAGTTACGAAAGCTATTAACGATTTTAGACTTAATAACGTAGAAATCGATATGACGAATATTTCTATACCTGCTAATAAATATAGAAATAATAAGACTATTAAACCAATCCATACCTATTTCCGTGTAAATACGATAAATCAGCAAGCTTTTAATGGGTCTAACTTAAAAAAATTAATATCGCCACTTACGACTAAAATAGCGCCGAATACCTTCGAAAATTGTAGCGAATTAGAAGAATTAAATTTAGGCAGCTTCGTATATAAACCTGGTGTTAATACTAGTTTTAGTTTAAAAAATTGCCCTAAGTTTAAGAAGTTAGTCGTTAGTGATAATTCTAATATCACTATGTCAGATTATAGGAATAAGTTAGCCGTCGCTAATAATACGTTCGAAATCTATACATATGGTGGTAAGAAATATAATAAAATAACTTATCAATTTGAGTAAGGAGTTAAATAATGAATAATATTAGATTCGGCGGCATCCCTTATCTACATCTCGACGTATATCAAGGACACGATCATGTCTTTAATATCCAAGTCGAAGATGATAGCACTAAGGAGATTATCCGCTATCAAGAAGGAACGTTGACCTGTAAGGTACGTCGTAATAACCCTCAAGGCGGCGTCGTACTTACATTAACTCCAGTATTTAATAACGATACTAACTGTGTCGATCTTTTATTTAACAGTGAAGATACAACTGGCATTATGTTCTCCTACGATAACATCATGGAGGAAACATTCTACTACGATATTCGTCTCGATCATGATGAGAAGGATGAAGTCGTTTGTTATGGTGATCTCACTATGAAAGCTGGGTGCAGTCAATGATCAAATTAAATCGTGGCCATGATAAGAACATTGTATTATCTAAAGAAGCCCTCAAAGAAATTCGTGGTTTATCGGCATACGAAATAGCTAAACAAGAAGGCTTTACTGGTACCGTCGATGAATGGTTAGCATCGTTAAAAGGTGCTAAGGGCGATAAAGGTGATACATTTAAGCTATCTGATTTATCTCCAGATGAATTAGCCAAAATTAAAGGACCTCGAGGTGAGACTGGTTATACTGGTCCGCAAGGTCCTCAAGGCTTACAAGGTTTAAAAGGTGACAAAGGCGATATTGGTCCTAAAGGCGACGTCGGTCCGGTCGGCCCCAAAGGCGAACAAGGTGTACAAGGTACACAAGGTATTCAAGGCCCTCAAGGTCCTCGTGGTATTCAAGGTAAAGACGGTAAGTCTTTTACGATTAGTCATACCTACTCTAATATCGATAAGATGAATGCCGATGCCGATAATATTCTCGAAGATGAGTTTGTTGCTATTACAGACGGTCATATCTTTATGAAGGATAACGGTGTACTTATCGAAGTATTAAATATTCGTGGTCCTCAAGGTATTCAAGGTGAACAAGGTATTCGAGGTGAGGTCGGGGCGCAAGGCCCGGCCGGTCCTCGTGGTGAACAAGGCCCGAAAGGCGATCCACTTAAATTTACCGATTTAACCGAAGAACAGATTAATGCTCTCAAAGGCCCTAAAGGCGACAAAGGTGAAGTAGGACCGCAAGGTCCGGCCGGTATTCAAGGTCCAGAAGGTCAACGTGGTCCTCAAGGTGAACGTGGTCCAGCCGGTCCTCAAGGTATCCCGGGTTTAACTGGTCCAGAAGGCCAAAAGGGCGATAAGGGTGAAACTGGTCCTATTGGTCGTGCTTTCACATATAGTGATTTTACTCCAGAACAGCTTAAAGGCTTAACCGGCCCGAAGGGAGATCGTGGTGAGAAGGGTGATCGTGGCGAAGGTTTCGATATCTATAAAACGTATCCTTCTTTAAGCGCTATGAATAACGATTTAAATAATATCCCGTTAAATAAATTAGTTATGATTAGTAGTTCAGTTAACGACGAGGATAACGCTAAAGTTTATTTAAAAGAAGCTACCGGCCTCAAATTCTTCATCGACCTAAGTGGTGCTCGCGGTATCCAAGGTCCTACCGGGCCTAAAGGCGATAAAGGCGATGCTTTCAAGTATACCGATTTTACAGCTGCTCAATTACAAGGTCTTAAGGGTCCTAAAGGTGATCGTGGCGAAGCGGGTCCTCAAGGTCCTCGTGGCGAACAAGGTTTAACTGGCCCGACTGGTCCACAAGGTCCTATCGGTCGAGCATTTACTTATAGCGATTTTACTCAACAACAGTTAGAGGCATTACGTGGCCCTCAAGGCATTCAAGGTGCTCAAGGTATTCAAGGTCAGAAGGGCGAGAAGGGTGAACGTGGCGATCAAGGTTTATCTCCTAACTTTGCTTTCACTCTCGAAGAAAATGGCGATTTATTTGTCGACATTAACTACGTAGCTTCTCCAGCTACTCCGGCCACTACATCTGCCACTAAGACATACGATGTCGTATGGGGAATAGCTCAACCTGGTGTTGGTGGTCTTACTCGTGGCTATCTCGAATATAGTGCATTAAGCGGATTCGGTAAGCTACATCTCGATATGAAGGTAACTGGGGCTGGTTCTGGTAGTGGTGGAATTTTGTGTACTCTACCTAATGACGCTCCTGTTCCGACTCGTTTATTAGAAACTTCTATCGATGCTAATAATAATAGTGTATACATCGAACCCAATACACGAAATATTAAAGGCTGGGGTGTTGCCGGCAATAATAAACGCTACATTCTCGATATCGTAGGTTTCTGGAAGGAGATTTAAATAATGGCAAGAATTAGACTCGGCAATTTAAAAGGTCCTAAAGGCGATAAGGGTGATCCAGGGCCTCGTGGTCCTCAAGGTATTCAAGGACCTCCTGGTACTGCTGAAAATATCGATTTAACTCCTTTCGTTAAGAAAACCGAAAATTCGACTCTTACAGGCCAGTATACATTTAGCAATAATACGCCGATTAAATTAAATGGCTATAGTATTGTCTCCGAAAATAATCGTATTTTATTTAAAAATAACGATAATAATAATGTATTTGCCTTCGATGCTAATACGATTACGCATAACGATAAATCTTTGTTGACACAAGATAAGGCTAATACGTTATATGCTCCTGTAGGAGACTATGCATTACGAACAGCACTTAATTCGTATGCGACTAAAACAGATTTAAATAATTATGTAACGACAGTTAATGCTAATAGCACATATTTATCTAAAAATGATGCTTCTAGTACGTATGCGACTAAGGCTAGTTTAAACAGTTATGTAACGACTGCAAATGCTGATAATATGTATGCTAAAAAATCGGCATTAAATGATTATGTGTTAACGGCGACAGCTAATACTACTTATTTATCTAAAACCGATGCAGAATCTACTTACGCTAAGAAGACAGATATTAGTAATTCTACAACGCTCACCTTAGCAAACCATATCTTCGAATCTAACCCAACCAACCTCGTTATTAAGAATAAAGCTAACCAGCCTATTCTTACTGTGTATCCTTCGGTAGCGTATTTAAATGGTCGTGAAGTCCTTAATCAATTTAAAGCCGATCAGCTATATGTAACTAAATCAGCATTAAATAGTTATGTAACAGCAGATAATGCTAATACTACTTACTTATCTAAAAATGATGCTTCTACTACGTATGCTACTAAGGCTAATTTAAATTCTTATGCGACTACAGCTAGTCTTAACAATTACGTAACGACTACTCAATATAATAGCGATATGAATTCGCTCTTAACAGCATTAAGAAACGTTAATAATTAAAGGAGAATACTATGGCAATAAATGATTTAATTAACGAAGTAAATAGTATTCAGACTAAAAAACAAGCTATTAAGGAAGCTATTACGGCTAAAGGTGTAGCCTCAGAAGGTAAATTAAGCAAATTTGCTGACGAAATTAAGCAGATTACCACCAGTGAACCCGACTGGTATATCGTCAACAAAATCCGTTATGAGAACGGTAACGAAGGTTTATACGTTAGAACTAGCGATAAAGCTGCTATTAATGCAGATAAGTATCAGATGGTCGAAATCGGTGGTGGCGTTACTAGAAGCAATAGTATTAATAATAGTTTTAATAATATTAATAGTAACGACTTTAGCATTACTAACGGAACTTATTTCACTCGAGAAACAGCCTGCCGTAGCTTTACGACAAAAGATAGCTCTAGTGTCGTATTCGACGGTCATAACGATAATCTTAAATTAAGCCTTCGAAACGGTAAAGATATTGTGTTTAACGACGTTAATACTTATAACTGGCTAAAGGGCTACAGAAACCAACCTCTAGCCGACTTTAATACTCTTTATCTAAAATCTGACGGCATTAATAATACAGGAGTAGCCAAAACTTTAAAGGACTTTTTAGCGTCGTCCAATGAAACAAGAATGTCGACGCTAGGAGAATATGGACAAAATCCGTTATTGCTAATAGACTCTTCTATTATGGTTCAAGCGATGAATTTTAAAGCAATGTCTAAAACAGGCTTTATTTATTTCTCCGATAAAACAGTCGAGACTATTTCCTTAAGCCCGGTATCTTATGCGAATACTAATAGTAATGTTCCATTTTATGAGAACAAGGAACAATGGTATGGCAATTTGTCGCCAGGCAACTATGTTCACTTATTTAAAAACGATAAGTTAATAATCCTATTCGTTAGTGTAAACTTCGTTATCGATAGCAACGGTCAGAAACATAAAAACATCGAAGTATATGTCTACAAAATCACTAGAGTAGATGGTTCTGATATAGATATTAGTAGAGTCGCCGATAAACCATTTGAACTGTATTTAACCTTCTCTAGTCGAGCACAACAACAATTACAATTTTCTTCTAGCGTTAAAATTTTTAGAAGACAAGTATTAGCCGCTAACGGTACTCCAGAGCCTAAACCTATGTATTTAAATGGATTAGATATGTTAGGTCGATTCACTGGTGTTCGTGGAAAATATGCTGACAATAGAGACATGGATAGTCTATTCTCCGAAAACCATAGCTTTAACGAAGTAAGCCATAAAAATATTAGTTATAGCGATAGCCCATTCAGAAGCATGTACTTAGCTAAGCAATTAGGTGATGCTATTAAGGCTAATTCACCTATTAAGGCCTTCATTAGATTAAATAACGATACTAATAATATGGCCTTTGTTGAACTTGAAGAGATGCCAAATGATGGTAAATTTACATTCGATATTGGTTATGGATATGGCCTAACTATTTTCCAAAAAGGCGTTAATAACGATAATCGTGTTATAGCTGTATTTACTGACGAAGCCGATAAAAATAAATGTAAGATTTACCGACTTAAAAAGGCAGGTACCAGTCAATACATCACAAATGATTTGTTTAGCACTACAGAAACAGATAACTACATTTTTATGACAGCTAATCAGCCTACGATTGATTATCTAAATAAAACTCCATTAAGTAAAGTATGGACAGAGATTCAAGATGTGTTAGTTCATAAAGAAGACTATGAAGTCTATAAAGAAAGGTAAGGAGACCATATGACAACATCAGAAATTATTATGTCCGTTATCGGGATCATAACATTAGTCGGTGGCTTCCTTAAAGCCATCCACAGCATCGAAGATAATCAAGCTGATCGTAAGGCCTTCGAAAAGAAGACGTTAGCGATTCTCGAGAATATCAACATTCAATATCAAGAAATCCAAAAACAGATCGAGGCTTCGAGAGAAGATCGTCGAGCACTCGATCGTCGCATCTCGATAGTAGAGGAATCTGCTAAATTGAGTCATGCACGTATCGATAGTCTAAGCGATAAACTCGAAGCCCTTCGAGACAGAATTAAATAGTTTTTAAATAAAGGAGCTCTTAACGGGGCTCCTTTTATCATACGAGGTTTACATGATTAACAACGATAAACTTCAAGCTATCGTCCAAATTCTGGCTGTCGGCGGTCTCGTTATAGCGTTAATTATGTCGATACTATACGACAGAACGGAATTATCGACGAATATAGCTTCTGGTTTAGTCGGCTTCATTGGTGGAGCCGCAGTTATACGTAAAGGAGAAGACAAATGGCATTAGGCGATTTAAGTGCGTCATACGAATCTAACGGTAACCCTGGATGTGTATCCTCTGGGACCGGTGATTTAGGCGGTATTAGTTATGGTGCGTATCAGTTAGCCAGCGCAGCGGGTAGTGTCGATGCATTCCTAGAATGGGGCATCGATCAAGGTGGTTATTATCGTGATTATGCGAATAGTTTAAATCAGTACGATGTGAATAGCGATGCTTTCATCGACCAGTGGAAAGAGTTGGCGTCAGCCGATTCTCAAGGCTTTTTACAAATGCAGCACGATTATATCAAGTCCGAGTACTACGATAAGGCATGTCGATATTTAGCTAACGAAGGTTTCCATGCCGATAACCATTCTAACGCTTTAAAAGACGTGATCTGGTCTAGAGCTGTACAATATGGCCCGGGCAATGTAGTCGATTTATTTAACGAAGCATTGAGATATGTTCCTGGCTATACTGAAGAATGGAACTTATCCTGGGTCGATGCTTTACGTTTCGATTATGATTTAATCGTCGGTATCTACGAGTCTAATAAAAGTGACGAATGGATTAGTCCTCGATTAAGCTACGATGTAAGACAAGGTGTTTACGATCGTATGGATAATGAAAAACAAGAAGCATTAGCTATGTTTATGAAGGAGATTTAAATAATGAATGATTTAAGTAAAAAGATTATTAACGATGCGGTCGAATTAGCGAAAGAAAATGCTGTCAACGTATTAAAAGGTCTTAAATTCGACGATATTCAGTCTCTAGTCGAAGCAGAAATGGCTAGTGTTATCAAGCCTTTAGAAGACGAAATTAAAACCTCAAACTCTTACTGGGTTAAGATCCGTAACCGTATCTATATCACTGTATTAAATAATAGTATTAACAGCGTTGTTAATAGTATTCAAAAGAAAATTAGAGAACTATAATTAAATTCAGCCCCGCCTTATAGCGGGGCTTTTCTTTTTGCCTTCATTATGCTATCATGAATATAATATGAAATTGCGTTGTACGGGAGGAAATAAATATGCTCTACGCAAGTGCTGCAGAATTGGTTAAAAACTTTGCAAAAAAACACAATAGAAGAACTTATGGTATTGACTCAAAATATTATGACGTTACATTATATAGCTATTCTAATTCATTAGCTAAAGGTGGCCAACTTGTTTGTACTTTCGGTAGGCCTAATGAAACACCTGTTTTCGATCATAATTTTACAGATGGTTATATGCGCGCAGTAATTGCTCGGCCAGCCGGAGAATACTTTGAGCAAGTGTCAATATTTGGTATTGTTAATCCTAAGGTGTCATTATCTCAATTTGAATTTGAAGAATACAGTGGATATATCAATATTATAAACTTTGAGAAAATTGATTCCTTATTCCCTGAAAATAACCTTGTAAATGAAGCTTATAAACGTGAAATGCTGTGTGAGTATGTTCCTGAATTCGCTCTTAATGATGACATGCCTTGCATTGTTAACGCACTATATCTTTTCTTTAAACGCGATAGTGTTATATTTAATGTTCCAGAGTCTGAGGAAGAAAATAAATTACATATGATGAATTTTAATGTTATGAGTGATTACTTTGATAGATTTATATTAGAGATCTCAGATTATCTTATAGATCAAGCTTGTAATGAATATGATGCTTATATGAGCCAACTAGGAGATTCTTTTTATGCAGGAATTTAGTTTCACCATGCATTTCACCATGAGTAGTACACATCCTATATATATAGATATATACTATATTTATAAGGCGTAGTACCCTCATCTCCACCAATATTAAAGCTAAAGCTAGAAGATACGTAATTACTGTGCGAATGCAGTAGTTACCTAATCTTCTAGCTTTTTTTAGTGTTCGTATATGACTGCTTAAATACGCATTTGTTCGCTTGAAATTTCACCATCATTTCACCATCATTTCACCACGAGACACTTTTTTAAAAATGCCTTAAAAGTAGTTAAATAAAGGATACTTAATAAAAAAGACCGGCAATAATGCCGGCCTAATTATGCCATAATATCGATCGAATCGAGTATCTGTTTTTCTTGTTCTTTCATCGCATCCGTTACATGAGTATAAATGGATAGGGTAGTCTTAGGTTCATTATGACCGACACGAGCCATAATCGTCTTTAACGGTGTTTGTTTCTCGGCTAATAACGATATATGAGTATGCCGGAATGTATGGGTCGTTACTACTTTATTAAATGGTACCGATTTAAGCAATTTATTTAAATAATGTGAATCATAAGGGACGCCGCCATCCGTAACGAAGATATAGTTATCTGGGTTTAAATAATGCTGCATGATTTGCTTACGGCTATGGTTTAATTGTATGAATGTCGATAAGATATGCCGAGCACGTTTATTTAAATGCACTCTACGGGCCGAGTACTCGTTCTTAGGTGGTAGACGTAGGCCCTTATCACTCAACGTCGCATTGACGTCGATATACTCATTTTTAGAGTTATAATCCTTGACACGTAATGCTCGTAGCTCGCCGATACGTAATCCGGTTAATGCCTGAAACTCAAATAAGAGGGCTACTCGTTGGTTCTTCTTAGCAAGAGCCGTTAAAAAAGTCTTTAATTCGTCCTTCGTAAGGAACTTCTCACGAGCTTTAGTGATTTCTTCGGCAGTACGAGGAGGGCGCTTAAGGATAATATCTTCTAAGTAAGATATATCGTTTATGTAGCCCATACGCTTACCATATTTTAATACTTGTTTTAGTACGGAATAAACGCGTTTAACATAATTGAAGCTTTTCTCTAAAAGACATTTATTTAACATACGTTGGATATAAATAGCTTTTAAATTAACGACTAGGATATCGCCATCAATCCATCTTAAAAGTGCTTTAGCATGGTCTTCGATATTCTGTTGAGTCGTAACCTTACGTAAACCTCTATCGATGGTTACATACTCATCGGTAAGATCTTTAATCGTAAGAGTTTTATTACTAACACTATTTGTTAGGATCTCGTTAATTCTGTCGTGAAGAATACGTTGCATCTCCTTCTGAACGGCTTTAGTATTCTTAGTCGATGTAACACTGACTCGTTTATTTTTGCCGGTTAGTGGATCCTTATAGTTCTCTCCATAACGGTAGGAGATAGTACCGTTTTTCTGGATACGTTCATCAATATACATATATAATAATACTCCTATTGCCTTTTAAATAATGAGAGCATATTAAAGAGGGCCGTCAACTGTTCCTCCGTCATATGACTTAAAATAATATTAATATCGTTGATTAACTCATCACGTTCTCGATTATCGATAACTAACGTACAGGCATCCTTAACGGTATCAAAATCACTGTGTAGTACATAAGCTAATGCTTCGATTAAATCGTCGGATACTGTTTTAACATAGCCGTTTTCTAACATAGTATAGGTGGTACGTTTATAGGATGCTTTCTTAAGATCGAGGGGCGTGATTCCTTTACCATTATCTAACAATTTCTTGCGAAGATAGTCTTGTACAGCATCGGCTAATGCTTGATGGCTTAATCCGTTTTGCTTTCTTAAATTTTCTAGTTTAATTAATTTAGGCATAGTAATAATCCTCCTAATGATAGTATAAGTCATATTAAAATTAAAGTCAATGACATGTATTGACTGTTCGTATGTGTTCATATATGATTAAGATGTAGATAAAATTTGTAATTGTTTTTAAGGGATGCTGTAGAGTGGACACTATGGCATCCAGAAAGGATTTACATGGCGGCTCAGTGGGCTAGCGTTACTAATCTCGGTAAAATCTTTGATATCGGTAGAACAAAGGTTACTGAGTTGGTGCATCAAATGGAAATTGATCCCGAGTATAAGGACAATGTTATCTCTTTTAGTCATAAAAAGAAAAGCGTTAATATTGAAGCCTTTCAAGAGTTTCTGGTTACGAAAGTTAGTCGTAAATGGATAAAATAACTCTTATCATGCAAAAATGATATAACTAGCGTTACCTTAAGAAGCAAATTTCGACGGTTATATATAGTATGAAAGCGCCGTTAAGGAAGCGCTAGTTATTAATTTAAATAAAGGATATTAATTATGAAAAGAATTGAATTACTACAAGCAAAAGTTAAAGATTTTACCATCATTAAAGAAGTGGCCTTCGATCATACTAACGGCCACCAATATCAAGTTAAGAATAATGCTACCGGCGAAGTAAGCATCAAGAATACATTCGAACTCACCGGTCAAGAATTCACTTCGGCTAACGGCTACAAGAAGAAAACTGATCGAGTACTCAAGGAAGATGCTAAAAACAGAACTCATGGTATGACTCGTACTCGATTCTATCGCATCTGGAAACAAATGAAATCCCGCTGCAATAATCCTAGCCAGCAACAATATGAGACTTACAGCAAAATCGGTTATGATCAACGCTGGGATGTATACGAGAACTTCCATGACGATATGTACGATTCTTATCAAGAAGGCTTAACTATCGATAGAATCGATGGTAGTAAACCTTATGGTCCAGATAATTGTAGATGGGCTGATAGAAGTACTCAACAACGTAATATGAAGTCCAATCGTAAAGTCGAAGTATGTGAAGGCGTGGAGGTTAAGTTAATCGATTTAACCGATGCGTATGGTATGAACAATAACACTGCAAGAAGTCGGTTAGATAATGGCCATTGGGAACTTACTAGAACATTATGTATTCCGACTAAAAAAGATCCTTTCAACTTCAGCGAATTAGATGAAGCTGCTCAAATCGAATGGCTCCATAAATCCAATAAGCTCCTCGAATCCATCGTAGAAGATGCTGTTAACCAGCTAGCATCGATGGAAGATCCTAATATTGCTTACCTTAGAAAACAAGGCCTCATCGTCGAGATCGGTGAGTGCTAATCATAATCCTCTACCTGGGAAACTGGGTAGGGGATTTTTTTTATGACCGGAGCATGGCGGGGGGGGCGACGGCTATGCTTGCTTCATCTGAATATTAATACAACGTTCTTCTGTATGATACAGAATTAACCTCGGGATAAATTATATTAGCCAGATATCCTTGCGTCGCATACAGCTCAAATTTCGAAGTTTTAGAGGCATTGTAGGAGCTGTACAACACGATAAGCACGGGCCGAAGCTTTAGCTGAGCACAATTCAGAAATAAGCTCTGTACGGTGAATAGCATTACCCGATGATTAATCATACCAGGTACATAGCAAACGGCCCTCAGAAGCTAAAATTCGAAGTTTTGGAAGCATTAGAGGAATCCGGTATATGATGTATCCTAATAAAGATATTCTGGTACGCAGGATATTATCAATCGCTCCGGGAGCGCTTGGGTTGTTTCCAGCCCGATGTGTACATGGTAGGCTCCCCTCAGAGGGAGCTTCGTAGGTAGAATTCAATTAAAGGCTCTGTGTGCTTCGTAAGGATGTTCTGGGTAAGTTTGTATGACATCGACTCAAAACGCTCTCAGAAGTCAAATATCGGAGTTTTAGGAGTATTGTAGGAGAGTAGGATATCTTTGTTCTGTATTCAAACTTAGAGGGAAGCTGGGTTAAGAAAGTTAGATAAGGATTGCTATTAATTGCGCCATCTTGTGTAACGAAGACAGCTTAATATCGTTTGTAGGAGGTACGGTGTTTCTGAGACCATGATTTTTCCGCTGGGGCCGAGGCTTTAGCCGAGCATGATAGAAGTTATGTTTTTAGTATGCTGTTGATAACATAGAACATACGTTCTTAGTATCGAACACTCGAGGGATGTGTTCGGGTTCAGAATATCCTGGCCCGCGAAAACCTTGTTTGATGCCCGCGTAGGATATCTTATTAAAAGCTTAAATCAGCCGCGCATGCTATTGCATTTATTATCTAAACCCGGGAGCGGCATAGGATACAAGAGCTTTAAGATCTTAAACATCTAGTGTTATTAAAATAGCTTAATCTGGCAGCTAGGTTTGTTAGATAAATGATTAAAGTATAGGGCCCGGGATTTCGTTCCTTAATAGCAAAAATATCCTTACAGGATGTGTTTGAAAGTGAATAGAATAATCCGCCGCCATGATTAAATCATTTATTATCTAACCTAACCTACGAAGCAAAAACATCCATACTTAATAATTTAAGCTATTAACACTAAATATCCTTCTTTAAGCTACCAGCTAAAACATCCATATTAAATGATTAGAGTTCGCGGGCTGGAAATATCCGAAGCTCTCCTAGAGAGATTCACCTTCAAAAACATCCTACACTTAACACCATCCTTGCCCGCGAAAAACTCATACCGATTACCATGATAAGGTTTTCTCCTCCAAACATTATCCATAAGTTCCTACAAGTTCCTACTCAATGCGTAATAATATAGTAGAGAACGTTTGTTATTTATTTATGGGAGCTACCGGGCTGGAAATATCCAAAGCGCTCCCGGAGCGATTGCTGATTACGTTACATATCCTTCAAACACCATCCTACCCGGTAGCGTTTGATACTAGAAACACCTTCTAATAAAGAATATTAGATTTTCCATCTTACCAACGCTATATAAGCTACCCTGTATGTAATATATATTTTGAAGGAACACAAACCTAATAAACTTCGTTTGATGGTAGCGAAAACCAGCTTATTGTAATCCTACTCGAAACGTTTCCTACCAAAGGTCGCTAGCGCTCCCCCTAATGAAACTATCTCGGTCGCTGGCGCTCCCTTCGTCAGTTTCATTCAATTTAAAACTTCATCGAAATTTCATGATCAGATTAACCCAAGTTACTAATCTCGTTTGTAATATATACTACGTAGAACGTTTCGCTAAGAGATATCGTTCGCTAACGCTCACTCATCTCTTAACTCAAGTTCTACTTCGTATAGCCCTCGTCGACGGTATAACCCAGGCATCCGATCTTAATCGGTATTTGTTATTTCTAAAATTTAATCCGTTATAAACTTGTCGACGACGGCAATCTATAGTATAATATAAGTAGATTAGATGATGTTAATTTAAAAAAAGAAAATTTTAAATTGTAAAATGTTAATAGCTTTCTTTAAGAAAAAAAACACTTTTTTAATTAAAAAATAGCTTTCAAGCCAGTAAATATCTATATAGTTAGCAAAAAATAGCGTGTAGGAATTCATGCACATACAAAACTCAACAGTACAAAAACATGCACGTATTTTTACAAAGAATGGACAATCAAAATGAAGGACACAAAGAATGTATTAAACGATTTTAATAATAATTTTAACGATATTGAAATCAATGAAATGAAAGACGATGCTGATTACTCTGGCGCTAATAGCAGAAAGAGAACATCTCAAAAAAAGAATAATTATGATATTAAACTTTTCTCTAATAATTTCGAGTTTGCTTATTTGAATAATTCTAGAGTATCAAAGGCTATAGCAAATAGCGAACAAGAATTTAATAAAATGATTGACGACTATCGGCATATAGCATGTCTTCGTTTCTTAATTTCTTTTGCAAATCAACATAACGTTATTTGCCGTAAAACAGCAAGAGAAAATATGCCGTTATCTCGTAAAGAGATTGAAGAAATTTTTGAAAAAAGCGATTTTAACATGAAAAAAAGAGCTGTATCTGACTTTTTAAATAAAATGCTAAATTTAAATATCTTAGCACATGTTAAAGCTACAAAAGATATAAAAGAACAGTTTATCGTTAACCCAGCTTACTGTAATATGGGTCCGGCGGGCAAAGTTAGTGTTTCATTATTTAAATACTTTCATGAATATATGAAAATCCTATTTAAACCAGCTCAGTATTTAGAAATTATAACTGAATTATTTAAAGATGAATTTAGATACTACAGCAAGCAAGGATTCGACATCGTAGAAGAAGACACTACTGAAAATAACGTTCAAAAGATTAAAGACGGCGAAATATTTGTTGTCGAAGAAGAACATAGAGAAATGACTGCCAGTCAATTTAATGTATTCGCTAAACGATACGATATGTCTAAGATATTGAATGTTAAAGCAAATAAACGTATTAAAAGCTTATTTTATAATGATCGATATGCTGGCCTAATTGGTGAGTACAAAAAACAAGAGTATGCATATTGCGATCTCGACGATGAATTAGATACAAAATACGATATCTTTAGTGTACTTGCTAAAATTAATGGCGACGAAGATATGCATAATTATAAATACTATGTAGAATACTTAGCTCAAATTTTAAATGTAACAATTAAGGAATAATACAATAATGAACACAACTAAATTTGAAATTTATAGAAACGACCTTGTTAAAATTTTAGACTTCGACAATATTAGACATTATATTGACGATGAAGCATATAGCGTCGATAAACAAATCGAAGCATATTTTAAGCTTTATCACCCAGAGTATAATATTATCTTTTGTGCAGCATCTGGCGATCCTTTAAGTGGTGAATTTTCATTCGCTTATAGCGTCGTAGCTAAAAGAGAAGATGTATTAATTCATGTAATGGTACATAATGACTGGGATGACTGTTTAAACACAGTTTCCGAAATTCGACCACTTAAAAATCAAAATAAAACTCAAACAAATTGTGTACATTGAAAGGTGTAGTTATGGAAGAAAGAACAATTACTCTTAATAGCAAGGAATTAATATATACATCAAAAATATATAGTTTAATAGGCAGAAGATTTCTCAATAAATATAATGTAGACCGATTTTATTATCATTTGATTGGAAAGACCGAAGTTAAAGAATTTAGTGAAAGACTTATTAACAAGATTTCAACAAGATTAAAGGTTTATTCAGTAGAAATTAAAGAAACAGAATACCCCGAGGATAGTTTTCAGACAGATGCTGATAGTATTCGGACATGTCAAATAATAATTATAAATACAGAGGTTTGTAAACGAATTTATTATGCTATAAGATTTACTCTTTACTCTAAGAGTATTTCCTATGATATGACGACTGGATTTATTCCAGAGGGAGTAACACTTGAAGACCCGAAAGATGGCAACGAAGATAATGATTCGGTTAAAGCAAGTTAAAAACTTCACTAAATCTTCATTAATAAATTAACCCGGAATGAAAATTCCGTTTGTAATATATATTGCGAAAGGCAACAGTGCTTTTTGCTTACCAAGATCGCGATCGGCGCCTTAACACATCTCATTATTTAACCTTTAATCTATAACATAACAATAACAATGAATAACTTAAAAAACTTATATCCTAAACAATTTTTAACTAAAGAAGAAGAGGCTAAATTATTTAAAGAATATTATAGTACTCCGTCTTCCAGAATAAAGAGATCGATCAAAGATAAAATTGTTTTAAATCAAACTCCATCTGTCGTAAGTATCGCTAAAAATTATAGAGAATCTGACAGCATTTATGATCTAGTTCAAGAAGGTATGATTGCTGTATTAATAGCATTCAATAATTATAATCCAGAATCAGATGCTTCATTTACTACTTTTTGTCGACCAGCTATTAATGGGCACTTGATTCGTTATCTACAAAAAAATAAAACTATTAAGCTACCAGATAGAGCACCTAAGCTTATCAAACAAATTAACAAGGCCAAAGAGTTGCTTCATAGACTCCAAAAACCGGAAACAACGACTGAGATAGCTAAAATTACTGGGATCAAAGAGCAAAAGGTTATCGATATTCTTAATGGCATTAAGCAAGCAGAATTAAACTCTATTAACAATGAAGGCGAAGAGCTAATTAATTCAATTAAAGATCAAGCAGCCGAAGAAGCTTTTGATAAAGTGCTAGATGCTGAAGAATTTAAAGAATATGGATTAGATTTATCTTTTTTGCCGGATAGACAAAGACAAATTATTGAAATGTATTATTATCAACAGCTTGAAATAAGTGAAATAGCAGAAATTTTAAATATTAAAGCTTCGACTGTTAGTCGTCAAAAAGTATCGGCTTTAAATAATTTAAGAGAACAATTAGGAGATAAACTATGGACACATTGAAAGTAAGAAGACCTCTTCCTGGCGAAGAGGAGGGTGTACTTCGCAAAGACAAAGAAGTAACGATCGTATCCGATGCTCTTGTAACGTTCATTAGCACCTGGTCAATTATTACGGTTATACTGGCCATATACTCGTTTTATTCGTTTTTCTTTAAGTAAAGGTATTAATCATGAAATACACTCCGACGCAAAAACAACAAATAAAGGACTTACTTGATAACTCCATAGATTATGTAGTGGAACCATTATTCGGCGAGTCAGAGCCATACTACAATACGGCCTTAGCTAGAAAATATATGGAAAGATATAGAAATCTAGCACTTGAGATTGAACGATCTAATGCTTTTATACGGCTTTACAATCAAGATATTTCTAAACTCGATGATAATCAGTTAAAAGAAATGCTTCGAGAATATAAGGCTAACGAGTTAAGGATTCAAAAACAATATATCGACGCTCAACAAGAGATAGTTAATACTATTAATAGAGTTAAAGATGCACGTTATCGATTACTGCTCACTAATTATTATCTTAATAACATACCATTAACGGCACTAGCTACTGTATTTAAGACATCGCGATTCAATACTGGCTGTTCTTTTAGAGCAATTAAATTTAACCTTATTGAAGCTCTTAAACAAGTATGTGAAGTGTTACAAAGGAGTAATAATGGATAACGAATTAATTATCATCATAGCGTTTGTTCTATCGGGAATATTTGTTCCACTGTTCCTTATCAGTTTTCTATAAAATAAGCGGTCGCACTAAATATGCGGCCGCCTTTTTAATTTTATTAGCTTTATTATTTAACATTATATACATAACAACTAATACATTATATTTAAATAAAATTTCTAATTTACTTCCCTCAACTTCCCCTAACTTCCCATGTAGTGCGTAATAATATAAGTGTAAGCCAATAAATTAATTCATCCATTTCTTTTTAAAAATCATCTAAGAAAACCATATTTAAGCTTCCTACTATTATTTTTGCAACAATGTTTTTTCATGATT
>ERZ773061.98-NODE-98-length-36124-cov-27.857745_pt1 | contig 36124 bp, 35 predicted proteins | sample MGYA00580627_ERZ773061 | MGnify/ENA primary metagenome ERZ773061 (study PRJEB29015, sample SAMEA2738119) | human oral metagenome | biome: human oral; feature: human-associated habitat; material: saliva | place: China | collected 2223 ...
TTTGGTTGTAGTGACTGGTAGGAATCTACCCCGTTCACGGGGTAGAGGAAGTCAACGTCTGCTCTGAGGGGTACACATACCAAGGGGGGTACACCCATCATGGGTGTACCCCCTCCTAATTTTTTTGGGTTGTGGTTTTAGATGCCGCCGACGTGTACCATGCTCACCCGGATACGCTCCCGCAGCCGCTCGGCACGCTTACGCATCGCAGCAGCACTAACACCACACTCCGTCGCAGCCTGCACCGGGTCACGGTAATACAGCAGCAGCATCCTCGCTTCACTCTCCGTCAGGGTGCCGCTCTCACATGCCCACCCCAGCAGCTGCTGTACCTTCTCTGCGGCCTCCTGAGCGTCATCACGCATCACCTCATCTGAGGGCTCAAGCCCCTGCACTGACTCACTGAGGATCACGTGCGGCTCCTGACGTGGGGTGTAGGAGGTAATCCGGTGCAGCGCATTCAGGTACAGGGTACCCATCACCGACTTCTGGCAGGTACTCACGGGGAAGGTCTTCAGCGCGTCTAAGAACGCGGTCATCCCGATCGAGAATGCCTCGTCCCAGTCTCCTCGGTGTGCGTATTCCCCGAGGCAGCGTGTGGTGCGGATATACCGCAGTACCTGCGGGATAACCGCTTGCAGTAAGATACGCTCCATGAGCTGATGCCCTGCCTGCGCGGTCTTAATGGCTGCGGACCAGATCTGATCCCGCTGCTGCCCCTTAACCCGGTAGAGGGTATCTCGGATTTCGCATGCTGTCATAGGCTGACCCTCAAAGACGAGGGGGGTATCCGCTAAATTCTCCCATTGTGCGTTCATATAGGACAGGGCGGAAGCGGTGATGGTCGCGGTGCTCATGAAAAGGATCTCCTGACGGAATCGGGTAACTGACGATTCCATCGGAGCAAATCCAGACTGGACAAATTTCTGGATTTTTTAAGCCCCCTGAGGTTGAGCTCTCTGGAAAAAATCGTGTTTACCCTAGTCAGGAGGGCAAAAAATATTTTTCAATCTTTTTGTCACAACCTCCTCCCACCGACGCACTTCTATAGAGCAGATAACGATTTTTACAGGAGGTACTGCTGGTGACGGAGCGTGCATGGCGTGAAGCTCTAGAGGATATGGGGGTGCTTGCGCAGGCTGAAGACGAGCTGACAGCTTCGATGGCGCAGCTTTTAGAAGACCCCTTTAGCCCGGTGGCACAGCATCAGCTGCAGCAGGTGTTAGCCTCACGTCAGCTTGCGGATGCTAATGGTGCAGCTCATCGTATCCGTACCGGGTACGAGACAGTCGAGTATGAGGAAGAGTAACGATGGGGCTCAAAAAAATCTTGTCACAGCCGCCGCACCCGGCACCTGAGAGTGCAGGGTATCAGGGGTACCCTGAGAATCCTCAGCACTCGGCGGGGCAGTTACCGCACGAGGGGCAGCCTTACGGGATGAGGGGTCACGATGCGTTAGGGCAGGCACCTGCCGGGTATGAGTACCCCCAGCAGCAGCCTGTATATACGCACTCTCAGGATCGGCGGGCGTACCCTCAGGTACCGTCCCAACCGTCCCAGCAGTATGGGTATGATCCGTCCCTCCCGGGACCCGCTGGTGGGCAGCAGGCGTACCAGGCGGCACCTGCCCCTGAGACGCCCCAAGCACCAAAACCGCAGAAAAAGAAATCTTTTTTCTCAAAATCCCGCACCCGACAGAAAAGTGCCGATAGGGACGAATCGTCGCAGGATCAGCAGTGGCTGCCCAGCACAAAATCCTCTGCTGTCAATAGGGTTGGGACCCGGCTGATCTCTGTCGGTATCTACGGTGCTATCGCCTTAGGGCTCGGGCTTGGAGGAATGAGCTACCTGGCTCTAGAGGATATTAACGCGCGAGCAGCACAGCAAAAGCCTGTCGCGGCGACCTCCCTGGATATGACAGACACCTCAGCACAGGCACAAGCTGTCGGATATGTACAGGCCTGGCTCTCTGCTACAGGGTCAGACCACGCCGCCTTGGATCAGTACGCTCAGGTGACGGTCAACTCCCAAGAGCCTACCGAGTACCGCAACCTGCGCCAGGCAGGATTCACCAAAAACGGGGACCTGATTTCGGTACGGGTTACCGGAGAGACAAAAACCGCTCAGGAGCAAGAGGGAGGAAAGCGGGTTGAGGTGTGGACTCCCCGATGGTGGCAAGTCGTCTTACGCGTCGACGGGTCCGGGGGGATTTCCGTGGTAGGGCTACCAACCCCGATCTCTGCCCCCGCAAGTGCCTCAGGAAACCTGAATTTGGGGTACTCGAAGCCGGTGAATTCGACTGAAGCTTCTGCCACAGTGAACGAGTTTTTGACGGCTTATCTCACAGGTGTGGGAGAGGTGAGCCGTTATACCACCCCGGGCAGCAGTATTCTGCCGGTCACCCCGGCACCGTATGAGCAGGTCTCCGTGCAGGAGATCCGCTCGGATGTGGATCTGACAGATAAGACGATCCGCAAAAACGGTGCGAAAGCACACCTGTCGGTGGTAGCTCGTACCAGCTCGGGTAAATCCGCCCAGACCACCACCTATTTTTTGACCGTCAAGGCTCGTGACGGTCGCTGGGAAATCGAGTCGATCGATCAGATTCCCGTCAAGCAGCAGTCAGAAGGAGATAAAAAATAATGCTGTACACCGTCATGCAAGCCACCTCGGTACCCCTAGCCGACTTTTTCCAGTTCACCCAGAATTTCTCTAACCGGGGTGTGACCGCGCTTCAAGCTGTAGGATATCTCATCGCTATTGTTGCGGTGATCGCGGTGTCGTGTACCCGCGGCTTTAAACTCTGGAAGCTCTTCGTGGGGCTGCTGACCGGCGCGATTATCGCCTGGGCAGTCAGCGGTGGTGTGGACTGGGGTAAAAACCAGCTCGACGAGACCGTCAAAAACACCGGGGATCAGGCCGCAGCCGTGCAGGTTGTGCAGGTACCGGATCATCACACCCTCGTCTAGGGAACGGTAAGGGGACATCATGGATGAGCATCAGCAGGAAATCCGTGTCGGGAAATTTTTTACCCGCAGCCGTAAGATCCCGGTGCTGATTGGGCGTCTGATGGATGGCTCTAAAATCTGGGGTGGACCCTACACCATCCTGCAGGTTGTTATCGGTGCCGTCACCATCTTCCTCATGTGGCAGACCAACAACCAAGGACTGTGGGGGCTGGGGAACATTATCATTGATATGCCTTTATGCCTTGGTGTGGGGTGGGGTGCTGCGTGGGCGTCCGGGAGGATTCCCTCAACCCGCCGGAACCTTCTCAACGCGGCGTTATCAACCTCGGCAGGATTCGTACAGTCTCGTGCTGGGATCTATAAGGGGAAGCCCTTACGGGTGAAGCATGCCGCCAAGAGCCGCCCGAAAAAACACCACCAGGTGGAGGAATCATATCAGCCTCCACAGCCATCACCGCAGCCTGGGGTGCCCTCACAGCCACCGATCACCAGGGCAGATACCCCACCTCACAGGCAGGTACCGGCGGCACGTACCTCACTAGAGGCTATCCTCGCCCAAGCACGTACACCCCGCCAATAAGGAATCCGCAAGAAAATCGTGTGCACACTATGATGCCCCGACCCTGTGAAGGGTCGGGGCATCACCACTACCTATCGGCAAGACACGAAACAGAAAACCCCCGATAGGGACGTAAATGTCAAGGGGGGTGGGTTCTCGGGTACCGTAGTAGACTAAAAAAATTCCCCCCTGCGCGGCACACCCCCACGGATCAATCTGATCTCGCCGTGGGAGGGGTTGTACCAAGAAGGGGGGTGGACGGAATGTCGAAAAGGGTAAGCAAAATCGCTTCGATGGTCGTGCGAATCGCGAATTCTCTCGCACGGCTCATCGAAGCGATCGCGAACCTGATCGACGCCATCGACAGCTAGCTGATGTGACGTCCAGGCAGGTACCCGTTGCAGCGGGTGCCTACCTTATCAGTATATACGATGAGGAACCCACATATACCCTGCGAAAAAAACTTCCTCGTAACTCTCGGGCACAATAAAAAGTGCCTTCTTGCAGTCGCTCAGCAGGCTCACTCTTATTATCGACCTGGCTGTGAGGGACGAGTTAGGAGGTGAGGTAGGCGTATGTCTAACTGGAAAAAACGCCCGGGTACTAGCGCAGCTTATGAATGCTCTTGCGCGAGTACTCCGGGCGGTCATCAACCTGGTAGAGCTGATCGACTTCTAAGAAGCCGGTAACGTCTCTCTCGGCAAGTGCCCGCTGTCCTCGGGCTCTTGCCCCTCTTAGTATACCGACTGATGAGAGATATCGTCGATCACTCTACCCTCGTAAGCAGAAGACCTCCGATAGGGACGTAGATGTCAAGGGGGGGTGTTTTTCTTGGGTGTCGTAGTAGACTAAAAAATGCCCCCTGCGCGGCACACCCCCACGGATCAATCTGATCTCGCCGTGGGAGGGGTTGTACCAGGAAGGGGGTGGCGGAATGTCGAAGCGGATGAGCAAAATCGCTTCGATGGTCGTGCGAATTGTTAATGCCCTCGCACGGCTCATCGAAGCGATAGCTGATCTCATCGACGTCATCAGCGGCTAGCTGATGTGACGTCCAGGCAGGTGCCCGTTGCCGCGGGTGCCTGCCTGAAATAAGTATATACTTATTTTCTTTAATGCTCTAGCAATATCCCTTTGAACCTAAATTTCTGAGAAAAACCCCGATAAGGGACAAGAATTTTTTCACTGCTGTCACATCCGCCCCACCCAGCGGTACTTCTATGGTGATGATAGACCATGAAAACTCCCAGCGGAGGAGATAAGGATGAGCACGACCACCCAAAACCCAATCTTGTGGGGACGCGAAAACATCTTCGTCACCCGTGACGGTATCGCATACGCCATCTTCGAGCTTGAGGGACTACCCTACGGGTACTCCTTACCAGAACATAAGGAATCAACCCGCGCCCACCACCAAGCACTCTATCAAGGACTCCTCGGGGACTACACCATCCTCGGGCTCCTCGCTGATACCGACCCAAGCTACGTCGTTAACGCGATGCTGGAGGGAGTAGACCTACAGCGATGCCCCGCTTGGCTGAACGAGGCAAACCTCGCCATGGAAAAATTCGAGGGGAACCCCTCCGGTGAGCGCATTTACTTTTTGGTGGCACCACTTTCGGGGTGGATGCATCCCATCCAGCGTTTCAAAGAGATGGCGTTCGTGGCAGATCAGAAGATGAAATTGGTGATGTCGGTGCCGGTGTGCCCGCCTCCTGAGGCGTTAGAGGCTAAGTGGCGGCAGGCTGCGCGGGAGTTGAGCTTCCGTATCCCGAGCTATTTCAACCCGAAACCGGCTTCGACACAGAAGGTTCAGTGGATTTTTGATCATGCCCAAAAACGCGGATTGGGGCTTGATTTGCCGTATCCTCTCTCTGATGAGGTGGGGCAGTCGTGGGTGAACTTACGGGGTTTGCCGGAGCCCTTATTGGATGAGGGCGGGTTGAGCGATTATGAGGGCGCTTTAGGGCGGCTGGAGCAGTTTAAGCGGCGGTATGTTAAGGTGGAGCATCCCTCGTGCCCACCGTCGTATCAGTGCATGATGGTGATGTCCTCCACTCCGATGGCGGGGTTTGAATTCCCCGGTGGGGAGTTTTTGGAGATGGTGAATCGTATGCCGGTTGACTGCGATTTCGCGGTCCGTGTTACGACGGAAACGAAGCATAAGGCGCAGCGTGATAATAAGAAGTCTGAGCAAAACCTTAACGACCAGTATATTCAGCAGTCTGGTGGTCAGTATCAGATTTCGGGTGGGTCCTCTGATCTGGATCAGAAGGCGATGGAGCTTGCTGAGTATGTGCAGGCTCTTAATGCTTCGGATAGGGAGGTTCAGGTTTCGGCTTCTATGATTTTTGCGGTGGGTGGCGGTGACCCTGAGGAGGTTGAGGAGAAGGCTCGCTATGTGCAGGAGGTGTACGCCTCCCAGGATTTCATCTTGGACGCCCCGTTGGGGGATCAGTGGCACCTGTGGTGGGATATGCTCCCCGGAGCTTCACTATCGCGGGTTGCTAATGAGCTTACACAGGTCACCACCGGCCAGTTTTTTTCGTACGGGGTGCCGTTGGTAAGTACTGAGCTGGGGGAGAAGACCGGGTTTTATATTGCGGATAACCTCTCGTCGGGGCGGCGTACCCAGGTGCTGATGAACCTGGGCGGGAACGCTGAGGCAGATAAGTCAGGCTCTTTCGGTGCTGTTGGGGAGCTGGGATCCGGTAAATCCGCGTTCTTAAAGACTGTCTCGTCTCACACGATTGACCGGGGCGGACAAATGGTGGCGGTGGATCACTCTGAGAATCAGGAGTGGGCAGCGTTGGGTAAGGCGATTGCTGATGCAACTGTCTTAGATTTTGAGGATCCTCAGTACTCACTGGACCCGCTGCGGTTACACGGGCCGACACAGCGTGCTTATCGTGATGTGATGTCCTTATTCTCGATGCTTTTCACCTTGGACTCCTCCAGTCAAGAGGGCGGGATGCTTGCGCAGGTGATGCACCCACAGAACCTGCGGCAGGCAGGGATTGCCTCGATGCGTGGACTGCGGGATGCTCTGCATACGGGACATGGTGTACCCGCTGAGTTGCGGCAGGTTGCTAAGGATGTGGGACTGCTGATGGACACGGTCATGCTCGATGATTACGGCAAGTACCTCTTTGATGAGTCTTTGCCGGTGTTGAGCTTTTCCTCCTCGGCGATCGTGTTTTGTACGCATGGGCTTAGGCTGCCTGAGGATTATGAGCTCTCAGATTATCGTCTGCGTCGTGCGATGCTGCCGGAGAAGAAGATCGGGTACGCAACCTATGGGCATATCGCCTCGGTCGCGTACGCGATTTGTACCGGTGATGATACCCGCGAGTCCCTGTTCATGGTGGACGAGGCAGCCCATATGACGGCATCCCCGGAAGGGGAAGGCAAAATTATCGATATGATCCGTCGTGGCCGTAAGCATAAGGCGGCAACCGGGTTAGGGTCGCATGTCTCCTCCGATTTCGGGTCGAAAACTCTGCAAGGGCTCATCCCGCACCGGTTTGTGTTCCGCTCATCGGATACGATTGCCGGTGAAAATCTGGAGTGGCTGGCTGAGGGGTATAACACCTATGAGTACCGTGAGCTTGTCAAAGGGTTTTCGCCTCTAGGGCGGGATAATAAGCCGGTGATTGAGCGTGCCGGTGAGTGCCTGTACCGGGACGTGAAATCCAGGATCGGGAAAATCCAGATTCAGCTTCCGCTGGATCCGGTACGCCGGGCAGCAACCTTAACGACTCCGCCTAAAAGCCGCGCAGCCTCCTCTGCGTCGCAGGCAGCCTAAATGAGGAGGGTGGAAAATTTTTTCGGGTCAGCATGTCACATCCGCTACGCCCAGCGGTACTTCTATATCTGTGATAGCCCACCTTAGGGTTTTTCGGCAGAGATAGAGAGATGACGTATGGATGAGATGTATCCCCGGCATGTGCTTAACGACCTGATCTCACGGGTGCACTTGTGGATGTGTGAGCACCCGCGGCGTGGGCGCGCCATCAAAATTTTCAGTATCTATATGTTTTTCATCATCATAGGTGCTCGTGCCGCACACGCTGCCGATATGACACACTCCTCCGGAGATGCAAACACCTTCTTCTTGCCGGGTGGGAGTCTGCACGATACCCAGGGGGTAGAGATCGGTAAGTACTCTACCTTACCGCTTGACCGTGGGGACATGTGGACCTTCGATAAGACTATCCTCGGTACCGTCTTAGATCTGCTCTGGAGCGGACACTACTTCTATGTGGTGGCACTATTAGCGATCGTCCACTGGGTGCTGTCCTTTGAGTGGTTGGGGATGATCCTCTCACCTATCGGGACCGTCGCGGGGCAGGTTCAGCAGCTCGTATCTCAACTCGGTCTTGAGCCACTCGCCCTCACCGCAACCGCCCTAGCCGTCTGCGTCTCCTTTTTCTTCCTGAAACGTAAGGGGGCGGCTATCGCGGAGCTCACCGTGGTACTGTTCATCGCAGTTTTGGTGATTGGTCCCGGTGTTAACCTGGTTAATTCGCTGCAGGGGCCAACGAACTCGACGCAAGCCTCAAAGAGGTTTGAAGAGCAGGACGGAGCGTGGTTTAACAAGGCGATCCGGTGGGGCCAAGACCTGGGGGAGAGTGTCTACTACCGTAAGGACGGGGCTGTACCCTCTCATCAAGCAGGGCATGACGGTAAGGATCAGCGGAATCAGGATTTGGGCAAGACAGGCGGCTCTCCGGCGGATAGGATCACCTCGTCCCTGGTGGATATGCTCTTGCGTGAGCCATCCCAGGCGGTCGTGTTCGGGGCGAACCTGGACACGAACGGTAAATGTAAGGAGAAATTTACCGAGGAGATTAATAAGCGCGACCCGAACAATATTCCGGAGAAGGATATGCGTGAGCATATCTACGGGGAAGGGGAATGCTCCTACACCAAAAAATTTGTGACAACCGCGAACTGGTTCAAACTCGCAATTTTACTGAGCTTCGCGTTCGAGACGCTTGGGGTAACGGTGCTGATGATCGCGGCGGTATGGAAAATTATCCAATCCGTCTTTGACGCCTGCTGGAGCGGTATCAAGGCCATGATCTCGGCGTGGAAGGCGCTTTTCCCGCTAGTGGACCGCTCCCGGTTTTTCACCGATTTCGTGAACACTATCTTGGGTGCGGCGATGGTCGGAGTGTATGTGGGGCTGCTGATTATCTACCTCTACCTGCTGGATGAGTATAAAAACGCTACGAGTAGCTGGCCGGTAGTCCTCAAGTCGGTGGTGGTCGCTATTATCGTGGTGATCATGGCTGTCAAGCTTATCCAGCTCTCTCATAAGGCTAAATCTAGCGGGTCCAGTCTCTCGCAGCGGCTTGCGGGTATGGGGCTGCGCGGCTCTGGCGGTAAAGCCGCTCCGGCACGGTTCCCCGCTTCCGCCCCGGCAGCCCCACGGTCATCGGGTACTAGCGGTAAGGCCGGTGCTGAGGGGCCGCCCGGGCGTGCAGCTCCTACCGGCGGCGGGTTAGGTCGGGGTTCTGGGTCTCGTCGGCAGATACTCCACGCCCAATCTGCCCGATCCGGGATGCGGTTCCTCTCCCGCCCCTCCCGCCGGAACGACAACATTTTGGATCAGCGGTCGTATGACAGTAATGGTAAGCGGATACGCCACTCTAAAAAGACCTACCAGGATGATAAGACACAAAAGCAGTACGAGCGGGTACAAAAGCAGAATAAGCGGGGTAACCGGATCGCTACCGCTGGTGCTGTCGCCGGTGTTGTCGGGTTATCCCCGGCTGTGGCGTTAGGATCCCAAGTCGTCGGGCAGTCGATGGTACGGCACAGTGAGCGTCGTGCCCAGAGGATCCAGCAGGTACACGGTAAGCCTCAGATTATGGTCAAAGACGGTAAGGGGTGGGTGCAGTATCATGATCCGTCCCGCCCGCAGCGTCGTGAGAGTACGCCACGTCGTGAGCATCCGGATTATCAGCGCCGCCCGGACTACCTCAACCGCCGCCCTCACCCCCGCAGGAAATAATGTTATATAAAATATAATATATTGTATTTTATGTAACATGGTGGTATGCTGGTCGGGTGGAGATCATAAGAGCTTGGATCGTAGGCTCTGCCTGGTGGCAGAGCCTACGTGCACGCTGCCAGAGCGGATCATCAAATGCGGTGGCGGTGCTGCTGATGGTACCGATCCTGCTGCTGCTGGCAGGCTTGGTGATTGATTACGGTGTTAAGGTCTCGGCTGAGTCTGACGCTTATGCTGATGCCCAATCGGTGGCTCGTATCGCTGCTGATGCTGGCACGTACGGGCATCATGGGGGCGTCGATAGTACTCGTGCTGTCGCTGAGGGGCGGCAGGCTCTCGCCGCTGCCAACCTCAACGGGGACGTTTGGGTTGAGGGTGAGATGGTGCATGTGCGCACCAGCAAAACCGCGAAAACGTATTTTTTAGGGATTGTCGGTCTCTCCCAGGTCACCGGTACCGCTGAGGCATCCTCCCGGATGGTTACTAGCGATAACAGGTAAGAGGGCGGGCGTGACGAAACCGCGCGACAAAAATTTTTAGGACCGTTAATCTAAAAATATCAGTCCCTATGAGCAGCAGGTGAGAGGAGGCGGCAGCTGATATGGCGATAACCGCACCGGATAGTGGTACCCATCGTGCCTACAAGCTCCGGCTCGACCCTAATCAACAGCAGCTGCGTGCCTTATACCAGGCAGCCGGGGCAGCCCGATACACCTATAACCTGCTCACCGCCCACAACCTTGAGGTTAAGAGGCACCGTGACGAGTACTGGCATCGCCGCCACAACGACGGGGCTGAGGACACCCAGATCAAAGCTGAGCTTAAAGAGCTCACTTCCGCCAACCCGCAGCGTTATCGGCAGTTGGGGTTCGCTGCTTACAGCAGTCAGTATCTTACCGCCCGTAAGCACCGCCACCGGGATGCTGCCTGCCGGATTGCTGCCGGGGAGGATCCTACCCTGATCTGGGATCGTGAGGTTGAGCGGTCTGAGAGTCCGTGGCTGCACACCATGAATCAGCGGGTGCTCGTCAGCGGACTACAAAGCGCCGATAAGGCCTGGAAGAATTTTTGGGACTCCCGCACAGGTGCCCGTGCGGGCAGGCTCATGGGTACACCCCGGTTTAAGAAGAAAGGGGCAGCACGGGACTCGTTTACCGTCCCCGCCCCGGAGGCTATGGGGGTTTACGGTACTGCGTATCTGCGTGGTGAGCCTGCCTATCAGCAGGGTAAGCGCACGATTACTGATTACCGGCATGTGCGGCTCTCTTACCTGGGGGTAATCCGCACCTATGACTCGACGAAGCCGCTGGCTAAAGCTGTCTCTGCCGGTGCTAAGATCCGCAGTTATACGGTCTCTCGTAGTGCTGACCGGTGGTATGTGTCCCTGCTGGTGGAGCTCTCTAAGCCGCTGCGGCGTACCCCGACGAAGCGGCAGCGTGCCGCCGGTGCCGTAGGGATAGACCTGGGGGTTAACGCCTTAGCGTCTCTCTCGGATGGTACCCAAATCCCTAACCCGCGGTTTACCCGTGCCGCCTCGGCACGATTGCATAAGCTGCAGAGGGCTTTAGCCCGGTCACAGAAGGGCTCTACTCGGCGTGCCCGTATTATCAGGCAGGTCGCTAGGCTGCACCATATGACGGCTCTGCGGCGTGAGGGGAGCCTGCACCAGCTCACCAAGCGGCTGGTGACCGGGTATACCCTGATCGGGATTGAGGATCTTAATGTGGCGGGGATGACTGCCTCCGCCCGGGGTACTCTTGAGAATCCGGGGCGGAATGTCGCCCAAAAATCTGGTTTAAACCGCTCCATCTTGGATGCGTCGTTTGGTGCGTTGCGTCGGCAGTTAGAGTATAAGGCTGCCTGGTACGGTGCCACCATTACCGATATCGACCGTTATTATCCCTCTTCACAGATATGCTCAGCATGCGGGCAGAGAGCGAAAACCAAACTTTCGTTGCGCGTGCGGGTCTTTGAGTGTCTCTCGTGTGGGATGCGGATGGATCGTGATGTTAATGCGGCTCGTAATATCCGTGCAAGAGCTGTTGCGGATAGTGCGGAGTCGATGATACTCGCCTCGGAGAGTGGGGAGAGTCTAAACGGACGTGAAGACGCCGCCGCCCGTAGGGGTGGCGGGGTTGTGGAAGCGTCAAGACCAGCTGCGAGTTATTGTGGCGGGTCACCGCAGACGAGTAATCGTCTGCCCGTCGACACGTGATGAGATTGTATTTCCCCTTGTCGGGAAGCGTTTCTCTCGCGCGCGTGTGGACGGCTCGTCTTGAGGAATATGACCGAGTTGTGTCCGTGTGTTTCTTTCGCGCGTGTTTGGGCGGCTCCGCTAAGTGATTCGCTGTCACGATTCGCTTTCTGTTTCGTTTCTCTCGTGCGTGTGTGGATGACTTCTCTATCCCCGGGTTTTCTCGGGTCTGGGTTCTGTCTGATGTTAAGATGGATTCTGGTTTAGAGGATTTGAGAGGACCCACCGTGATGTTCAGCAATATTTTTGGGATAGGGTACGAGGGTGTGACCGTCGAGGAGTTCGTACAGACCCTCAAAAACCGGGGGGCGACGGTGTTGGTGGATGTGCGGCTGAACCCGATCTCCCGGAAAAAAGGCTTCTCCAAGACAAAACTTTCTGAGGCTCTTGACCAGCATGATATCCGGTACGTACACCTGCGTGAGTTAGGGAACCCGAAAGAGAACCGGGATGGGTTCTGGGATACTTACACCCCAGCGTGGGAGGCTGCGCGTGAGAATTACCGGGGCATGCTTGATAGCGAGGCGGCACGAGAGGCTCTCGCCTATGTTGAGGAGCTTGCCTGTGTGGAACCTGCTGTGGGGCTGATGTGCTTTGAGAGGTCAGAGTGTAATTGTCACCGCGATGTGATCCTACAGCGTATCAAGCAGCAGGAGCTTGCCCTCATCTAGCCCCCTAATATGTATGGCTTTTATGCTGTGCGTTGGATGCCCAGCACGCTAAAAGCGGCTGGGTTCTTGTGTTGATTGCCAACATATAGGATCGGTCTCTTAGCTGGGTCTAGGACGCTGCGGTATCTTGCATGGATAGCCTCTCGTGCTACAGCGTCAGGATCTCCCCTATGCCTGAGGGATAATACCTCGAATTCCCAATCAAGGAGCATCTGCTCGTGGCCGTTACATTCGGGTGAGCAGCAGTATTTGATATAGCCTTGATAGCGAGGCTCTTGAAGCGTCTTTGGCTCTATTTCAAGGTGACCATCGAATAAATCTTGTTGATGATTCGCGCCTTGCACGTATCTTTTCTGCTCTTCGGTCCATCCCTTATAAGGCTTGATGATGAGTTCAGCAGATCCGTAGGGGCGGATTACTGCTAAGGATGGATAAGGTCTCTGCTGCCTTCCGTGAACACAATTACCCCAAATTTCACACATGGTCATGGTGGAGATCATAGGCTCGATATATTGGAGCCTATGTTTCCGGTCAAGGGGCTTGTCGGTCAGGATTTTGAGGTTCATACGGTCCGGTCGGTGACTCTCTGACCGGAAATCCTTACCCCGTGCGGTAGGCATAATAGGTACCTCAATGACAGAGTTCTTCTCAAATTGCAGATATTCCGCCATTTTACGGAAGGGCACCGGGTAGAGCCTTACCCATCGGATATCCCTTGCAACCCGTAGACCCTCGGGGTCGGGGTCTATGCGTAGCCCTGCGATGCAGACTGTCTCCCCATAAGATTTTGATGGCTCGGGGCGAGTTTTCACAGTGATGAGGATACGAGCCTTCTCATACGTAGTAGAGACTGGCTTATCATAAAGAAGCGTTGCACGGGGTTCAAAAATATCGAGCATCATTCCTACCCCCTGGTAGATCTTATCTAGGAGCGGATCAGATTAAGCATGAGCGGGAAGAGCATAATCCCGATAAACACGATCGACAGCAGCGGAATGAAAACGCTGAGCGATTCGCTGTCACGATTCGCTTTCTCATGGGTCTCGTTGAGCATCTTGACGCGTAGTGAGGAGCCCGCACTCTTGAGGGATGTATACACGGCGGCACCGCTTTCACCAGCCAGCTGCACGATCTTAGCCGCCTCAATCAGGGAGGGGACCTGGATGCTCTCACCTAAGGTCACGAGTGCCTCCCACGGCTGCTGATACGTGTACTTAGCGTATGCGATGGTGCGTGCGATACGGGTAAACACCCAGGAGTTTCCTACTGATGCGGCGTTTTCTAGGGCGACTGAGGGTGCTGCCCCGCGGCGGCGTTCCATCGCGACTAGCTCTAAGAAGACCGCTACGGAGCGGGTGAAATCATGCCGTGCCTGCTCAGCACGCTCTTTGAGTTGCAGTGCCCGTAGGTACCATCCTAGTCCCATGCCTGGGAGGATAAGGAGGATTGGGATAATTAGCGGGATCCCCAGTAGTCCCATTGTCATGCTCAGCGCTAGTGGGGTGATACCTCCGATAAGAGCCCAGAGTGCCCGCTGATAGTAAAACTCGGTCTTGGAGATTCCCAGGATCTCCAGGTCAGCGGCATTGACACCCACAAATTTTTGCAGCCGCTTACTCTCGGGTAGGTGAGCGATAACCCACGCACCCACACGCTCTTGACGATCCGGGGTGCGGACTGTGATCTCCTCACCCTGAGCCTGCTGCAGGCTAGGCTTGTGTACCTGCAGATTCTCTAAGGCGCTGGTGAGCTGTACCTGCTGCGGCAGCAGTGGGGATAGTAGTAGAGCGATACCCCACCCGGCGGCAGCACCGCAGAGGATTAGTAAGATAATCATCATGAGCGTACCTCCTGAGGATGAGCCGCACCGGTAGGATCATCGGTGAGGATACGGGGGATAGGATCTGGGGTGATTCGCATCCGCATCATCCTCAGTACCAGCAGTGCGAAAGCGACTAGAGCGGCAAAGACGATCTGCCCTAGTGGGCTGCGGTATGGACCCGAGAGCGTGGGGATAAAAGGTACTGCCACGATAAGACCCAAAATGAGGATGTTGATGATGGCTACTGTGGTACGCGGGGTCGCTTGAGTAGCGATAATCTCACGGCGTACCGAGACCTCCTCACGGGTCTGCCTTGCCAGCTCGCTAAGAGCGTCCGCAAGTCCCTGCCCGCGTTGGCGTGCCGCTAGGATGAGGGAGGAGACCACTAAATCGGCGGTGGGGTCATTGAGATCTTGAGCGAATGCCCGCAGCGCCCGCTCTGTCCGCCAAGACGAATTCAGACGCGCGATGAGCTTGCGCAGGTGAGGACGCAGCGTATCACCCGCATTCGAGTAGGAGGCCTTCAGAGCACCCTCCAGATGGGAGCCTGTACTGATAAGCCCGACCAGGTTATGCGTCCATGCGGCAATATCGTCCAGCAGATCCACGGACTTATCCTTAGGCAGGAACAGGGCCGGACCCATAAAGATCAGGATGGGGACGATGATGACCATAATAGGCCAGCGCAGCAGCACCCAAAAGATCAGCCCGGCGAGGATGCTGAGGATAAGACGGGTCGTGTCGATACGACGTATCTTATCCTGCAGCGTGAGGTACCGCTGTTGCAGTGCCCCTGGCGGGGCAGTGTTCTCTAGGGTCTCATCGTTGCGGGTTGCTACAGCGATCGTCAGAAGGGTAAGACCACCAATACAGACCATGACGGCTAGGACGATCAGGATGGTACTCACGAGCTGTACACCCCCTGTAGGGGTGCCTGCCACCCAATATGGTGAAGATCCGAGAGAGTTTTTGGGTTGGTGGGGGCGGATCGGAAGACGGGGTCTGCCCACCCCTCCGGCATCTCAAAAATATTGTTGACGCTCACCTGCCGCCCGCCTTCTCCGGCGAGGACTTCACTAACATGGGTGACCTTACGGACAATCTGCCCGCTGTAGGGATCCCGAATCTTTTTCATCTGCACAATAAAATCCAGCGAGTCTGCTAGCTGCCGGGAGGCGTAATCGTAGGTGTACCCGTCTGCCATCGCCAGACCGGCAAGACGGTCGATCGCTTTCTCCGGGGAGTAGGCATGCACGGTGCAGAAGGTTCCGCCGGCGATCTGCATCGCCTCAATGAGCGATGAGATTTCTGAGCCGCGGACCTCACCGACCATAATATGTGAAGAGTTCAGGCGCAGCGCCTTTTCGACGCACTGCTTGAGCGTGTACTCACCCACGTTATGGCCCGCTGCGTCTTTCTCACCGGTGCCGGGTCGGTACTGCATCTCAATCACCGGCAGCACCCGGTGACGCTGATCGTTCAGGTGCAGCTCACGCTCTTTTTCGATCGTGACAATCTGCTCGGTCGGGTCAATGACCGCCGCAAGAGCACGCATGAGCGTGGTCTTACCGTCGCCAGGGTCACCAGCGACCACAATAGACTTACGGGCGGTAATCGCGGCGGTGAGGAAGTCCCGAACCTCCCGTGTGAGAGTGTTCAGGTTCTCCAGGTCATCGAGGGTGATGTCGATATACCGGTGGATACGCAGGATAACGGTGGGACGCTGCGCGATCGGGGGTGCTACCGCCGCCAGACGGATATACCCCATAATATCCAGGTCAAGATCGGGGTTTGCGGTAGAGAACGGGCGGGAGGCCTCACCTTGGGACTCGGAGATATGCCGGATCATCTCCATGAGCTCCTGGTCGCTGCCTGCTATCGGTGGCATGCGGCGGCGGGTGCCGTCGGTAAATTCGGCGAAGACCTCGTCGTAGCCGTGGATGTGGATGTTATCGATCTCGGGGTTATCCACGAGCGGTTGTAGCCGCCCGAGCCGGAAGATCGCGTCGAAGACCGCTTGAGCGATCTGGTGGGTGTACTCGTTATCCCACTTACTGATCTCACCCTCCGTGGCCAGCAGGGAGCTCTTGGTCTCAGAGATAACACGGCTGATAATGGCCCGTGCCCCCTGGTGACGCTGCTGTTCACTGTCGCTGGTGAGGATTTCCGGGTCAGAGCTGAGTCTCTCCGAGACAAGCAGACGGATAGCCTCGACATCCTCCCACATCTGCTGCTGATTCTGCTCTACCCCCGAACCAGCCTGCGCGTGAGGACCCTCCACATTGGGGACAGGTTGTGCGGGGGTGGTGAGGATTAAAGACTGCGCCAGAGGTGGTAAGGATGGTGAGGCTGGGGTGTTGTGCTCGGTCATATCGGGCATACCGGTTATACCTCCTCTAGGATGCTGCGGGATTGCTGGGCGAGGTGCTGTACCGTGGTTGCGTACTGCCGCAGCGCGGCGGGGTACTTACTCTTATGTTTACCTGATGGGGCGATCCCATAACTGTAGTAAGCAGCCTGCATCGGGTCATACGGTAAGGTCGCCGCCACCGGCACATTCAAGGTCGCGGCGACCTCCCGGGCAGGGTAATTGCCGGTGAGAGACTCATGCAGGATAAGACGGTATGAATCCTGCTTCCCTGAGCTCTCTAGGTATGACCCCAGCCGGGTGATATTCTCTTGAGCTGCTGAGATATCTACGAGCGTGGATTTAAGGTGAGCGAGGGTGACGGTAGAGGCACTGAGGATAGGCAGCCTAGGGTCCTTATCGGTGATTCGCCCCAGGTCGATGATAGTATCAACCCCGGCTTTTTCTGCCTCATAGCAGACACTCATCAAATCAGCCCAGAAGCTGGTGTACCCGGCGGCTGCGGCAGGAGATGCCGCCGCCGCCAGCAGATGCTTCGGGTAGGGGCCGCCGCTGACACTGACCGGGTCTTGTGCGAGAGGGATCAGCTGAGCCCACAGAGAGTCTAAGGACGGGGCATAGGTGTGGAAGGACTCGATGAGATAGGAGATCCCGCGGCGGTAGGGGATTGCTGCCTGCATGAATCCTGCCATCACAGAGGAGGGCGCGGTCGTATCTGCCTCAATGAGGAGGACGGGATTTTCCCAGGTGAGAGCTAACGCGAGTGAAGAGACACTAACACCGGGGGAGCCGTGTGAGGAAAAGCTGGAAATGATCGTCATAGTATTTACCTACTCCTCACTGTTACCGGTGAGCGCGACAACAGCTTTCTTATTAGCTATAGCTTCCATAAGAGCACGGTCGTTAGAGGTATCAGTAGGGACGAAAACGTCGATTTTGACGTAACCGTCTTTCGTGGTGGTGACGGTATCGACCTTACCCTGAGCAGGGTTCCCGCCGCCATCCTGTGCGGGGGCTGTAATCGTGACTCTGTCCCCGGTCTTCAAAGGCCGGGAGGGAGTATTGGTCTCTGGCAGGACTACACCAATCAGTTCCTGACCCTCGGGAAGCGTGAGAGAGTCCGTGGTGTCTTGGGTGAGGATCAGCTGCCCAGCAGATATATCCTTCGTCGCTTTCTTACCTATGATCTTACGGCGATCCTCAACCCGGATTGTGTCCGAGTTCGCATCTTTAATATTAACTGTTGTGAGAGATTCCTCAGTAATAGTTTGTCCCCGCGAGATATCACTTTTGATAGACAGTACCTGCTGTGGGGTGTCCTGCAAGGTTAAGGCGTAAGCGCCGAGGCCGCCTACGATGGCCAGCGAGGTGCCCAGAAGCGCGATTTTACGGGTTTTTGTTTTAGGCTTACTGATCTTCTCTCCCTTCCCGGCAGAGCGGGACGGGGCAGAGTTTTGCGGGGCTGCTGACATTGGTAAAAATATCCTTTGGTGGCTGATACTTGCAACAATGATAAATATAATAATACTATTATATATTATATTTACTTTTAGGTGTAGTAGGTTTATAGGAGGGTCATATGCAGCGCAGGCGTACCCGCTCCACCGGAGTCATCCGACGTAATAGCGCTCACGCATTGCCACGTGTGTACTCTATCAGTAACGGTAAGGGTGGTACGGGCAAAACGTCGATTACCGCAAATATCGGTGGGCTCGCCGCAGCCGCCGGGTACAAGGTCCTGCTGATTGACTTTGACCCGCAAGGAAACCTCAACCGAGACCTGGGGTACCAAAACAGTGACGAGGGGAAGGCACAAGCCTCAGCTATTATCACCGGCGCCCCCCTTCCTATTACTGCGGGTATCCGCCCCAACCTTGATATCGTCTTAGGCGGCTCGGAACTCTCTCACGTGGTGACAGCGATGATCCCGAAGATGGTCACGATGAGTGAACCGACTCTTGCTGACCATTTCCACAGCTCTTTAGCTGCCGTAGTGGAGTCCTACGACATCATTCTCATTGATACTCCTCCTGGAGATGCGCTCTTAGTAGAGAGCGCCTTCGCAAACTCGACCGGGGTGCTGATTACGACCCGCCCCGATGAAGCGTCCCTTGACGGGGTGGATCTCACTGCAGACCGTTTCGAGCTGGTCCGTGCGATTAACCCGAAGCTGCAGCTTATCGGCGCGGTCATCTTTGCTACCGGCACTCAGTCCACTCGGATTGACCAGGTGACACGTGAGGCTCTGACCGAAATTTTCGGTGACCCGAAATACGTATTCGACACTAAGATCCGTACCGCTGAGGCTGCGGCGGTGGACTCTCGCCGGGAGGGAAAGCTCATCCACGAAATCGCCCCCGAGGTCGAAAAAGCCGTTTTAGCCAGGTTCTCTGCCCTGAAAGAATCCCGCCCTATCGGGGGGAGTTTTCATGCCACCAATCTGGACGGGATCGTTGAGGACTACCAAAACCTCACCCTCGAATTTTTACGCCGGATTAGCTGGTTGGAAGAGCAGACCTCGTAAAACTTTTTACCTTGTATATAAGGAGATCGATAGAGCATGTCACAGCGTAAGAGCCGCGCGGAGTCCTTCACACCGAGCGAGAGTATCCCGCGAATGCAGGATAAGCTAGATCAAATGGGTGGGATCCTCGGCCCTCGTCCCTACCAGGGAGCTATACTGCAATCCCAGAATTATCTAGCAAAAGTGCCAATAGAGGGGAAAGGGGATCAGGGGTCCTCGTACGGGTACTATGTATCCGAAGACGAGGACGTCGACACTCAGGATACCGGCACTCAGGATTCCCCTTCGGCTGAGGACGCTGCCCCAATCCAAGACACCGATACTGCCCCTGAGAAAAAACCTAAGAAAAAATCGCGAGCCTCTAAAAAGGTGCTCGTGGCTATGAGCCTTGATGACAACCTGCCTCAGGAGGTCCGGGATTACGCCCGGCAGGAGGGGCTGAACAATCAGGTGGTGATTGAGCGTGCCTTAGAGTTCGTCCCTCTGGAAGAGATCGCTCGTGAGATAGAGCCGCAAGACCCACCCGGCGGGTTCCCGAGTACTCGACGGATCCGCCGTGACGTGAAGACCCGCATGCTCAACGTCTACCTTACCCAAGAGCAGATAGACTGGATTGCCGAGGCCGTTAAGAAAACAGGGGCAGGAAGCCGCAGCCACTTTATCTCCACAGCCCTCAACCTCTTCTTCGAAGCTCAATATTAGTAGCGGCACCACCTCATGACCGTCTACCCATAAAAAGTTTCGTGGCGCTGTCACATTCATATCCTCAAGCCGTACTTGATAATGGTATAGACACATATCACCGCAACAGAAAGAAAAACATCATGGTTTTTTTCCAGCAGCTCATCCTCTGGATCGCTAATGCCCCTGCCCGCATACACGATGCCCGCCAGTCCTTACACGCTAAGGCACAATCCGGTGCGGACTCGGTGGAGTGGATCCTGGTGATCCTTGCAGCGGTAGCAATTGTCGGCACCATCGTTGCCGCAGTGACCGCCTTCGTGAACGGCAAAATTGGTGGTCTCTAAAAAGCCTCATCCTCAGGATGAGTCACAGCGTGGTAGCCAATCAGTCACCTGGCTGATCGCCTTCCCCGTCACCATCGTATTACTGCTCACGGTGATCCAATTCGGCTCCTGGTGGCTGTCATATCATGATGCCTCCAAAGCAGCGAATGCCGCCTACTATACGGCACGGGTCCGCGGCGGTACCCCTAACGAGGGTATCGCCGCAGGAAACCGGGCGGTGGGGACAACCTCCACCATTAAGAACATGCAGGTTGAGGTCGCTAGGAGTGGGGATGCTGTCACGGTGACGGTCACCGGTGAGGCTCCCTCAATTTCGCCTTTGTGGCCGGGGCCAGCTATCACCCATACGATGAGTGGTCCTACCGAAGACTCTCTCTAAGACACACATACATCTCTAAGGATAAAGACCGATGAAGCGCGTATTTTTAGCCGGTGCCTCAATCTTGGCGATGGCAGCGATCCTCCTAGGTATCCCTGCCGGACTGATCGCGGTTGCAGGTAACCCGCTGGCAGATATCGCCTCATGGGGACAGTACCTCACTTCGGCAGATATCGGATCGGTCTTCCTCCTGAAGATTTTTTTGCCCCTAGTGGGGTGGGTGTGCTGGGCAAGCTTCGCGTTGCCTCTGATCTTAGAGATCATCACGCACCTGCTGCACAAGCCCTCTATCAAGCTTCCTGCGGCGCTGAGCTGGCAGCAGGGTCTTGCCGCTGTACTGATCGGCCTGGTGATCTCAACCTCGGTCGGTGCCTCGATAGCGCCTGTGATGGCGACCCCAAGCGTGAGCAGTTCAGCTGGAGTGAACCCGCAGGTAGATCTCACAGCTGAGAGAGCCGGGTTAGAATCCTCAACAGCTCAGTCTCAGCATCATGCGGCTGATCAGCAAGGGAACACCCCAAGCGTGCGGTACCAGGTGCACGGGTATGAGACCCTGTGGGATATCGCCCACAAGACACTAGGTGACGGTAACCGGTACGTGGAAATCCTGAGCCTGAACATGGGGCAGATTCAGCCTGACGGTGCTGCCTTGGACCAGACACAGCTTTTGCATGAGGGATGGATCCTAACCCTACCAGCTGATGCTCAGCTGCCCGCCCCGCAGCAGAGCGTTATAACGGTGCAAGAGGGAGATACACTCTCAGGTATCGCCCAGCAGCAGTACGGCGACTATGAGGCGTACCATCAGATTGCTGCCCAAAACGCTGGGGTAACCCAGGCTGATGGCACCACGCTAACGGATGCGGATATTATCCAACCCGGTTGGCAGTTAACCCTCCCTGGCGACGGTGCCGCCGCTACCTCTCCCTCTGAGGTACCCGCGCAGCCTGCTCCTGAGCAGCACAGCCCGAAAGCACAGGAAAACCCGCAGACTCCCGCCTCCCCCTCAGAGAGCACCCCGCAGGTGCCGCAGACCGATTCGCAAGCCCCTCAATCCCCCGAGCATTCTGAGTCTGCCGCCCCTGCTGTACCAGCACCGGAAGGTGCCCCTGAAGCTTCTTCGGCTCCGCAGTCTGCCGCGCCTCAGCATGCTCCGTCTGAGCCGGATACTCCTACCGAATCGGCACCTGCTAACTCTGATACTGCCGAGGCCCCCACGCTTATCCCGGGCACCTCAAACGAGCCGTCCGAGGCAACATCCCCAGCAGCAGATACAGCCTCACACACCACCGAAGAGGAAAGCGCACCTTGGGCGACCTTCGCCGGTGTGGGAGCTCTGCTGGCAGGCGGTATCTTAGCTGCGGTGGCTGCCCGCCGCTTCTACCAGCGCCGCCGACGCCTACCCGGGCAGGACCGAGACTTCAGCGATGACGCCTATGATACGTACACCGCTCTTGCCCACGAGGCATACTCCACCGGTGACCGCGGCGGAGTCGAGGACATTCACAGTGCACTGAGAATCCTCAGTAACCACGCTTACGACACGCAGAGCCCTGCCCCTGAGCTTACCCTGATCACAGTCGATGAGCATACGATCACCCTATACTTGGCGTCCCCTGCCTCTCTGCCCTTCCCATATACACCCCGTGAGGACGGCACAGTCTGGGACATCGCACTGTCTGACATTCCCGACTATGTCCCCGAGGCACCGGCACTCTACCCCGCATTAGCGACCCTGGGCACCGATCATCAGCAGCGGCTTATCCTGCTTAATCTGGAACAGGCTAACTCGCTAAGCGTGAATGCTCCTGAACCGGTAGCGGCATCAATCTTTGCTGCGTACGCCACCGAGATCGTCGCTAACCCGTGGGCAGATAACCTGCACTTATCGCTCGTTGGGCACCACAACCAGCTGGCGCAGTCTCTAGGTGGCTCCCGAGTAAGTACGTACAGTACCGAACAGATCGAGGAATGTATCCGCGCGTTAGAATCTGAAGCGACGGCAGCCCGTGATTTCCTCACCCGCCACGGGTATACCTCCCCACGCGAGATCCCTCTCAGCGCCGATACCGAGGCGTTCACCCCGCATATTGTGATGGTCTCGGAAAGCGTGGATGAAGCATCACGAATGAAAATTCACAAGATCATCCAGGGAATCCCGCGTGCCGCTTTAGCGGTTATATCCCAGGACACCCCCGGCAGCAGCTACAGTATTACCGCACAGGTACACCCACACGAGCTCGACCCCACCGCTGTTTTAGAGCCGCTCGGGATCACCTTCACCCCCCAGTACCTAACTGATACTGAGCTGCAATCAGCAGCTGATTTGCTGCAGGAGACCTCCCAGGAGCCGACGGGTACCTCACTGCTTAGTGAGGAACCTGATCCCGCTGATACTCCACGCAGCTCTGACCCGTCTGCGGTGGTGGGCGATAGCTTAGAGGACGCGGCCGATGAGCTTCTCATCAGCCAGTACCTTACCCCCACCACGGCGGCGCAGCTTCTTGCCCCCACTCTCACAGATGGGCAGAGCATTGGCTCCCGCCACCCCTTCCTGGCACTTTTGGGTCCGGTGAGGCTCTTAGACCCTGCAGGGCAAGCACCGACCGGATCCAACGGCAAGGTATCTCCTACAACTACTGCCCGCACGGTCGCGCTCACCGCATTCTTAAACCTGAACCCGCAGGCGACGACCGAGCAGTACCACCAGGCGTTCTGGCCGGGTAAACACTATGCGCTCAAGAGCGCGACGTCCTCCCGGAATAAGCTCACGAACCAGACCCGAACATACTTGGGGAAGGACCCTGAGGGTAACGATTATCTGCCTCACGCCTCCGGGGTCTACAGCCTCAGCAGCAGCATTATGAGTGACTGGGACATCTTCCAGCACCTGATAGGGACTAATATTGCGACCGCCTCAACCACCAGCCTGTTCGCTGCGCTCAAGCTGGTCCGGGGGGCACCTTTAAGCGGTGTCAAAGAGCGGCATTACACCTGGGCTGAGGCAATCCGGGAGACGATGCTCGATACCATCATTGATGTCGCCTATGAGCTTGCTGCCCGATCCCTAAGGACCGGGGACACCCAGACTGCCCGGGTTGCGGCCCGGATCGGTCGTGAGCTTGACCCCGCCAATGAGGCGCTGTGGCGTGCAAGCCTGCAGGCTGAGAGTATCGCCGGTAATAAGGAAGCCGCCCAGCAGCTCGTACAGGATCTCGCAGCCTACCTGGAGCAGTTCGATGATGAGATGACCGAGCAGACTGAGCAGCTTATCCAGGATCTCAACCTTGTAGGTGTCTAGCGTATGCCTGCTGCCCCTCCTGTGACCCCGCCGCGTCCTCACCCGGTGATCATAATGGTCACTGCGGTCATAGCGGCAGTTATCACCGCCCTCACCCCTGCCGCCGTACCGGCATTAGGTGTCATCGTAGGCGTACTTTATGGTGTCCCAGCGATCCTGTGGGATATCAGGCACCATATACTCCCGGACTATTACACCTACCCGCTTGCCGCTGCCGCCGTTGCCAGCGGTACTGTACTTATCCTGATAGGGCAGGCAGCTACCGGAATCACGATGCTGCTAACCGGGGGTGCTACCGCCGGGGTGTACCTCATCCTCGCCCTGGTGAGCCCGATGGGTCTAGGAGACGCTAAGCTTGCCGCTGGTGCCGCTGCCTTTGTGGGATATTACGGGTGGCTGCCCGCCGCAGCGGCTTTCATCCTGACCTATGTGGCGGCGCTACCTCAAGCACTCTATGCGGTGTGGCAGAAGCAGACGATGGTGGCTCTAGGGCCAGCAATCCTAGCCGCAGCGGCAGGCGTACACCTCTGGAATACAATACAGTGTATAATATAGAATATTATATTTTATTGGCGTCATGAGGCGCTGACATCCTCCCACAAGCCGCATCAGTACGCCATAATAAGGATGTCCGATACGATTACACATACACCCGTAATGAGAGGACCCGAGACTCATGACCCGAACCACCAGACTCATCATTCCTGCTACTGCCGTCGTGGCGGCACTGCTGTTGGGCGGCTGCCAAGCCTCCAGCAGTGGTGAGGGGGATCTGCCCGCATCCTCTGAGTCCTCACCCGCCGCCACTGCTTCTTCTGGGTCTGCTAGTGCTAAGCCCTCCCCTAAGCCCACTGGGGCTCAGGTGGTTCAGATTGGTGGACCGGATAGTAAGGACACGAAAGAAACCGCCCGTAAGGAGGCCTTCGAGGCCGTCAAACAGTACAACCGTCTCGTGAATGCATGGGGGAGTAGTAATGCGGAGATGGATAACTACTCCGATGACGAGCTGAAAAAATTTTTAGAGGGAGATGCCCTTAAGCAGACTCAGGATGTGCACACCAAGATGCTGGAATCCCGGGACAAGGGATTCCAGCCTGATCGTGGTCAGATTGAGGTGCGTCTGCTAGATATGGATAACGCCGGGTTGGTGGATTTCGGTAATGGGAAAACCTGGGAGCACGGCTCGGTACAGCTGCGAGTCTGTGAGGACTGGTCAAGCATTAAAAACTCGGACGGTTCAGCCTCTATACCAGATGATAAGAAAAAGCGCGTTATCCGCGCTTCGGTGGTTCGGGGTGAGGACGGGTATTACTACCTGCGCAGCTACCGGGTCGATCATTATGGGTGTGACTAGGTGAGGGGTGTGATGATGCGACGTAATAAGGTTCTCGCCGGTGCTTCCGCCCTCACCTTAGCTCTGGGTAGCGTGATCGTAGTGCCTCCGACGGCACAGGCCGACACACACGGTCCACAATGCGCCGGAACTCGTTGTAGCGTAGCCGATGCGGTGCCTGGGTCTGATGCTGGTGGTACTGCGCAGAGTAATGATAACTCCGCAGAGAGGAAGCCGACTCAGCAGATTGTGGTGACTCCTCAGACGCCTGCTGAAGAGCAGACTTGTACCTCTAAGGAGGGTAAGGATATCCCGTGTGTACAGGATGATGGGTGGTATTACGCCCCTGAGGGGTGCTATATCGCCGGTAACGTCAACGTCGCCCAAGAGCGCGACGGGCAAAAAGGGTCCGTGCGGATGTGCTATGACGTACCCCAAGAGGGAAAAGGCCTGCGAGCTGTAGGCTCGCAAGGGCATTCCGTCTTTGTTCCTGACTCAGCCCAGGCTCAGTACAATATACCCGCTAAGAGTGGGTTTCAGGTGGCGCGTGAGGCTATCGCTGCTCATCATTTTGATCGTTTCACGATAGCCTCGCTACCGAAAGACCCGTCCGACCCTCTGTATACGAAGGCTCATTTGTGGTTGTGGGTTCCGGCGAATACGGACGCCCGGGCTGCGTTGAATACTCCGTTAGTGGAGGAGAAATCTGACGGGCCAACCCATGTGCGCATGACCTTTAAACCCGTAGGGGTCAATATTAACGTCACCGGTCCGCGTTCTGCTCATCTTCAGTGTAAGTCGTTGGGTAAGGCTGCTGCTGCTGATCAGCATCTGCAGCAGCCGTCCCCGTCGTGTTCGTATCAGCCTCGGGTTCAGGGTCGGTATCATCTAGAAGGCGAGGTGCTGTGGCAGGTGTCCTGGCAGGCGGGGGATCAATCGGGTGAGATCGTGCACGCTGTCCCGTTTGAGGGTAAGGATATTATGGTCACGGACGCAGCAGCACGCAACGTAGCACCCTAGAATATAAGTCTGACTAGTGTTTATGCCTATTTTTGCATATAGCCAGATGCCTATATAGCCCACCAGGAATGAATACAATGCGTAGTGTTATAAACAATATTTGTAGACGTCGGGATGACTCAGCCGAGCGGGGTGACACCAGCATCGAGCTTATCCTGCTGACCCCTGTAGTCATCCTGATTATCGGCGTCATTGTCTTTGGTGGGATTATCGCCCGAGCACAGTCCGTGATCGGTACCGCTGCGTCTGCTGGTGCCCGTGATGCGGCATTGACACGTACTCCAGCGGCTGCTGAGTCAGCAGCTCGTGACGCAGTAGCCCGTAACCTCCAGGAGCTCAAATGCTCTCAGCTGGAGGTCAACGTTGATAACACAAGTGCAGTTAATGCTGAGCCTGATACCTCCATAGGGAAGCGCACTATTACGGTGCATGTGCGATGTACTGTTGAGACGAATCCGATGGGGTTGCCATCATTGCCCGGTGCCCGCTCGTATGAGGCGACGGGGACGGCTGCTGCAGACGTTTTCCGCTCTGAAAACTGACTGCCTATTTCTCAGGGTGCGCTTTTCGAAAATATTTCGCGGCGCGCCTATTTTCGTTCAGATCCAAAGTAGAACCCGACGACGGACGCTACAAGGGTCTGGATGGAGGTAACGATAGTAGTCATGAGATGATCCATACGAGCGGCGGTGCTCGTCAGATCTAATGAATAGATAATCATGAAAAACCCATAAATACACACGAGAGCTGCTAGGAGGATGTAGCCGTAGTATGCGCGGGTCCTCTCACGTTTCTTATGCAGCTCATTGAGCTGCATAAACGGTTTCGTGAGGGGAGGTTCGCTTTCGACGATACTTGGCTCGTTGGAAAGAGACTCTGTGCTTTGAGACTCTACAGGACTAATCTTGAGCACAGGTGTTTCCTGTGGTTCCTCATTTTCATCAAACATGACTCGCTCCTTCGCGTCAGTTTCTTCGAACATGATTCGCTCCTTTACGTCATTTTCTTCGTTGAAAATAGTCCTGCCCTTAGATAGACTATACCATCTTGTGTATATAGTATACATGAATAATGTGTATACAAAACGAATAAAATTATCGTGTAATATGTATCTTATGTGTAATTTATGTGTACTATGGGGATATTGGGGGTGTATATTTTAGGAGTATTACGGTAAAACTGCTACGTTTCTACTCATCACCACATACAAAGGAGGGGATCTTCAAGTGACCATCGTCCAGAAGTGCCCAACATCACGCCTGAGCGTGAACATCAACGCCGACACTGTTGACATTCTCAACAGGTTTAAAGAGCAAGGGCAATCAGCTACCGAGACTGTTCGTCAGGCTCTGGCGGCCTACGACTACTTTAAGAAGGAGATTGATGCAGGTCGTCGTATTCAGACCGTCGATAAGAATGGTGAGCAACGCACTGATGTTGTCTTCACCTAATATCACTGTCTAGAACCTCAAGGTGGGGCACCAGATTTATCACTGATACCCCACCTTTTTTGTGTCTTACTGTCACAGCCTGCCTGCCGGTAGGCACTTATATGGGGTGATGAGTAAGGCTAAAAAGATCGCGATCACCAGTATTGTCGGGGTACTCGTATTAGGGTTCCTCGTGTGCATGCTGGGTTTTATCCTGCTTGCAGGGTATATCGCCTCTAATGAGAATGCCCATAAGGAGCTTGCCAAGGATGGACGCAGCTGTGTTCCGATGGCACCTCCGGATGGTAATCCTTATCAGGAGAAGTTTCAGGCTGCTGCCGCCCGAGGGCAAGCACCTTCTGGTGGGGACGGTAAGTATGTTGTGCCGATGGCGGGGGTCATTACCTCCCCTTACGGTCGGCGTGATAACCCTCTAGGTACTGGTGGGGACGCGGATGATGCCTTGAATTTCCACCGTGGTGTAGATATTGCCGGTGTTCCTGAGGGGACACCGTTTTATGCTGCGGCTTCCGGGACCGTTAAGTCTGTTGACTATGGCGGACCTGATGGGGGTAACGGCATTATCATCTCGGGTGATGACGGGGTGGAGTACTGGTACTGGCATGCCGCCACAGGTACTTCTAAGGTGCGTCAGGGTCAGCATGTGGAGGCGGGTACTGAGCTTGCCGGTGCTGGCCAGACCGGTCTCGCCAGTGGTGTCCATCTGCATTTTGAGATTCATGTTAATGGTCAGCACACCGACCCGGTGCCCTTTATGAAAGAGCGTGGTATCACGCTTGGGCAGGGCGGTGACCAATCCGGCGGTGGTCAGCACAAAGACGGCGGTGGGGACAAAAAAGAGCAGAAAAAGCAGGAAAATCAGAGTGTAGAGACTGTCTCCGCCAATGGTGGGCGTATTACCTGGTCTCCTGAGCAGATGAAGAACGCCGCGACTATTGTCTCAGTTGCTAAGCAGCGTGGCTTGTCGGAGCGAGGCATGATTATTGCGCTGATGACCGCTTTGCAGGAATCAACTTTGAATAATTTGGATCATGGGGATAGGGACTCGGTAGGTCTTTTCCAGCAGCGCCCATCTCAAGGGTGGGGGTCAAAGGACCAGATTATGAATCCTGAGTATGCCACAAATGCTTTTATTGGTGGGCAAAAAGGGGAGTTCCATCAGCGAGGCTTATTGGACGTTAAAGGGTGGGAATCCCTAGAACTAGGGGAAGCGGCTCAGCAAGTGCAGAGGTCGGCTTATCCTGCCGAGTACACAAAGTGGGAAGCTACCGCGCGTGAAATCTACGAGCATGTAAAAAACGCAGATGGTCATGGTGTTGTGGGGCTGACCTTGTGTGATTCGGAGAGCGGTAAGAAGGCCGCAGCCTCGCACGGGGCGTCTTCTGATCAGAGCGCTCAGGTGAAAGATGACGAGAAAAAAGAGGATAAGAAAGACTCTGAGGTTACGCAGTCACCATCTGGTGAGGAACAAAAACAGGAAGATGACCAGCACAAAGACGGCGATGGGGACAAGAAGCCTGCTAAGAGTCGTCCGCTCACGAGTGAAGAGCGTCAGCGGGTGTTAGAAACCGCTGCCAGTGGTGTAGGAGACGGCAGTACTTACCGTCAGGGCGGTAACGACTTCAAAAGCTGGGATGCCTCCGGGTATGTGCAGTGGGTATACCGACAGGCGGGTGTGAATCTTCCTCGCACGCATCAGTGGGAGTACGGGGTGAAGGTGGATTCTCCTGAACCGGGAGATTTAGTTGTGCAAGTCCCTGATGGTGATGGCTGGGCGCATGTGGGTATCTATGCTGGGGACGGCAAGATGTACTCGGCTCTCAACTCTGAGGACGGGACATTGCTTCACTCGATAGATTGGACTGACTCTGCCCAGTATTACCGTCTCTCGGTCCCTGATGAGGAGCAGTAACTGTCGAAGCCGTCTAAGCGTGTGTGAAGAAGTCCCTGGGACGAAACAATGCTGTATCCTGTACCAACTTCTTCCTGGGAGGTGTCACATCCGGTCTGCTTGAGGGTACTTGATATAGGTGATAGCGCCTTAGTATCGAGTTTCAGGGGGATCTATGTGCCGGTCAGTAGCGGAGGGCGGGCGTCGGTGTACGGATAAGGCTCATCTGCGGTCTTTGACGACACAGGACGTTGCCCCTAAGACCCGTGAGGACGTTCCTAAGATAGCGTGGGCCGAGGATGATCTTGAGCAAGCTCGTGCCCGGTATACTGCCTCGGTAGTGGACGCCGCAGTGAGTCGTATCTTAGCTGATCGTGAGGCAGAGCCTGAGATAACACGTGTGCTGATGGGAGTAGCTGAAGCCTCTGGCGGGTATCTAGGCGGGCTTCAGTACCGCATGAAATCCCCATTGTCGTTGGCCCGTAAAATCGATAGTCGAATCGGGAAAAAGCTAAGCGATGTGCCTCGTGCAGAGCAGGAGGAGAGATGTCAACACATTGCGGGGCAGCTACAGGATATTTCGCGGTATACGGTTGTACATCGGGATCAGCATCAGCTTGGTCGGGTGACATATCAGACGGTAGCTGCAATGAAACGGGCAGGGTGGAGTGTAGATCCTGTGGATGTGAAATACCGTCAGGGCGCTCCATATAAGGGGATCCATATTACTGGGCGTACCAAGGAAGGCGTCCCGGTCGAGGTACAGATACACTCCGAGCCCGGCTTAGTGATTAAGGAACAATCGCACAAGTTTTATGAGATCTATCGAGATCCTGATCGATCAAGAGATGACCAAAGGCAAGCTATGCAATCGTGTCGGCGCCTATACTCACAGATAGAAACTCCACGGGATTTGGAACAGTATCAGCCGAAGTGGGAAGTATTGACTTGAAAACATAATTCATTATATTATATATAATGTAATATATTGTATTTTCTTTCGTATGTTAAGGAGATAGTGATGGAGAAGCATGTACCGCATATTATCAGCTTTATAGAGGGTGAATATGCTGGTGATAAGGGTAACGCTATTGCTTTAGATCAGATATATGAACAAGTCTATGTGTATGTTCCGGATACAAAGTTTTTTCATAATGATTTGTATGCGACGGAGACGGTTTTTGCTCCAGAATTTTTAGACGGGTCTCCAGAATGGGAGCCGTTAGAAGCTTCCCAAGAGCAATTGCGGCAGGCAATGCTAAATATCAGTCCGTGGGACAAGCGTTTTGATATTGGGCGTGAAGCTGTTGTAAATGATGTTAAGCAGCTGTCTCAGCGTGGGCGTGTCATTACAGTAGCCGAGGCTGGTATTGTCTCGCACGAATCTTTACCGCGAGTACTATCCAACCCATACTTAGGAGAGCTGCTGAAGTATCGTGCGCAGTGGGGTCAGTGGACGGAACTGTATCGGTATGAGGATCGTAGCGATGCTGCACGTGCTGAACGTGCGTTGGCGAAGAGCTCCCATATGCAAAAGATTCTTGCGGATATGGGTGGAACCCTAGCCACGCGTGTAGTGCAGGATGACCGGGGGCACTATGTGGTGCTGGTATTCGTGGAGGGTGTGGGAGCAGAAAAACCCCACTAAGGAACCTAACCCATGAAAAATCACCGTACCCCAACTACAGCAGTCACCATCACCCTCACCCTCGCAGCAGTAGCGCTGATCGTGTTCGGTATTTGGCTGCTCACCCCGCATTCTGCCCCGAATGCCTCACCGGCAGTATCTGAGCCATCCCAAGTACACACCCCTAACAGATCTGCCGCAGGTACAGCATCTAAGGACAGCAGCTCTACCCTTGATCCTGCGGTGCTTCCTGAGGCGGACATCCAGGAGGCTACAAGAGTCAGCGAAGAATTTCTCAAAGCCTACTATTCGCAGGGATACCAAGACCCCTCACCCAATACGTGGCTTGATCGTGTACAAACACTAAGTACCCCAGAGCTCATGCAGCATATCCGAGAGGAGAACACCCAAGAGGAAGACTCCCGCCCGTGGCGCACCATTAAAGAAACTCACGCACAGATGCGCCTTTCACCAAACCCCAAAATACAGGTGGCATCAACCCGCGCTGAAGGAACAGCCGAGGTCAAGTTCGCAACCGTATATTCATATGAGCGAGAAGCAGCCCAAGAAGACGGGAAAATTCCCGCTACAAAAGAGTACCGTATGCTGGTGCTCCAGCGCTTACCTTCTGGCGATTGGAAAGTCACGAAATTCTACCGCACAGTGCGCGGCGGCCATTAAAAAATCTCTGGTCATATCAAGCAGAAAACCCCCGATAGGGACATGCCTGTCAGAATTTCTCCCGCCTGAGTGTCACAACCTAGGTGCATGAGCGTACTTATATACAGCTGTAAGGATCAATAGCCCATCTTGTATCTGGGAGAGTACCTATGACAGCACCAGTGGAAGAGCCCGCACAGTATCAGCACCGGATTACACCACGTGTTCGTCGTCGAGCATACAGCACCCTTGTAACACTGTGCTGCGCTGTCATCATCATCAACCTCATGATCCTCATCGGGGTGAATCCTCTATGGATTATCCTCAGCACGATATTCAGCGGGGGAATAATTCTTTGGGTAGATTCCCGCTCAAGCATCGCCGATACCCGCAGCATCCGGTGCGATAACTTTCTAGAGGCAATTTACCCGTACCTACGTACTCAACGCATTTCTCGATCACTGATGCACCGGCACCAGTGGAAGCGTAACCCTGAGGCGGGCAAACTCTATAATGTCGGATACTTAGCACGTGTGAGGCTACGGTTTGGCCGCACCATCGACTCTGATGATCCAGGGTTTCGGGTAGCATTAGCTCAGATTGCCGCCCGTGAGCTTGGTGACAATGTTGCGACTTACCGGATTGAGAGGGTAAACCACACCCAAAAATGGGTGGATCTGTACGGCGAAATCCCCCAAATCGCTCCTGCTGTACCCTTGACCTCTGAACAGCAGGAGGAAGAGCGTCTCACCGCTGGGATTACCTCGCTACTGGGGGAGGATGCCACCGTGCAGTATAGGTGGGATAACGGGCAGCTTGAATCGGTGATAATTCACCATACGGTTGCTTTAGAGATGGAAATGATGCCCACGAAGAAACGCCGTGTCACAGCCGCGTTATTAGAGCAGCTTCCCGGTCTCTACACACCAATGTGGGATACCCGCAAACAAACGCTCATATTCTCTCGCCGTGAAGAGCTTCCCGAACTGGTCCAGGTTCAAGAGCAGATGCAGACGGTTTGTACCACCTACACCGACTATAAGAAGTTTACGGTGTATTTAGGGGTTGATGAGCAGAACCGGTGGGCTAGGTGGTCCCCAACCCGAGATTCACACCTCGTTATCGTTGGTGCTACCAACAGCGGTAAAACCGTTGTATTGCACAACGTGATTCAGCAATGCGCCCAAGCAGGGTTTAGGGTCTGGCTCTCTGACGGCAAATTTATTGAGCTGCTCGGGTATGACCAGTGGCCTAACGTGGAGCTCATTGCTAATTCGGTACCGACGCAGATCCGTACTCTTAAACGCCTGCACGAGCTCATGCAGGATAGGTATTCTCTGATCCGTGACGGTAAAGCACGTCTGGAAGATTTTGACCCCATCTTCTACATCTGTGATGAGGTCACTGAGATGAAAGCGAATATCGCTGATTTTTATGCCACCCATAAGGTCAAAGGTATGCCCGCGAAATCACGGGTGGATGAGTGGATCGGATCTCTGGCACGTTTGGCACGTAAAGCTATGATCCATCTTGTCTTCGGTTTGCAGCGTGCGGATGCTGATATTTTCGGCGGTGAGACCCGTGAAAACTTCGCGGCCCGGCTGTCCTTAGGACGTATGGGCGCTGAGGCATCCAAGATGATTTGGGGTCACCCATCAGTAGGATCCTTGATCCCTGCCCACGCTCCGAAAGGCCGCGCTTTAGCCTCCCTGGATGGTGTGCCAACGGTAGTGCAGACTGTACTGGCACCGAACCCGAACCCACTGGATCCGGACTACGATCAGCAGCAGGTTCACCGAATGCACCCTGCAGTGACGGTCTATACCCAAAAATTCCTACGGGAACCTGAGGAGATGCTAGAGAGCACCACTAAGGATGGAGAAAGCATTGAAGTGCCTCGACCGTGGGACGAATACTTGAAGATGCCTTTCTACGATGCGCAAGGGCACACGGTAGATTTCGAGCCGTGCCGCTCATTGCTGGCGCAGCAGATCCTAGCTGCGCTCTCAACGGGTACACAGCACCCTCTATCTGTACCTGAACCGTCTCTCAGCGCTGCGCAAACGCAAGGTAATAAGCGGGTTCTCAATGAGCCGTCACTATTGCCATCTGAAGAGCTATCGCCCCTACCTACCCGTACAGTATATGTTGAGCAGCTAAAACCCGGGGATATCATCCTCATCGAGGATGAACCAGCGGTGGTGGAATCAACATTTGAAGATCCCTTCGATGAGAACGCGATCAGTATTGATTACCGGCTGGATAACGGAGACATCGGCGGGTACAGCCTCTCTATAGGAGACACAGTCACTATCGAAGATCAGGAGGGATAGGGACATGCATCACCATGATGACGACCAAAAAGACATTATCGCCCTTGTCTGTTTCATAAGTATTTTCGCCTCCACAGGCGGACTCTATGTTGTCATGAACGGTCTTTTAGACAAGTTCTTGGCATGGCTGCAGTCTATAGGGCAGACCATAGGAGTCGTTACTCCAACAACCCCAGAGATTGACCCCGCCAGCACAACTGTCCCTCAGCCCTCAGGGATAGAAATTACTCTTGGGATACCGCATATCCTGATCGTGATAGCCTTCGCTGTTCTGATCGGCACGATTATTCATTATCTGGTACGTACCCGCCGTCAAAACCGCCCATAAGAGCGCAGAATTACGACATAGGAAGATTCTTATTGATTAGTCATACTCGTGGGCTTAATATTCAGGATGCGGGCGATATCCGTCGTGGAGAGATAGCGGTGGGGTTTACTCATAATGTGCCTTTCTAACGTTTCTGGTTTTTACGGTGTGTGCGGTTGAGGTAGAGGGCAATTAGCCGTAGAACTGCGGCAATGATAAAAATGGCAAGGATAGGGATGCCCAAGGGTGGGATGATGAAGCTGATGATAATGCTCAGTGTCACCATTAGGGGGGTGAAAATATGTAAACGCGGGGTGGATTGAGTGCTTTTCATGGTGTGTTAGAGTGGGGGTTATCCCCCGGTTCCGAGATAGTAGAGATATTTCGGAGCCGGGGGCTTCTTAGGTGTTCTTATCGTCGGTTACGAGCTTGGTAATCGCTTCGATAAGTTTCGCAACGGCTTCGATGAGCTTTGCGATGGCTGTTATCCCGGCTGGGATTGCTGCCATAAGAGCGATGAATTCTGCGGTTCCCACTCTGTGATACCTCCTCTCTGCTGTTGTACTACTATCATACCATAATAATTATGGTGAGTTCAAGGAGGAGAAGATACTATCCTCAAATTTTTTCAATTTTTTCCTACCCATCAGTTTTTCCCTCATCTTCCATACCCACGCCGTAATTCATTCCGTATTCACCTCCTTCTTCGTCTTGTCCTATCCCCCTTGGTTAGCCCCTTACCCTCTTCTCTCCGCCCCCTCTTTTCCTTCTGAGGGAAGGGGAAGGATTCCACCCCCTATTATCAGACTTGTGTGTTTTTGTCTAGTGCGGATAGTAGAGGAATGGGGTTTGAGGATATTCTTTTGAGCTGTTAAATGATGATGGTGGATAGCGGCAGGAAGAAACCTAACGTCCAGAAGCAGCAGATAATTAGAATGGTGAAGCCGCCCAATATGGTAGCAGATTTAGGGGTAAATATTTTGTTTATGGCGAGGGAAATAATATCGAATATTCTTTGAGTGTTGGTGTAGACGTATTCCCTGAAATGTGGCTTTGTCTCAAATTCTGTGATGAGAAGATGTATTATGTCATGTGCGTTGCTGGTGGGCGTGGGTGAGGCTTTTTCACCAGTAATTTTACCCCAGATTCCGCCAAGAACGCGTTGGATAATTTTATCCAAGATGTCGGCGATGACGGGGGTGAGCCTCTGAACGATTCCTGAGTCGACACCGATGATGGTTAGAACCATTTTGAAAAATTGTTTTATCATTTTTTCCTGTCTTGTTGGGAGGGGATTTTTCCCCTCAAATTCGTATAGTTATTATAGCAATCTCATTTCGCATGAATATCGGGCAGCTCTTTTCCCTAAATTAGATATAGCAACAGAATATGTAAATTTGACCCCCCCAGATGGGGCAAATTATGATTTTCATCACTACTAGTTTAGACACCGTTAAAAGTGTTCTTCATCACTTTTCGCGGGAACCCGACCACAACCCCCACACGCCCCACACAACCACCCATACCCTCCCCAGCACATCACCCCACACCAACCACCCCACCAACGCTCCTACACCCACTCACAGCACCACACGAGCGCGCGACAGC
>ERZ773061.104-NODE-104-length-35555-cov-3.743183_pt1 | contig 35555 bp, 46 predicted proteins | sample MGYA00580627_ERZ773061 | MGnify/ENA primary metagenome ERZ773061 (study PRJEB29015, sample SAMEA2738119) | human oral metagenome | biome: human oral; feature: human-associated habitat; material: saliva | place: China | collected 2223 ...
CTAGTGGTCAAAATCTAATATTGACTGCAATTGACACGGTTTTTCAGAGCAGTACTTGAAGACGCGGAACTTGTTGCTTTACGTAATGATATATCCGTCATCGAAGAGTACGAACAAAAAGAACAAGTTTCGTTTTATAATTTAGAAATTGTTTAGAAAGCGAAGTGAAGATTATGTTAAAATCAAGTTCAAGTGTAGCAGTTGATTTGGAAAGTGTAAAACAAGAATTAGGATTTTGCTTGGAGAACATCTCAATGTCGGATGTGGATTCAGTTTATGGATTTTATCGTTATGATTACAAAGGATACGAACCGATTAGGGTGAATATTCAAGTCAAAGTTCACAGCGTTGAGATTGACACTGTATCTAATGCGATTGAAACAACTATTGCGTTAGATGTTATAAACAAAGAAGACATCTATTTTAAAGCAAATGTAAGTGAGGACTTACGTCGTCGTATTCGTCGAGATGTAGAACGAATCGAGTACAGTTTATTAACAAATTATATTGATTTAGATGGGGTACGGTTAGTACCGTAATGATTTAGGAGGAGAGTATGTTAGAGTCTAAAGGACAACCAATTTTTAAAAAGATTCTCGGATTTATTGGCAAATGGCTCAAGCGATTACTAGTTTTTTTAGTAGTCGCTTTTGGTCTAGCTGGATTAGTGGGATTAGGTTATGTTTATAATACACTACAATCTGTACCGTCAGTGGATGTCACTAAATTCGAGATTAAAGGAAATTCAAATATGTATGCGAACGATGGAAGTTTAATTTGGTCGGATACAGAAAGAAGACGAGACTACATTCAGTACAAGGATATTCCACAAGATTATGTCAACTTGCTAACAGCGGTCGAGGATAATGATTATTTTGAACACGGTGGTTTTTCGATTAAGGGTACGCTGAATGCGTTTTGGTCTGTGGTTAAAGAGAAAGTATTCAAGAGTGGTAACTCACGTGGTGGGTCTACATTAACACAACAATTGATTAAGAACCAAGTATTCTCGCAAGATGTGAAAGACCGTACGGTCACACGTAAGATTAAGGAGATATGGTTATCAATGCAATTAGAATCGAACTACTCAAAAGAGCAAATCTTTGAATGGTATGTGAATAGTATCGAATTAGGCGAGCGTTCATTTGGTGCTAATACAATCTCATTAACGTACTTTGGAAAACCAATTTCAGAGTTAAATACTGGAAGTGATGAGGACTTGTCGAAACTTGCAATTATAGCAGGACTAGGACAAGCACCATCTACGTATAACTTATATGACAATCCAGAAGCTGTTGACGAGCGTCGATACGAAGTGTTATTATCCGCTGTGAAACATGGTAAGATTACACAAGAACAAATGGATAGAATTAATAAAATCCCAGTTACAGATGGATTGAAAGAACGATTCTGGCGAGACGAAGTGGTTTTACAATCAATGACGAAGTACTCAGCACATATTACAGCTACACTTCGACAAGTAAAACAATTAGGATATGATATTGAGAAAACACCATTGCAGATTTACACAACATTAGATAAAGAAGCTACTGATAAACTTCAATCTATCGTTGATAATGCACCAGACTTGCGAACAGATGAGCAACAAGTTGCTGCTACAGTGATTGACAATGAAACTGGATATGTGATTGCACAAGTCGGTGGTCGTTATCAAAATGAACCAATGAGCTTGAATCGTGCTATTCAACAAAATCGTTCTACTGGTTCATCTATTAAACCATTATTGGACTATGCACCAGCAATTGAGTATTTAGGATATGGAACACAAACTCAAATTTCGGGAGCAGCGTATCAATATCCGGGAACAAATTCAGTTGCTTATAACTACGGTGGTGCTGTCTATGGAATGACAGATTTACAAACCGCATTGAGACTATCATTAAATACAACAGCGAATAGATTATTGGATGAGCGTGTAGGTTCACAGTTAGCTAAGAAATTTATGTCAAGAATGAAAGATTTAGATGTGAAGGAGACTTATGGTGGTGCTGACGCTTTAGGATTGGACATGTCAACTGCGGATTTAGCAAGCGGTTATGCAGCTATTGCACGATACGGTTCGTATCAACAAGCACAATATGTGACTGCGCTTGAATTTAGCGATGGTTCTAGAAAAGAAATTAAATTCGAGCGTACACAAGCGATGTTACCATCGACTGCATTTATCTTATTAAAGATTTTGGAAGGAGTACCGAAATACTCTGCTCGTGGAGCTGAAATGCCAGAAATGGCTGTAGCAATGAAGACTGGAACAGTTGCGTATGCGAAATGGATGCCAGACCATGCTGCTTCTGACGTTTGGATTGCTGCGACTACGAAATCAATTACGACCGCTATTTGGTCAGGATACGATATTCCAGAAGAAAATCACGTGTGGGACAACGCTGATACAAGACATGCTCTGGTGAAACAAATTATGCGTACATTTACGCAAGGTCGTGACACAAGTGAATGGTCAGTACCAGAGAATGTGGTAGCAAGTGGTTCTGGATTATCTGCTCAATACTATCCAACAGTAACATATAAAGAACCAGATTATAGCTTGAAATCATTATATCTTTCAAATAACGAACATACGTTCGATAATCTATATGGGGAATCTAAACTCAAATTGAAATCTTACGACAAGACAAGAGTAGATGCTAAAATGAAGGAATATAATGAAGCTGTGAAATGGAAAGATGAATTATCGGATGATGATAAGAAATTATACAATCAGATGATGACTGGTGGTTTAAGAAATACGGAGACTGCGATTCCAGACGACGTCTACGTAAACACAACAACATCTACTGAAAATAGATAAAACAAAAAGAGAAGTCTTGATTGAAGACTTCTCTTTTCTTTTAGTATCGTTGCTCAAAAGTATACTTATCTTGAGCTGGAGATTGACTTTGTGGTAAGTGGATTCGAGTCACTTTACCAACGACTTTTTCTGACAATTGCATTTTTGCTGACATTGGTACGTATCCAAGTAGGAACTCACCAATATAACAAGCAATTGCATTCGGGTCGTACGGATTAGTTGGTTCTGGTACCAGACGAGCTGGGATTTCAGAAACCACAACACCACCTTGATTCTTAAGAATTGTCCAATTGAATTCATCAACTAATTCAATATTTGGACGGAATTTCATTCCAACGATTGTTACACTCATTTAGTTCACCTCTTTTATTTGATTGTAACTTTATTATAACACAATTGTAAATGGAGTACAGACCTAAAATTGAAACAAACGTCTTTACTCAAAATGGATACTGTGTTATAATAGAGAAATAGAAAGGACAGGTGACTATGTTTAAAAAATTAACAATTACCGCAACGATGACCGCACTATTAGGAATTGGAGGTCAATCATCGTCTGAGAAAGTTGAGGTGGTGCAAGTCATACCACGAGTGGAGTTGCTACGAGCTGAAACGAGCAAAGACCAACTGAAAGCTTATTTCATGCACCAATTACGCCAGTCGAGTTTAAAAGAGAATGAAATCGAAGAAGGACTTGACGGATTGAGTAAATCGACTTCCACAGCAGAAGTAAAAGAAGTTTATGGTAAGTACGCACAAATCGAACTTGACCGTATTCAACAAAAACGTGATGAAGAAGAAAAAGCCAAGAAGGTAGAAAAAGAACGCATTGCGAAAGAGAAAGCCGAGGAAGAAGCTAAGGCTAAGAAGGCGGAAGAAGAACGTATTGCTAGGGAGAAAGCTGAACAAGAAGCTCAAGCTCAACAAGCATACTCAGGTTCATCTGTAAGTAATAGTGGTGTAAAAATTTCATTATCGCAATTCATGTTTGATGGTGTAGTTTATAGCGGTGGTTATAAGTTCACTTACTATTCACAAAGTGTGTTACCGGGTGGTGGGTTAAGCATTCCGGGACGACATGTAAATGCAGACGGTTTTGTGTCAGATGGCGACGGATATATTGTTTTAGCGGGAAGTGCTCCATTGGGAACAGTATACGATACACCGTTCGGCTATAAAGGTAAGATTTATGACCGTGGTACGTACGGAAATCACTTAGATGTGTACGTGCAATAATGTTGGAAAGGAGGGGTAGCTAATGTTCAGAAGTGATAGAGACATCGTGATTGGTAATATTCATGAGCAAGCTCAACGAACACTGGGACGAATTCGTACTAATGAAGTAGATGAGATTGACGAATGGGTTATCATAGGTGCATTAAATGATTGGAAACAAGGTACTAAGTTGGTGTTGTGGATTTTAGGACTAGGTATTCCATCGATTATGATTGGTCTAGCATACCTATTTGGTCAGTGGGACAATCAAACACTATTTCGAGGTATTGGATTAGTAACACTTTTTGTCTGGATATCTGTGTTGTATCGTTATTCTAGACTGAATAGCGAATATAAACGAATTCAAACTGATTTGTACGATAAAGAGTTTACTAAAATTGGAGACCGATTGTATCGAGCAAACGAGTATCATCGTGAGAACGTTGAAGTGTATTATCCGAATGCATCTAATTATGACTTAGAGTACAAAGATGATGAAGAAACATTCTTCTTGCGTGGAATGATTAACTTTAATCAATTATTACGTATTACCGACTCATTGAATAATGGACGGGTGTCAATGGTGTTGAATCATGCTCGCAAACCAATTCGACATGCGAATGTTACTGTACGAATCAGTAACGCTGACGATTTACCAGATGAGTTCTTACAACAATGCGTTTATCAGTTGGAAAACGTGGAACTTGTTGGTGTGTCAACACTATCTAGCGATTTCGGATATGTTTATGAATTTGCAAATCTAGAGGTTACTGTACGTATTCTCAAAGATAAACAATTTGAAATCATGTTAGAAGATTATCAAAAATTAAATAGCGAGGTGTATTGACATGTATATGTATAATAATCACTACATTGTATCAGAAGGTGTCATAGTATTAATGGTACTAGTGTATTTCATGCTTGCAATTGTTGGTTTTATGACAGTAGTCGTATCATTTATTGCAAACTGGAAATTGTTTGAAAAGATGGGATATAAAGGGTGGCAAGGAATTATTCCGTTCTATTCCGAGTATATTCTGGTAAAAGAGCTATACGGTTCTGGATGGTATTTCTTACTATTATTAATTCCAATCGTAAATATTTATTACGCATGTGGATTAATGAACCGACTAGGTAAGCGATTCCACAAATCATTACGCTGGCGTGTCGTACTGTTGATTATCTTCGGCATGTACGGTGAATGGATTTTAGCATTTAGTGATGATGTATACGATAAAAGCGTCAAGTTTTAACTTGATGCTTTTTATTTTGAAATTAGGTCTGTACTCAAATGAGAAACATGGTATACTATATTTGTAATTAAGATTTGAAACGAGGTTTTTATTATGAAACAGAAAGAAATGTTAAACTACTTAAACGAATCAGACATTGTTAAATTGATGACTATTGGTAACAAACTCAGTCACGTACTTGACATGGATTTAACTACAGCAATTGAGAAACTGTTAGAGATTGAGATTCACAACGGTGTTATGCGTGGTACGTATGACCGTAAATCAGTGAAACATGTGATTGACATTGCTAAAACAAAAGACCATGAGCATGATTACATCATCAATATTAAAGGTCGAGTAGTTGTGAAATCTATGCCAGACGTTGAGTATTCAATTCGTGGATATGCGAATAATTACGAAGACGCATTAAAAACTACGATGAAATTACTACATAAAGCGAAACACATGGATGATGCTCTAGGTAAATGGTAATTAGAAAGGAAGTATTTGAATGAGTAAGCTGACAAATGACGCTAACTGGACGTTTGATGGATATATCAACGGGGTTCAATTCGACAATAGTCATGTCTACCAAGATACTTTAGAAGTATTGAGATATTGGCAAGCAGCTAAAGAGCAATTCAAAGATGGTCGATTACATCCATTCACAGATAATCATTTCACTAAACCAGAATGTACAAGAGCTATCAAGTTCGCATTTGAGAGCTTACAAAATACAAATGTACGTGGTGGTATGACAAGTGTAGATTTGGTCGGACACTTAGTAGGATTGATTTTGACGTTGGAAGAAAATGAAACACTTGAGGAGTATCGAGAACGTCTATTGAATTATATATTAGAAAATGAGGATATGAGCTACCACACAGACCACTTACAGTGGTACATTCGGGTAGCACAATTAAGTAAAAGGAGCATTTAACATGGCAGAGTTACAACCAACACAAAAGGAAGTAGATTTGTTTGAAGAAAAATTCGGAGTTAAGGAGTCTAAACTCTCATTTCGATTAGCATTGCGCTTCCATATTCCAATGTGGATTTGGGCATTGGTGTTGCTTTTTGCAATTTTGATGCCAATGTCATTTGTGCAAGTCGCACAAAATTATGGATTGTTGATTTTATTAAATGTATTTCTAATTCAATCGTCAGTTGAGATGTCACGACAAGCTGCTCTTTGTGAGTTAGAGTACCAAAAAGCAAGATTTTACATGCTTGGTCGACAACGACGTGGCTATTACGAAATGATTCAAGAAGGATTAGCTGGTTCTGGCAGTTACAAGCTATCATACGTGTTGGTTGGTGGGATTTTTACACTAGTGAATCGTTTCACAAACTGGGTTGACTATCGTGTAATCTTAGGTTATTTGTTAGGATTCTTGATTGTGAATATTATAATGTCGTATTCAGTTTATAAAGAGATGTCCGAGCTAAAATCTAGCAAGTCAGAATTAGAAGCACAGACCACGGAAGTAAATGATTTTCGAGAACGTGTGATTGACGAATTAACAGATTACGTTATTTGGCGTCATGGTTGGTACATTGAAAATGCTAATGGTATGACTAGCGATGCAGCATTTGCCATGGCATATGTATATGAAATGCTAAACAAAAACAATGTACATGAGTTAGATGGAACGTTGAACGAAGTGTTAAAAGATGCACATGTACGTCGTAGTAATTGGAGTGACGATGTGGAATTTCTATTAAAATATGTGGAAGCATTGCAAGATTTAATTCCGTTAGTTAGAGAAACTGCTCCCGGTCGCTATCCAGAATATAGCGTCACTAAATCAATTGTGAAGGAATTTTTAGATTAGCAAAAAAAAATGTCTTCAAGGGGTTGACACAAAATGGAATCCGTGTTATTATAATTGTGTTGATTCGATTTTACCCTTTTTTGCGAATCAATTCCGACTAGATGTGTCGGGTTTTTGACATCTGCGTCCCATCTTTTGCCAGTGGGACGCCCTCCTTTTGGACGGATGACAGAGTGGCTTATTGTATCGGTCTTGAAAACCGACGACGGTCGAAAGGTCGTCCGTGGGTTCAAATCCCACTCCGTCCTTAACCTTGCTGCTTGAGTAGTTCAAGGATGTAAAACCATATGGTGTTGAGTCCACTCAAATCTTCGCTGTTTAGATAGAAGTGAGACTCAATAATTAATGAGATGTAGCCAAGTTGGTAAGGCAATAGACTTTGAATCTATGTAGCAGTGGTTCGAGTCCACTCGTCTCAATTTTATGACTCATAGTTCAGTGGTAGAACGCTCGGCTGTTAACCGTGATGTCGCAAGTTCGAATCTTGCTGGGTCAGTTTAATTATACGAATTTAGCTCAGTTGGGAGAGCGTCGGTTTTACAAGCCGAAAGTCGTAGGTTCAAATCCTACAATTCGTATACATAATTCATGATACATTGTATTTGTATTATGAATTGAGTAGGTGTAGTTTAAATCTACATTACGGTGGGCATTTACTCTCATCGTTAGTCTAACGCCAATGAAATCATCGGATTTCTTGTTAGACGACGGATAAATCATTATTGAACTTCCGACTTGAAACGCAATGGTGAGATTTCTCATTCAACGACAAGTGGATTTCTGATAATGACATCCAACTGTTGAAATTTAAATAGTCAACATTAAGATTTCGGATTATTTGTTTTGAGACAGTTGTGAATGAATACGAACTGTAGGGCGTTGAGTGAAGATGTTTTACATGTTCTTAAATTTTAAGAGGTGTAACTGATTTTTAGATGGGTTCGAGTCCCATAGCACCTTTTTGATTTAGTGGATGTGGTGGAATTGGCAGACACGCTAGTCTTAGAAGCTAGTGCCAGTGGCGTGAGAGTTCGAGTCTCTCCATCTGCATTTAATAATACTCTGGTCTCATGGTGAAGTGGTTATCACACCACCCTGTCAAGGTGGAGTCACGGGTTCAATTCCCGTTGGGACCGTAAAATTTTACATCGTTCGACTAGCGGTTAGGTCACAGCTCTTTCACAGCTGTAGCACGGGTTCAAATCCCGTACGGTGTATTTGGTTGTGATAGAAGCATTTGCGGGTTGATGCAGTAAAGAGAGTTAACGTTACTCTTAGGGAAGTCGGTTCGAGACCGACCTATCACATTTTTAATGTAAAAATAGATTGTTAGTTTAACTGGAAAAAATAATGAGCTTCTACCTCATTGTTACGGGTTCGAGTCCTGTACAATCTGTTAATTATCACATGGACGGTTAGTTTAATGGACAAAACGTAAGTCTACGAAACTTAAATCATAGGTTCGACTCCTATACTGTCCTTAAATTTTGGATTGTTAGCTCAGTCGGCAGAGCAACGGACTTTTAATCCGTGGGTCGATGGTTCGAGACCATCACAATCCATAAATCATGGTGGTTATGATGGAATTGGTAGACATATCAAACTGTGAATTTGAAAATTGTGGGTTCGAGTCCCACTAATCACCTTTGCTTTCAATTAGGATTGATAGCTCAAATGGTAGAGCAGAGGTTTGAAGTACCTCGTGTTGTTGGTTCGATTCCATCTCAATCCATTAATCGAGGACTTTTAGCTCAGATGGTTAGAGCACTCAGCTCATAACTGAGCGGTCGTAGGTTCGACTCCTACAAAGTCCATTTATTTTTGGCGATATAGCCAAGTTGGTCGAAGGCGGTGGACTGCAAATCCACTATTCGCTGGTTCAAATCCAGCTATCGTCTGTTATACTGTGGGCATGGTGGAATCGGCAGACACACTAGACTTAAAATCTAGTGCTCAATAGAGCGTGAAAGTTCAAGTCTTTCTGTCCACATTTTTGCAAATAGTCGCAAAACTTAGTTTATCACTAAAAGATAAACAAAAATAAGGAGGAGATTATATGAAAAAGGCAAAACGACTCTTGTTATTATCTACTTTATTGGTAGTACCATTACTTGCGTCTTGTGGTAATAAAGATATTTTAGGTCTGACATATACATTTGAGTACGCTCAAGTGAAACTTCCGGACGGAAAAATCATTGAAGGTCAAGTTAAAGAATGGGCACGTGAGGAAAAAACTGATAGTATTCGTGTGACATTTAAAGATGGAAAAGGTACTTACTTCACACACGCTACAAATGTGGTCTTGTATAATAAGTAGAAAAAAGAGTTGGATAGTTCAGTATTGATACTATTCAATTTAATGCGGATATAGTTTATTCGGTAAAACGGTGGTCTTCCAAACCACTCTGGCGAGTTCGAATCTCGCTATCCGCTTTTAAATATTTCGGCCCGTTGGTCAAGCGGTTAAGACACCGCCCTTTCACGGCGGTAACACGAGTTCGATTCTCGTACGGGTCATTTGACTACAATTGTGGTCATATTCATCCATAACATACTGTCACGGACAATCATCCGTGGGGGTCCCGGTTATAAGATTTCGATAGCTCAATGGTAGAGCACTCCGCTGATAACGGATAGGTTTGTGGTTCGAGTCCACATCGAAATATCGGAGACGAACGGTTGCAAGACGTTCGGGTTTCGCTGATGATAGCAAAGATTGTTCTTGCAAAACAATCGGAGCGACTCTAGAGTTAGACTCTTAGTGGATATCAAGCTTATCTTCATGAGTAGGTGTTTGCTAATGAGTCGATAGTATCACTGTTGTGTACACATGATAGGAGAAGAGAGCGGCCAGTCGCTGGTTACGCGGGTTGAGCACACCTTAAGTGCTACGGTGGAAAAACAGTGATTATATTAAACGGAATTAGCTCAGTTTGGTAGAGTACTTGATTTGGATTCAAGGGGTCGCAAGTTCGAATCTTGCATTCCGTATTTTTTGGGGGATTAGCTCAGTTGGGAGAGCGTTTGCTTTGCAAGCAGAAGGCCGTCAGTTCGATTCTGACATTCTCCATGTACTAATGATTTGAAACATGACGTGTGCACGACGTCACCTCAACATCCGAGGGTTTCAATTGTTGGTAATCTAGGACAATCAACCAACCAGCTCACTGGTGGCAAGTCGACCGTAGATGTTGTCGTGAGTAAACGTTTCTGATGTAGGAATTACGGGCCGCATCGGAAGAATAGACGGATGGTGACCGTCGGTTGTTGTGGAGTAACGCAACACAACGTATTTTAAATACGAATATAGGCGTTCATTTGCAGACGTCTTTAGTCTAACGTCAATGGAATCAATGGATTTCTTGTTAGATAACAACTCACTCAATATTGTGCTCTAGTTTAAAACGCAATGGTGGATAGATTTTCACGTAACGATGAACAGACTACTGGTATTGATAGTTACTGTTGAGAATTAAATGGTGTTCTAATTTATTTTGAAACTATTTGATTCAATGTAGTTGTAAAAGAACCATGTTTCAAACGATATTTTCTAACATGGAGTGTGATGAAAATTGGGTTGATTTAGTTTTCGCTCATTTTATAGTTACATCTCAAATGGTTCGGTTATTACAAATCATTAAAATTATAGCTCACATTAGTGAGCTTTTGAATGCGAGATATATCAGCGGTCAGATTGTCGGTCTCATAAGCCGAAGGTCGTGGGTTCGAGTCCCACTCTCGCAATATGCGTGAATCAAAGACGTTTCTCTTTAGCGTCGGAAAATAAGTACGAAGAATTAAGACGAGTAGATTCACGCTTGCACTCGTCGGGTCTGAGTTTGCGGTTACTCGCTCGACTTCGTCGAGTTAAAATCGCATATTTTTAAGTTGATGGTGTTAGTGGTAGCACGTCGGTCTCCAAAACCGAAAGTCTAGGTTCGAGTCCTAGTCGGCTTGTTTCTACAACACAAGACGTTCAGCATTAACGTCAGAAAATAAAAAATGAATGCTTCAGGATAGACGGTGTTTTGGTGCGAAGTGCAAGCGTCTTTTTCGACGGTGGTTTCAATTACGGTTACACCGAGTAAAGAACCGTTTTTCTAAGACCGAAACAATGGAGATTAAATTTGGAGCGGATACGTTCCGCCAAGTTCGGGTTGTCATCACTCGTAATCGATGACCGGTCTTCGTTCGAACAACGCTGTGGGTGGCGGTGGGTGTTCGACAATGTAATTAGTGCTGCTGAACGGTTCAACACCAGTTCTAAGTAAGAGCTAGACATTAAATTGTCAACTAATTACATTTATTGCCAATTTAGTTCAGTTGGTAGAACACTCGATTTGTAATCGAGATGTCGTTGGTTCGATTCCAGCAATTGGCATCGGTGCAGCTCATGCACATACCAGACGTAACGAACGAGCGATAAGTTACATCTGAGTTATGGGATTTTGACGCTCAGTATTATTCAAAATCTCATTTTAATTAGGAGAGTTACTCTAGTGGTTGATGAGGTTGGTTTGCTAAACCGATAGGTCGCCGAAAGGCGACGCAAGAGTTCGAATCTCTTACTCTCCATTGTTTTCAACAAGCACGGTTAGTCAAGCGGCAACGACAACAGACTGTAAATCTGTTCTCATTTGAGTTCGGTGGTTCGAGTCCATCACTGTGCATTGGTGCAAGGTATTGCATCAAATGGGTAGTTATTCATACTATCATACCTCCTTTCATCAAGGATTGTATGTAATAGGCAGCATATAATCCAATATATAATTTTTCCACGTGGCGTAGGCTACCACGTGGTTTTTTGTTTACATTTACTTGTGAAAAACTTCACAGACATTTTTACAAAAATTTTTTACTTTTAGGTCTATACTCGAATGGTAGATGTATTCTATTTGACCGAGATGTTTCAATTTAAGTTTTACAGACACTTCACTAGAAAATATAATATAAAAAATTTTTGCGAATTTTATTGTAATAGTGTATGGAGTCGTGGTATAATAACAATGTGTTTAATTTTAATATTTAACGAAAGGAAGAAACATTTATGACACAAAACAAAAAATATTTATTACGAAAAATTGGAAAACGTGTATGCCACGTTGCGATGACGATTTCATCAGTAGCAGTAGTTGCTTCAACTACGGTCAGTGCTAACGAAGTTGTTACTTCAAATGACGCTAACGTTACACTTACAACAGAATCTAAAGATGATTCAAATGCTAAATTGTTAGAAGCAATTAAGAAAGCAAAAGAAAATCATGTAATCGTTGAGTTGGTTAAAGATGTCAACTACAAAAATGCAAATGAAGCAAATGCTGATATCGATAAGCAAATTAAGACTATTGACGGTCTTGTTGAATTAGCATCTAATGCTAATGAACGATTATCAAAAGTTGTTGATGAAGCAACGAAAGCTGGTGTGAAATTAGATAAAGAAATTAAATTAACGTTGACACCGGGTAAAGAAGATGATTTTAAGAAAGCAGTAGAAGAAGCAGAAAAGAATTTAAAAGATTCTATCACTAAACAAACAGAAATTTCAAAATCTTTAGCAGATGCGATTGCAAAAGCAGAACAAGCAGGTGTGAAAGTTACTGTTAAGGGTGAAAAGATTGTTACAGTTGAGGATGCTAATGAAGCTATCAAACAAGAACTTGACAAGATTGACCAAGCAATTCGTCAACAAAGCGAGTCGGTTTCAGTAGAAAGTAAAACTCTACAAGCTAAATTAAGCTCAGACTCTACTGCAACAAACAATAATGGTGTTTACCATCAAATCCTTAAAGGTAAATCATTATTAGACGAAGCTTCATCTGAGACTGTTCAAAGAAAACCAATGGACTTGATTGCTATCGTTGACTTTAGTTCATCATTGCAAGTGAAACGTACTGAAGCTCTTACACAATTGAAAACTTTAATTGAAAAGAACTTAACTGATGATGATAAAATTATGCTTCAAGGATACATTTACAATAAAGAAGCATCATATGCAGCTCACGGTGCTCAATTAGATTATTCTAAACTTAAAGAAGCAGATTGGGGAGTTGGTTTCTCAACAAAACTAATCACAAAAGCCGAAGCATTGTCTATTGTTGATAAATGGTTAGGAATCATTCCACCAAATACACCGAACGGAGTCGCAACATATTCAGATTACTTTAATGCTGCTGCACAAGCAATGGGTGAGTTAGGCTTCAAAACTGATGACGTAGATGGTGCTACTCCTGTCAAGACAGTTCCGTTTGAAGAAGTATATACTTCTCAACCAAATAGACATCAAACTGTCTCTGTAATTCAGTTCACAGACGGTTGGATGGATACTGAGAAAATGGACCCGACATTTGCTGATTGGGCTAAACAAAATGCTAAAACATTCATGTCTGTGGTGAACAGAAATCAAGTATCAGAATATGATAACAACGGTGAATTCTCAATTAACTCAATGAGAGAACTTGGACACCCTAATATTTACGAGTCAACTGGAAAAGACAAAGACGTTGTTATGAAAGAGATTTTAGAACAATTCGAAAATACTGCGGTTGAAAAATTCACGTCCAAGAAGAAAATTACTTCTAAAGGTGTCGTGAACATCAAGGCTGATGAAAATGTTACATTAGTGTCAGCTAATCTTGTATCTCCAAGTGGAAACAAACAAGAACTAAAAATTGAAAATAATGCTGTTAGTGCAGAAGTTGATTTAACGGAGAAAGGCGATTATACTGTAGAATACGAATTCTCAGCTAAAAACAATGAAGCTGGTAATGTTACAGGCTCATTCGTTGTAAATAGTAAAGAAGAATTATCTGGTGATAAGGTCGACGCAGGTTCTAAAGATTTACCATCGACAAGAGATGAGAAGACTGATAAATTAGTACCTACTGCTGAAATTAGTGTAGATGTAGAACAGATTGTCATTTCAACAGACAAACCAGTGGTAGAGGATGTTAAAACAACTGCTCACAAAACAAAAACAGAAAAACAATTACCGAAAACAGGTACGGATGCGTTAACAATCACAACTGCTCTAGGAACTGTGTTTGCAGCACTCGGTGGACTTGTAGTGCGTAAAAAGAAAGACTAAAACCTAAACTTTAAAGCGTGGGCAACCACGCTTTTTTATTTTAGGTCTGTACTCAATTTGAAGATGTGCTATAATGATAATGTAAAGATGAGAAATGAACGGAGATGTATTGAAATGGTAAATAAAAATGCGATTACAAAAAGACGTGGATTACAATTAAGACGTGAGATTATGGTCTGTGATGAAAAGAATGAACGTGAGTACATTAATGGTGTTACTTTCAATAAAGCGACGCATGTGAGAGCTGTGCTTGACATTTTAAATCACTGGGATTTGCAGTCGAAATTACACGGTGACGACAGTATCTTATATGACTTGATTCGTGACTCAGAGATGACTTATCATTTAAAACACATGTTGCATTATTATACTTACGGTGATGATGCAAGTACTGCCACATGGAAGCTGACGGAACTCTTAAACTCGTTGGGAGATATTGACAACTACGACGATGATGCACATGTCATTGATACGATGATTGAGAAGTTAAATCCAGATAGAACTGGATGGGTGTTAAATGGATTACCACGCTGTTGGTGGGACGACGTGCAAACTAGATTGGCAGCTACTCACTTATATTTGAGAAAGTTAAGAAAAGATATGGCTCTAGATGAGTTCCGAGTTGGTCATTTATAATAAAGGAGTTAAAATAAAATGAAAGATTTTAAAGAGATTTTAGATTATGCTTATACGGTAAAGGACAATTTTTATATTAAGGACATTAGAGAGGGTTTAGCGTTGTCGGAAGATGATTTTGCGGAAAAGGGATTTAACGTATCTGTTGATACATTACAACACTGGGAGAAACATAACTATAAACTCAGTGACTTATCGTCTGGTCAGCGACAACGATTCAGACAATTCTTGTTCGGATTGACGAGATTTTTCTACAGAATGATTTATGGTGACGACGTAGCTGACATTGAAAGAATGTTTTCTCACAAGTGATAAATTCAGTGTCAAGAAATACAGAATGGAGATGTTGATACAATGGTAAATGTCAACGCAATTACACCACGTCGTGAGTTACAATTAAGACGTGAGATTATGGTTTGGGATACGATTACCAAAACTGGAACAATTAACGGAATTCCGTTTGCTGACGGAAAAGTTGTGTTTGCTGTCTTTAAAGTATTACTATACTGGGATTTTCAATCGAAATTACATGGTGATAATAGTATTTTGTTTGACTTGATTCGTGACTCGAAGTTGACATCAATTTTGGGTTATGCTTTGGGTTATGCTACACGTGATGAGGACTATCCATCAATGGAACTTCTATTACCATTAGGAGAGATTGGTGAAGAATTAGATGATATGAGTATCATGACGAATATTATTGATAAATTAAGTGATAAGCAAATAAATGATACTTTCTATCCGTGGAGAGACAAACCATGGGTGAATGACAAATATCGTAGAGCTATGTTTGACATTCGTAGATATTTAGGACAGTTACAACGTAATATGATTGATGACGAACAACGAGTACGAAATATCGTAGAACGTGAGTTGCAAACCAAAACAGATGGTGTGGGTTACGATGTGAAGCTTAAACTTGGGATTAAAAAGAATATTTAGGTGAACCTAAACTTTGAAGCGTGGATTACCACGCTTTTTTATTTTAGGGTCTGTACTCAATTTGAAAATGTGGTATAATTAAAATGTAGTTAGTAAACAAATTAAATGGAGATGATACAGAATGGAACGAGAATTTGAATATATAGTAAATACTGCAATTGAATCTAAGTTCAAACCGAAGCAAGGTGAGGACATTAATGAGACGTTTCAAAATGAGATGAAAAACGACGTACCAAGCTTATATGAAGCAATGGACAAACTTGTTGGTGAAGTGATGTCATATTACCAAGAACGAGTACTACTTATCGAGATGTTGAGAGTAAAAGATTTACAAATTGCGGAATTAGATAAAGAAATCAAAGAATTAAAAGGAGAAAAATAACATGGCAAAAGTTTACGATAGTTGGGCAAACAAAAAAGCTACAGAAGATGAGAAACAACTTAGAAGCGATGAAGTAGTAAGAGAAGAAGCTCTGGAACTGATTCGTAATTCTCCATGTGGGTTTTTCGGTATCGGTGGAGTTCACGGGAAAGACTTTCCATTCAAAACTGAATCGGACGGTGAGATTGTGAACGATTTCACAAATGAAACAGATTTCGTGAAATACTCCGACGAACGATATGTTCGTTTCTTAGAAAGCAGAGTTGCACAATTGGAGTACATGTTAAGTCTCAAAAACAGCGAGGTGGAATAATGGGAATCCGACTAAATTACGAGTTGACGTTCAAAGACGGAACAACTTACGAAGAAGGTCTCATTTGTGGAGACATGCGTGACGGAGTCATCGAAATTATGAATGAGTTGTATCCAGATGATGTTGCATACGTTTTTACAAAAGAAATCACTGACAAACAAGAAATTAAAGATTTTTGCCGAGCATATTACGATTGGTTCATTGATGAACGAATTGAAGTTGTCTACGATGACGGTGACGAACTATGGATGGAAGACACGATTTTCAATTTGGGATACTTGGGTGACTACGAAGAATTTAAAAATATGGTTGAGAATGGTGTTAACATTGATTCAGTAAGACCAGCTGCACTCTATGAATTTCATCCGATTTTCATAAGTGCTCACAGAGATACTTGGTATTTGGAGTCGAACGACAAAAATTACTTGTCGAAAGAAGAACTGGTGAATTTCATTAAGTTTTGGGATGATGTACTTTACGGTGAGAATTTATGTTTTGGTTTTAACACCGATGATGTTGAGAAAATTAAAATTAGTATTGAATAAATGAGGTGATAATGTGGCAATTGATTTAGATTATATGGTGAGATTGAAAGACGGTCAAGTCATAGAACATAAAATGGTTCGTGGTGAGCTAAGAGATGTTATTTGTAGTGTGGTGGATGAGATGAATCCAGACTGGTTTGGTTGTAATATGTTAATGACAGATAAGAATGAGATGACCGAGTTCTCAAAATTATACACGAAACACTGTCCAGACAGTGCTTTTGAGTTCGTTTGTGGATGGACTGACAAGTTCGGAGATGAATTACGAGCATCGTTCAATAAATACAATTTTAAGGATTTCGTAAATATGGCAATGGACGAAACAAATAAAGTTTGGTACATCAAGGATAAAGTTGGAAATAGTTTTCTAGCTGTGTTCTTACAATCGCACATGGAATGGTGGGATTTAGGTGGAGCATACTATGACGAAGAAGTGACGAAAGAAGAATTGAAAATCTTTATCGCTTACTACGAGCGAATGATGACTGGCGGTAAACTATGCTTTGGTTATCACATTGACAAGATTGAAGAATTACGATTTTCAGTTTATTAAAACAAAATGGAGAGTGGATGAATATGTTAAATTTTGAAGACCTACTTCGAGCGGAGTTAGAAAAACTAAAGAATAGCGTAGATAAGCATGATGGTAACATTGATGATAGACTTGACGAATTGGAGAGTAGAGTTGATGACATCATGGACGAGCTTTCAGAAATGACGGAGCTTGTGAAGTCGGTGTATAACTTAGTAGACAAGGTCGACGACCGACTTAGATGGAACTAGATTACAGAATGGAGAGTGAACTACAATGATGGAATTTGAATTTAGTCCAGTAGAAGAACCAAAGAAAGCAACAGAAAAACATGTGAATGAATTGAACGCTAAGATTGATAAATTGACAAATCAAGTTAGTGAATTAGAACGAACATTATCTAGAGTGATGTCAACTCTGAATGATGTTGCGTACAACGTGCGTTCAATTTCTAGACGAGTTCACATGTAGAACGGAGAGTGAATTGAAATGTCAGATAAATTCAGTCCACTGCCGTTCAGCGTGGCAGAAGAAACAAGAAGCGAAGTCGTAAATTGCACAGATTGGATTGCAATTGATAAAATGAATGACTTGGAACGTAGAGTTGTCGGTCTTGAAGTGAAATTGTACAATATCACAAAGAAATTAAATGGAATTGACAGTAAGCTTGATACACAATTTGATTTTATTGTACAAGAGCTAAAAGATATTTACACGAACATGACGAAATTAAAAGATGAGTCGTAATTTACGTAGGAGGTAGTTGAATGTCTAGCAATAAAGACAAAGTAATGAAAACTCTTATCGAAGAAAACTTAAAACTTCGCAATCGAATCGTTCAATTAGAGCGAGAATTGGAAATCATGCAATCGAAACACGTGGACGTGCTACATGAGTTATTGGAATGTAAGCTGTCGATTCGTGAGATTTTAGATATTTTGAAAAACGGTTCGATGTTTCGCAATGCAAACGACCGCAGTTCGTCTAGTAAGCGATAGTTGAAATGAAAGGTGGAAAAATTATATGAGTGTTGAGTTTAAAGAGCAGCTTTCATCACTTAGTATGCTTGGATGTTATTTTGGTATTTTGATTTCAGTGTGGTCTATTGTAATTTTTGAGTTGCACGTACGAATATATGAACCAGAAAAAGCTGAGAGAGTTACTTATAGAATTGCACAAGTAGTGTATCTTTTTGCCGCTGGATTCTGTATCTATTGGTTATTCACGCACTATGCGTGATGATTTGAGATTGGAGGTTTAAAAAATGGAAGAAAACAAAGTAGGAGTTGCAATGCTGTCATCTGGGATTGCGACCGTGATTTTTTGGGTGTTTTACACTAGTTTTACAACATATACGCAACGAATGAATTTCTTATTTCAAGCGTATGGTTGGACTCTAGTCATTGGAGCTGTGTGTATTTTACTAATAGTACTTTTTATACTACGAACTGATAAAGATGATAAAATGGGTGTTGTCATGGGAACTATTCTTGTAGTTGGACTATCGATTGCAGCTTATTTATTCTTCGGAAAAGTTGACAATCACGTTTATATTCATGAAGCAGCTACTTATTTAGGAGGACTGATTTGATGGAAAAAGATAAATTTGGTATTGCGATATTGGTGTCATTAGTGACAATGATTATGTATTTTATACTACGAGGTATGTTCGTGACTAACGCTCAATATATGGACTTCATGATGTTGATGTTTGGAATTTTGGCAGCGATGTGTTCATTTATTACATTGGTTTGTGCATTAACTGCATTGAACGACCGCATTGATAAAGGTATGTCCGCAGTCTTTTTGATTGGCGCATTGATTATGGGAGCATGTTCGTACTTTTTCTTTCAACAAATTGGAGCGAATGGAGAGCTTGTTATTCGCTCATTAGGATTTATTGGAGGATTGATTTAATGGAACATAATGATTGGGGTATAATCGGGAGTTTATCTGTAGTGACAATAGTGATGTTATTATTGTGGGGTAAGTTCATGTCAGAGTCAATACGGGTATCAAGTTTCACTGTACACTTATATGGATGGGTCGCTGTCGTAGTGATACTTGTTGCTGTAGGTTTATTGTTAAGTAAGGTTTATAGATTAGTGAGTAGGGTTAATGGAAATGAAGATGGTGATACTGAAATAGTTACGTTGATTATAATGATTGGACTACTTTCTGGTTGTGCGTATTGGGCGTTGGTAATCAACGGGGATTATGACACCACTTATAATGTATTGGTTAGATTCGGAGGATTCGTTTAATGGATGAAAAGAAATTTAGTTGGCGTGATATATTTATTGGAGCATTTTTTCTTACTGTTATGTTAAGAGTGATGTTAGGTATTTTCAGTCCAAGTAGTGAAAGTGAGTCGAGAAGTGTTAGTGGAGGGTATTTCAGTAAACTAGCGGAATTGCTTATGAAAGTTACACCTTATTTTCTTGTAGTTGTAATGGTAGTGATGTTTATTTTGTCGGTTTATGAGACTTGGACTGAGTGGAAAGCTGGAAACATGACTAAAAAGAAAGTAATAATGATGGTGTTACTGTGGGCAGTAATTGGCATTATGACATACTTTATTTGTACTCACATCTCGAACATGGGTGATACATTGAACGATAGACTCCCAGCTACGATGATTGTTACACCGTGGATTTAATTGAATGTAAGTATGTGAAAACAATGGGAATGGAATTGAAATTTTTACTAGTTAGCATTCCGTTTTTGAGAGTGCTACTTTTCGAGTATAAGCGTTTATATGAATATTATAAATGGAGAGCTGAAATCAACAATGGTCTATCTTTAAGTGAGCGAGACAAGATGATTCAACGATACGCGGGAGTGACTTTAATAGTTGGTTGGGGTTTTATAGTTACAGCTTATGTTTTGGGTGTTAGATGATATTTACTATTCGTGAAACTTTTCACAACATTAAACAAGGAGGTGATTCATGATGATTCTTTCAAAAACTATGGTGGAAGTAATTGCGTACACGCTAGGTGCGGCTGGTTCTTGAGCGATTCTTAAAACAGATAATGTAAAAGATGGGTGTAAAATCTTTGGAATTGTGATGGTGGTCGCAGTCTTAATATTCTTCTTTGGAGATACTATTACTAATTTATTACTACAAGCATTTAAACCATAAAGTTAGTGAACATTTTCGCAATTAAAAAAAAAAAACAAGGAGTTGATTGTTAATGATTGTTTCACCAAATCTTGTGGGATTGATTATAATAGCAGTTGCTGCTGTTGGTTCTTATGGTGTACTTGCATCGGTTGAACAGAAACATTGGTTGAAAGTTTTTGGAATTGTAATTACAGTGACGATTCTACTAGTCATTTTCGGAGCAGATTTTCTTGCTTTATTGATAAATAATGTTAGACCATGAACTTAGTGAAGCTTTTCACAATCTTTCGTAAAATTAGGTCTGTACTCAAATCGAAGCTATGTTATACTTAATTCATAGAGATAAAAATTAAGGAGTTGTTTTATATGTTTACATGTAACTTTACAAGCGAAAAGAATGAATTTGACAAAAGATGGGAAAACGCAGTGACAATTAGAGAATTGAGAGAAAAATCTGAAATGTCGCAAGAAGACTTTGCTCGCATTTGTTTTAATGTGGATGTAGACAAGCTTAAATTCTGGGAAGATAATGATTACTCACTATTGGACTTGACATTAGATGAGTTTTCTTACTTTGGTGAGTTTTCTAAACGTTGGGATGAGATTTTGAAGATGAAAGTTTTCTAAAGAAAGGTGAGATTAGATGTTTTCATTAATGATTAATCAACAACATATTATTGTACAACTCATTTACAATATTGCTTGGAGTCTCGCTGTGAGTCTAACAACTGTTGGAGAGTTTGTGTGTACAGCAATATGTTTGTCACATCATGATTTGAATGATGATGCTTCATGTGAAGTCATTATTAGACGTGAGATTGAAAAACTATCTCCAAAACAGACACGTTTATTGTGGATTGTGGTATTTATTTGTGTATTATGTTGGATGATTGTGTTGACACCGTATGTTTTAGCACCATTTCAATAAGGAGTGAAAAGTGATGATAGTCTTAAATTCAGAGAATATTTGGTTTCAATTAATTATGTCACTTGTTGTTGTGGTATTCGTAGTTGGTGCGACACTCATTTTGGTGACAATGTGGTCGTTTGCGTTTTATCTTGGAATGTCTGGTCGTACTCCAAGTGAGATTGTGGAGAAGACGTTCGGAAAACTAACGCAAAGGCGAAAACGTCAAATTGTGATTGCTGTTGTAGTTTGGTTACTACTCACAATTCTATTATATACATGTGGCGTTTTTGTACCAATTCAGAAGTAAGGAGTGATGATTGTAGATGGAATTAGTAATTGAAGTATTACAAACTGTAGTATTCTTCGGTGGAATAATGTTTTTATATTTAATACTAGCGTTGGGTCTTGGTCTACCAATGGGTACTGCATGGTTCTTGGCGTTCAATGGTCACGAGAGTGGTGGTAAAGTAATTCGGAAATTTTTAAAAGAAGATGTCATTGGACTTCTAGTAGTGATGGTGATATTCTCAGCAATCTCCGGTGTAGGTGCTACATTATTAATTTATTTAAGACAAATGATGTGAAAGTAAGGAGTAATGATGTGCAATGGAATTGATGTTTGAAATATTGTATAAACTAACGTTTTTCACCGGAATGACGTTTTTATACTTCGTGATGGTAAGTATCATTGTTGTACCAATCGGAATCATGTTTGCTTCGATGACTGACAACGTGAGTGAATGGGAAGCAACGAAGAAGTTCTTCAAAGAAGTTGCACCTAGTATGCTGTTGTCCATGTTAAAAGTATCAGCGATTGCTGGTATTGGTGTCACACTATTAATTTATTTACGACAATTATACTAAAGTAAGGAGTGATAATAGATGATAGCACAAACAATTGAATTTTTAAAAGCAGTGATGTTCTTTAGTGCTGTGACTTTTGTGCAAGTAAATATAATATCGTGGTTGTTCGCTTTTCCGATTAGTGTAGCATTTTCGTATATTTACAACCACAGTGATGTTATTGATGATGGTATAAGTGTTGGTCAATTCACTAAAGACTATTTTGTTCGTAATTGGCTTTACATGTTGAAATTATTAATGAAGATGTCATTGTTTGCAGGTGTATTGATTACCATATTATATTACTTACGACAAACAGTCTAAAACGTGCGACTATAATACAACAACGTTGCGCTGGCATCGCACGTGAAACAAGCGAGGTGTAAATGATGAAATTCAAACCAAATCGAAAAATTAAATATACGGACGATGAGTTGCAACTATTGTTACACCTTCGACGTAAAGGTGGACACGTAAAACCATCTAAGAAAACGTATAACCGCAAGCAAAAACATAAAACGAAAGATTTTTAAAATTTTTGCAATTTAGGTCTGTACTCAAATTGAAAATGTGATATACTAATGAATGTGATGAGGTACTACTTATCATGTTCAAGCAAGTGACATGTTGTTGTTCAACAATTGAGATAGACATTAAAATATCATTACATCAAAATAGGTGTCCATTTGCAGACATCTTTAGTCTAACGTTAATGAAATCGCTGGATTTCTTGTTAGATAACAACTCACTCAATATTGTATTTTGGATTGAAACGCAATGTCGAATACATATTCGTTTAACGTCAATCTAACTACTGATATTGACAGTTGACTATTGAGAATCGAATGGTAACTTACAAAGTTTGATGCAACTGTTTAATTTGATATAGGTGCAAATGATATTCCACTAAAACCGAGACGATTTATTTATTGTCACTTGCTTCAATGTGATAAGTAGTTACACAACATATCATTATATTGAAATCGACGTTCGATGCTTTTAACATTAACGAGAATTTCTAAATGCATAAAAGTAAAAAATCAAAAGCGAAAACAATTGAAGTATATTTAGTGAGCGTCCATTCACTAAGACCTCCTTTCTGTGTGGGTGTAGTTTTGCGACAAATAAACTAATACACAACAAAAACTCTTGAGTTACTGGCGAGACTCAAGTAGCATTGAACGTCGATTTGAATGTAATGATAAAAACAAAAACAAAGAACTGGAGATTATGATTATGAAATTAGAAAATATTGAATTTCGTGGTGAGAAATATAACTTCACATTTTCAAGATATGAGAGTAGTGATTTTATTGCGATTTTGATGGGTGAACCAGACGATGAGTTTCCAGCGATTATCACAACAAATCACGGTGACGTAACAAAAGCTGATGTGAACGGTGATGAATTTGTTCAAATCCGAAGCGATGAGCTTGAATATGCAGAATTGCTCATCGAGAACGGTCTAATCGAAAATGAATCGACTTTTGTACTAGAGTCTGGATGGATTTATATTGTATTCTTTGCTCCAACAGTGGAGTTTAAGAAATATATTAAAGAAAACGTAAAATAACAAAGAAATGGTGGTAGTAAAGATGATTATTGGAAATGATTCGTGGATGACAAATGCAGAATTGTTGAATGAAGTTACGGTCGTAAATTCTAAGTTATTAAATCACGGAATTCATCTTGGTTTTTCAATGGACGACACTAAGCGTCACCATGTGACGTTGAAAGTCGTGAGTTCATATGATGATGGTATCTTTATTGTTGATGACAAATCAATCAATACTGTTACAAATTCTTTTGTAAATACAATGAAAAATCGACTACGTATCATCGCAAATCGTGTTGAATTTTTAGCATTTGTGATTGAATCCGTTTCTAAGATGAAAGAATTAGATGAACATTTACTAGTTGGAAATTTAACATTCAAATGTAGTCGCAAAACCGATGATGGTGAAGTGATATTTGTGTTCGAACGTGGCATTTACGCTTTCGGCGGTGGAACTTTCAGTTATCGTAAAGCTATCAACTCTGTAGAACTAATTCTAGATATTGAGGATTTGGACACAGAAGTCACGTCAGTGGACATTGAGGACTTACCAAAAGAATTGAAAATTAGATTAAATCTTGACCACATTGATGGTTTCAATACATTGACCGTCAGTGGTACATTTTGTAAAGAATATGAACGCCTAACAATTGGTGCTTCAAGAGACTCAGCGAAAGATGTTATCGAAGCGATTCGCTATTTAGAAAAATTATGAGATTGGGAAAAGGATTGGAGATGAATAAATGTACGTATACACGCTAAAACTAAAACCGACGACACAACAACGTCACGAATTGAATAAACGCTTTAGACAAGCAACGGACATTTATCGTGCGACGTTACACGAGATTTTAAAACGTGTTCGTAAACAAAAGAAAGACCCGTTGTACAAGAAGGCGTACAAGTTACCGAAGGGTAAAGAAAGAAATGAAATCTTAAAGCAATTGGATGAGAAATATGAGTTGCGTGGGAAGTTTACGTTTGGTGGTTTTTCCAATGATTTTCGAAACAAGCGTGGTTACTCATCACACATACCATCTGCTGTGGCAAAACAATTAGGAATTAGAGCTTGGGATGCTTATTCTAAAGTTGTGTTTGAAAAAGCACGTAGAGTGGAGTTTCCGAAAATGATTGATTCATTTGAGGGTATCACAAACTCTGGCGTGGCTCTTAGAAATAATACAATTGAAATTGGTAAGAAGACTCATCGCATGAAGATTGCAATTCAGTTTAAAAATGATGAGTACGAATACTGGGCATTACGTGATACATTAAAATATGTACGTTTAGTACGTCGTGAGCAATATGGAAAAGTAAATTATTACGCTCAGTTGATTTTAGATGGAACACCTCCGAACACGAAATACCGTAATTCTATGGCTGGTACTGTTGGTGTTGATATTGGCACATCTACAGTCGCTGTTTCAAGTGATGTGGAAGTACGATTGGACGAGTTAGCACCAAATGTACAATTGAATGACCGTGAGATTCGACGATTACAACGCAAACTTGACCGTCAACTTAGAGCGAACAATCCAGATAACTTTAATGAAAATGGAACATTTAAAGCTGGTCGTAAAGTATGGCATGAGTCTAAAAGGTATAAACAAACAAAAGCTAAACTTACAGATATTAAACGTAAGCAAGCTGAGACACGTAAGATTTCTCACCAAACACAGACAAATCACGTATTGTCACTAGGTGACACGTTTGTCGTAGAACAAATGAATTTTGCTGGATTAGCAGCTCGTGCGAAAGAAACAAAAGTTTCTGAGAAAACTGGTAAGATTGCTCGTAAGAAACGTTTTGGTAAGTCAATTGGACATCGTGCTCCAGCAATGTGGGTATCGATGTTGAAATACAAAGCAGAATATGCTAGTAAAAACTTTATTGACGCAAATACGTGGACGATTAAAGCTTCACAGTTAGACCACTCAACTGGTGAGTACAACAAAGTGTCATTGTCAACTCGTACAAAAGAGATTGACGGAAATCTCGTACAACGTGACTTATATTCAGCATTCTTGTTGTCATGTGTAACACCAGATGGTGAGACTGTGGATATTAATGAAGCGAATCGTAAATTTGACCGTTTCGTGAAACATCATGACGTAGCTGTACAGAAGATTAAATCGAAATTAAAATCAACTGGAGTTGATAAATTTAAGAAACAGGTCTGTACTCAAAACGAAAGTTATGTTATGATTTAATGGTGATATGACACTACATGTGAGTAGTTAGTAGTATATTATATTTGTATTATTAAGTAATTAGATACATTAAAATAGTGTATCTCGGCGGGCATTTACTCCCGTCGTTAGTCTAACGCTAATAAGGTCATCGGACTTTTTGTTAGATAATGGATAAATCATTATTGATATTTCAACTTGAAACGCAATGGTGAACTTGCTCATTTAACGCCAAGTGGACTTCTGATAATGACATCCAACTCTTGGAAATTGAATAGTTTGAATCGGATTTTGTGCATCCTCGAATCTAGAGATTATAAATTCTTATTCAGTGAAACTACGAAATCTAGCGATGGTTCTGTTCTATCAATCACACAGAGTTGTAAATGCAGCGCTATGAGGTTGTAAGAATAGAGTGGTTCACTAACAATCAAATTCTGATAGGTGTAAATGCAAAGATACGAGTTCGTTATAATATAGAATTTATGACACATCTAGATACAGAGAGTTGTAAACGGCCGGCCCCTTGAACCCGGGAGGTCATCAATCGACTGGTTTCAGATAAATTCAAATTAGAGGGGTGTAAATTGTGTTGGGTATGCAAATTATCTAATCATACACAATGAACTGAATTTAAGTTCAGAACATATACGAGTGATTGGTGCGAGCACATCACTAATTTTGATGAATAACTAAATTTAAACAAAATATATTAAAATCAAATCGAAAAGAAAGAAGGTGAAACAATGCCAACAAACGAAAAATGGAGTTTTCTATGCAATAAATCTTTAGAAAACAAAATCCAAAAATTAGAAGAAAAACTAAATAAGAAGCAACTAACGTTGGACTATCGCATGAAAAATAACGGTAATTCTCTAGCTGTCAACTTACGTGTCGTAAGTACTCAAGACGAGTCTGTGGTTATTGTGGATGCGAATTCGTTCAAGACGGGTACTAGTATCTTTGTGGATAAATTCACAAATCGAATCGACACTATTGAATCGAAAATCGATTTTCTAGCATTTATCATGAATGTAGTATTACGAATTGAAATCGCACATATGGGGAAATCATTTGTAGCTCCAATTAAAATCACGAACTTAAAATTCGAGTGTGTGAACAAAGATAGACCAGCTACTGTATCATTCCAGTATAATAAAGACAGTGACAGTCGATTTGAAGTAAGCGGTAGCGGAGTATTTGAGCAAGAAGAATACTCAACATTAACTCAATTTCGAGCTTGGACTGGACGTATTTGCATTGACGCATCATCTATTCGAATCAACGAACTACCGAAAAACGTATGGTTTGAAATCGAACTTGAGAGTGGATACCGTGGATATGTCGACATGATTCTATATACTGGCGTGAGTGGCGAATACGACCGCTTGACAATTGAGGAATCCAAACAAGTCGCCACGGACTTTTATAACATGCTAGAATTCGCAAGAAACCATTAATCAAACACGTGCAAGAAACAGCACATCTCATAAACCAAACACCAAAAACATCTCCTAAAATTTCTGTTTTATTTTATTACATTCAACTTTTCCGAGATGTGCTGTTTCTTGCACGTGTTTGAAAAATTTTTTCGAATTAGGTCTGTACACGGACTGAGAAACGTGTTATAATAAATACATAGTTGCAATAAGGCGTTCCTATAATTCTACTTTGCATTTAAAGATAATTTACGTCTAGCAACAATGATTAAATACCTATCGCAAAAAGTTGTTCCTTATTTGAATCATTGGGCGAATCTTTACAACTAGCGGGGTATTTTTTTAATACATAAAATTTTCAAAACAAAAGGGGTATAATAATGAACTTAAATTATATTACAGCAAAATACTTAAAACGAATTGAAGTGGATAACGACATGTTGTTGATTACTCGTGAGCATTACGGTCTAAAATTATTAAATCGTGGTGTGCTTGTGCAACCATTCACAAACGTGGATGCTGAGACATTCGATGTCTTAGATAAATTGTATGGATTCGACATGCAAGCTGCAAACTCAACATTTTATGAGTCAATGCAAGAACGACTACAGTTAACGATTGGTGAGTTTCTACTTGACCGTGATGTTCATTACGAAACACAACAAATTCCAAATGATGTATTATCGGATGTTGTGAATTCTTTCACAAGTGAACTAAAAACAATCATTCAAGTGTCTACGAAAGATGAAATTCGTGACGCATTACAACAACTCATTTCACAATCATTAGCAGTTCCAAGTGAAGATGTTGAGCAATTAGCTGATGCTTTAGAACATTACAATGTAAATACAAGACTTATCGCAAACAGAGAGTTAGCGATTGTATTGAACACACGTAAAAACCGTGCTGTAGACGATGCTCAATTATTTGTAACGCAGCTTTATTACGCCATTACTGACAAATCAATGCTCATCAAATCGGATGAAGAATTAAAAGATTTAGAGTTTCGTTTAAAATTAAATGCGAGTCGACGCTCTAAAATTGTGGCGTTAGTAAACGACTACTTAGCGAACTGTGGTTCGCTTGAGAGTCTTGCTCTGCATTTCAGACCGAATCGTCGAGTATGGTTGATGCTTCGTAAACACATTCCAGAATTGCGTCCAATCGTCAATGGAATGAAACGTTTGTCAGATAAAGTTCGTATCAACCATGCGTCAACAACTGTTCTTGAAAAAGATACGGATTATACGAAAGTGGACATCTATCAACTGATTAAAATTTCAAACTACTTACGTGAGAAATTGTTAATCGAAGACGGAGACGCTCAGATTTATCGTGTTCGTAATGGTCGTGCATTCATTAAAGCCAACGCTGGTGAGAATGTAGATAACACACGAGTGTTGATGGAATTAATGAAAATCAACAATGAGATTGCTCGACGTTATAAAGATAAAGACGTGACGATTTACTTACCAGACGCTGAGAAAGAAAACATTGCAATTGCGATGCCAACATCCGTGAAGAATTTTATCGGTCAATATCCAATGTATACTGTGGTACGTGCACCAAAACCATGTAAGATTGGTATGTACTGGACGAAAAATACTGACATGGACTTACATGTGGATACATTCGATGGATACCACATCGGATACTACAGTCATTCAAATCTACATGACATTCAGTACAGTGGTGACATGACTTGCACAAATAGTGCTGGTATGGCAGCTGAGATGATGTTAGTGAACGACAATGTCGCTCATGCGTACTCAATTAATCCATATAGCAACAGAGATTGTGATGTGACAGTATTTGTTGGAACAACAAATATTCCAGATTTGAGAAATTCAAATGTAGCAATCGAACCGAAAGAAGTGATTTTCTCATCTAAACACCATATTGAGAATGACCGTGGATTCGCATTCGGTACTTACATGAATGGATTGTTTGTGTTAACAAACTTCAAGATTGGTGGTCGTGTACCAGACGAAGTGAACCAATCACAAATGTCTGCGTTAGTGTTACGTAAAGCAAGCTCTATGCTTGACTTGGTGGAATTCTCGAACATCACTGGAATTCCAATTGTGAATCAAAAAGAAGAGAACTCTATCGACTTCTCATCATTTGGAATCTCTGTGAATAGTTTCACAATCTTGTTAGATTTAAAATAAAAGAAAAAGACTAGAGAATTTCTCTAGTCTTCTTTTTATTTGAATGTTACTTCAATCATGACGTCTGTTAAATGCATGATAATGTCATCACCAGTCAAGCGGTCGTCTAAGAACTTACATGGAATTTGTACTTCAATAGCGTCTGACCAGAACGCAAAGCGTTCTCCACTCTCGTGCTCGTCGACAGTGCTGCGATAAGTCACTCCAAATCCGCAATTATCAAGAATTTGTACGTCTACGATTGATACGTCGTAAATGTTTAAATCTTCTGCTAAGATTGGTTCGATACGTTTTTTGAAACGTTCTACATTGTGTTTAATTACTTTTTGTAACAATTCTTTGTAAGTTTGTGGATTGTTTAATCCATTTTGAACGATGTCGTAAATGTCTTCGTTCGTTTCAGCGTCCAATTCAACTCCGAGAAACACATTAGCGTTACCATCGTCGATTGTCGTTTCTTCAAAAATAAATCTGATTAAAACTTGTTTTTCCATCATTTTCACCCTTTCATGTCTGTACTTCATTTCAAAATGTGCTATAATAAGAGTATCAAATCAAAACGGAGGTGTCTTCCATGACACAATTATTTATCAATACATTTGGAAGTTTTACGTATATCGCTCTTGTGCTAATCGGAATGTTTTCGATTTGGCAGTTCAAGAAACATAAATTTATTTATTCATTTATTATTTTTACAGTAGCTTGTGTGAGTATCCAGTTAATTCACAACGAACTGAATCCAGTTGTGACCGTGACATCCACGGAAGAACTTGTCGTATTTGACAAAGAGTCAGACCAAGATGTTTGGATTGATGATTTTGAAGTACGTAAGTTCACGGATAACACTAAATCTGAATTTGATTTACTCCCACGTATGAAAACTTTACGAACAGATGATTTCTCTCTTGAGTTATCTGAACCAGTAAAGATTACATACAATGACCGAGCACCGATGTCGATTTACACACAAGCGACTGTGAATCGTAATGTTCGCATTAACAAAGTGATTGTCAAGAAAGTTACGTATAATAGTACGAACTGGAGAGAAACCACCAAGAACACGAAATACGAAGTTGAGTTCAACTTCGATGCTGTGTATTCTAAAAACTAAAGAACAGTGAGACCGCATTTAAGTCAACAAGATGTTGATTACCATGCGGTCTTTTATTTTATTGTTCTTCTAGATATTCACGAGCACGAGTGACCTCTGACTCGAAGAATTCTTTGATTAGTTTTGCTCCAGCACCACGACTAGCAGCTGCTTTAATGATTTCTGGACAGTTTGCGTTTAGAATCTCAACGTCATCGTTTGGTACGAATAACTTATGATACTCAGCTCGCATTACTGGTACGAAAATCTCAGTCATTTCATGTGTCACACGTAATTTAAGCATTTCCAAGAATGTTTTTTCGTTCTTTTCGATAAATTTATCGAACGGAGTTTCTTTTGTTGGTACTTTGTCAAACTCACTCACAATCACCGGTGCAAATCTGATGTCACGTAATGCTTCGCTTACAAAATCATACGGAGTCCATCCGTCGATTGGTAAAATAGCAGTCACTTGTGATAATGATTTAGCATCAAGTAATGCTTGAATACGTTCCATACGATATGAAGATGACACTTGAATCTCATCAAACCATTGACGTTCTGCTTCTTTCACTAAGAGTGGTAAAAGTGTGTCACGTAATTCACTGCTTTTTGGTAATTTTTCATTCGCAATGCGAATAAGATTACGATGACCGTCTTGGTATAATTGTTCTAACGTTAAAATACGTTTACGATACGTATTAATATTGAATGATTCAAGTTCTCCAATCTTATGTAATTTATTCGCTAGACCTTGATGTACTAAAGCTGTTTCGCTAAATGCTGTGCGAATACGACTTGGTACTGTAATGTCTTCCATGATTGCGACACGAATATCTACTTGTGCACTTGTAATTAAGTGTGAGACGTGTCTGATTGATACTGGTAAGTCTTGTTCACTTCTTAAAATTAACATAATCATTTCTCCTTAACTTTTTTAATTTATATAGTTATTATAGCACATGAGAATTACAATGTAAAATTTTTAGAGTATACAAAAATCAGTCACTGAATCGTTGATTGTCAATGTGTGTGTCCCACAATTTTGATGTCAACGATTGAATGACTGATTGAGTTTGTGAATTATTTCACTTTCTTTTCTTTTGTATGTGACGCTAAACTCTTAGCGATGAATTCGTCAACTTGTTCGTGTGACGTGAATCCACGATTGTCCTCCACGATGTTGAATTTTTTGTAGACCTCTTTGACATCTTCTTTGTCAACGATGTTTGAGTAACTTGCTTTCTCACGTAATGTTTCCATGCTATAATGTCACCTCACTTTACTATATTATACCATGATTCCAATAACCGTGTACAGACTCTGAGCATAAAAAAGAGTGACTTTACTAGAAAGTCACTCTAAAAATGTTATTATTTTTTCTTTTTCTTAGAGAAGTAAGCACCAACACCTGTTAGACCTGCTAAAGCGGCAATTGCGCCAGCGATTCCACCACCAGTTGCTGGGAGTTTTTTCTCAACAGCTTTCTTCTTGTATACGTGCTCAACGTCACCGTTTTCGTGGATATTTGTTTTCACAAATTCATATCCGTCGATAACTTCTTTGTCATGAGTTCCTTCTTTTGGTTTAAGTAACTCTTTTCCAGACTCATCTACATAAGTAGTGATTTTTGAAACTTTCTTGTAGACATGCTCGATGTCTCCATTTTCTTTCGTCTTAGTTTCAACGAACTTGTATCCCGGAATGTCTTTCTTCTCTTTTTCACCTTCTTCTGGTGGAAGTAATTCTTTTCCATTCTCATCAATGTATGTTGTGATTTTTGGAATTTTCTTATAAACGTGTTCAGTGTCACCATTTTCTTTTTTCTTAGTTTCAACGAACTTGTATCCCGGAATATCTTTCTTCTCTTTTTCGCCTTCTTCTGGTGGAAGTAATGATTTTCCGTTTTCATCTACATAAGTAGTAATTTTTGAAACTTTCTTGTAGACATGCTCGATGTCTCCATTTTCTTTCTTCTTAGTTTCAACGAAATTGTATCCCGGAATATCTTTTTTACCTTTTTCACCTTCTTCTGGTGGAAGTAATTCTTTTCCATTCTCATCAATGTATGTTGTGATTTTTGGAATTTTCTTATAAACGTGTTCAGTGTCACCATTTTCTTTTTTCTTAGTTTCAACGAACTTGTATCCCGGAATATCTTTCTTATCTTTCTCACCTTTTTCTGGTGGTAATAATTGTTTTCCGTTTTCGTCCACATAAGTTGTAGTGATAGATTTACGATACACGTGCTCTACGTCACCATTTGGTTTCTTGTCAGTACGTACAAATTCGTAACCATCGATTGTTTCTTTTTCGTGGATACCTTCTTTTGGTGGTAATAACACTTTACCATTCACGTCAACGTAAGTTGTTACGTTTTTAACTTGACGATAAACATGTTCCACGTCACCATTTTCTTTTTTGTTCGTACGAACGTATTCATAAGCTGGAATGTCTTTCTTGTCTACAATTCCATCTTCTTTTGGAAGTAATTCTTTTCCGCTTTCATCAACGTATGTTGTGATGTTTGAGATTTTCTTGTAAACATGCTCAGTGTCTCCATTTTCTTTCTTCTTAGTTTCAATGAACTTGTATCCCGGAATATCTTTCTTATCTTTCTCACCTTTTTCGGGTGGAAGTAATTGTTTTCCGTTTTCATCTACATAAGTTGTATTTGGTTCAACTGGTTTCTCTGGTTTTGGAGCTTCTGTTGTTGTAGTTGGTTTTTCTACCTCAACTGGAGCTTCTGGTTTTGGAGCTTCCGTTGTCGTAGTTGTTTCAGTCGGTTTCTCAACTGGTTCTTCTGGTTTTGGAGCTTCCGTTGTTGTAGTTGTTGTAGTTGGTTCTGCTGGTGTTTCTTCATTTAATGTAACTTCAATCTCTTTTAGCTCGAAGTCTTTTTCGATAGCTGGAGCAGTTGGGATTTCTGGAGTGTGTAATTTAACTTTCACATCTTTAGCAAATAATCCCGCTAGCATTGAAGCATCTCTTCCAGTTCTATTACGATTGTCAGTGTGTTCTACTAAGTTAAATCCATTTGCGCCAGTTGATGCATTGAAGTGGCTATATTCGAATTCTCCACCTACTGTAATGAATATACCTGACCCTTTTGGAATGGATTTTTCACTATCAACACCAATATATTTAGCGTCATATTGCGCCTTCTTATAGGGACCAGCACCCATAGTGTCACGAATGTCACCAGTTGTTAGTTCACTTTCCGGAGATAGAATTCCAGTGATTAAATTCTTTTCAGAAACTGCGATACCTTGACCGTAGTCGATGTCCACATTTACAAGTGCACTCATCGGATTGATTGTAGTACCATCTTCGGTTTTGTAAGTAATTTTGTAAGTATGTCCACCAGCATCGAATGCGTGGAAGTTTAGAATCCCAGATTTCTTATCCAAGCTCACGGCAGATTGTGTGAATCCTCGACCGGAAGTCACGTTCGTAATGACATCATCTAGTGTGACACCAACAGACCCCTTAGAGTCTAAGAATTTTTTGAATCCATCTGCACTAGTAAAATAGGTACTTAAATGCACCAACTCAATGTGTGCGTCCACTCGTTTACCATCTAAAGTGTCACCAACGTGAGATACTTTAATTTTAGTACCAACTGGTGATTTACCTTCCTCACCTAAGAATGTACGACCGTAATAGTCTAGCGGGTTATGAATAGTACTTCCATCCACTGCTGTAATCTCAGAATCTTGTCGTACGTAAAGTCCATCTTTTAACGGAGTGATGTCTTCACGGTCTGTGAAAGCATGGATGTTTTCATAGTAAGCTTGTGAACCTTTCTTTGCGTCATTAAACTTACCATATACACGAACACCATCTTTTTCAGCTAATAACGGATATTGTGCTTTGATTGTTTCTTCTTCATCCTTAACTTTGTCAACTGCTTCTTTCACTTTTACTTTGTGTTGTTTATCAGCGTCAACATTTCTCTGAATTGTAGAAGCTAATGTATCTAATTCAGCTTTCGCTTCCGATTTAAGTCTTTCGAATTCTTCTCGTGTTTTCGCAACACGTGTTTCTTTAGTCGTTGTTGTCGTGAAACCAAGCTCAGCTGCTTCTTTAGCAACAGCGTCTAGTTTCTCAGATTTAACAACAACTGAGTTAGAGTTAGCAGATTCATCCGCTAAAACTGGTTGTACTGTCTGTACTAATGCGACTGCTAGTGTAAGACCACTCACAGCACGTAATGATTTTTTACTCATTTGTAAATCTCACCTTTCTTTTTATAAATTATAAAATTATTATACCACTGTTTTCACTGTGGTGTCAATAGTTAGTCATTTCATTAAATTTAAAAAATTTTTTAAATAGAAAAATTACTCTCAGGTCTGTACACGCTGAGAGATTTATATTAAAATAGTTATATCAAAATAATTATATGTGAGGTGAACCCAGTTGATTACATTAAAACAATTACGATTACAATTAGAACTAACACAAGTACAATTAGCGGAGATTCTACATTGGAAACAACCACGAATCTCGCACATTGAAAGTGAGTGCTTACAAGCACAAGATGTGTTAACATTACGACACATCAATTTATTAGCAGAAGCATTAGATATTAAATTAATTGATATGATTTTATTAGTGACGAGTGGAGGTTTATAGAAGACAACAACCGTCGTGTATTAATGAATCTGAAAGGTTAGTTAG